>ERZ890953.1346-NODE-1346-length-12478-cov-4.252274_pt1 | contig 12478 bp, 9 predicted proteins | sample MGYA00521264_ERZ890953 | MGnify/ENA primary metagenome ERZ890953 (study PRJEB32303, sample SAMEA104408629) | aquatic metagenome | biome: Brackish water; feature: Chemocline; material: water | place: Baltic Sea | collected 2014-10-26T21:54:00 | depth 200 m ... | reverse complement strand
CCACCAGGTCTGGCTGCTGCCCGGCTGGCCGACTTCTAACCCAGCTGATAAACTTCCGCCCGCCCTCTTCGGGCATCAGATAGTCAACCAGGAAGATGTCGAAGCGACGCCGCAGGCAAGCGTTCTGGGCCTCCTCGGGGGTATCGAATGCTTCAACGTAGTGACCCATGCGGCTGAGGTACCGGGTGAGCATTTCGCAGATCGGCGGTTCATCGTCGATGATGCCGATGCGTCCTAGTTCCACTGGCGGCGGCGTGGGTTCCCAGAATTCTGATTCCTCTCCTTCGAACCGGGCTTCCGCCGTTGCCATGGGCAGCTCAAGGCGGAAGTGTGCGCCAGGCCCCACTCGGTTGCGCACGGTGAGTGTGCCACCGTGTTGAATGGCGATGCGGCTGGAAATGGCCAGGCCCAGTCCGGAGCTATCACGGTTTCCACCGCCGAGTTTTCCTTTGGTAGTAAAGAAGGGGTCGAAGAGGCGTTTCTGCGCTGCCACGGAAACGCCCGGACCGGTGTCGAGGACGTCCAGTTGGAGGCGTTTGGCGGGCCCGTCACGAAGGTGGACGTCGATCTGCCGTTCCGCACATTCGTGCAGTGCCTCAGTGGCGTTGAGGAGGAGATTGAGAAGCACCTGGCCGAGGTCGGCGCGACTGCCGGTCACCCAGGGGAAAGGCGAGCTGCAGGCGAAGTTGATGGTAATGCCGGCGGCGCGCATACCCTTGGCGGTGAGTGCCACTGTGTCGGTGACGACACTTCTGAGATCGACCCGCTCGTCGCTGGTATCCTGGCGGGCGACGCTGAGCAGCCGTCGAGTCAGTTCGACTCCTCGCTCGATGAGTGCCAGCACCCTGGTGAGGTCTCGCCGGGCCGCATCTGCGAGGTTCTCTTCCTCCAGGGTCAACTCGATGAGGCCCATGATGCCGGCGTGAAGGTTGTTGTATTCGTGAGCCACGCCGGCGGCCAGGGAACCCACTGCTGAGAGTCGTTCGGAGTGGACGAGTTGTTGCTCGAGTTCACGTTTCTCCATGGTTGAAGAGACGAGGCGTCCTGCGGTTTGCAGTGCGGCGACATCGTCATCGCTCCAATGCCGTTGACTGCCGCAGACGTCGAAGCCCAGGAACCCGACCCACTGCTCGAAGACGAAGAGGGGGAAGACCAGAATCGACTGGATATCCTGCCAGGAGAGAATCTCCACCACATCGGCGGGCAGGGAAGCGATGTCGTCGGCGCGAATGATTTCGTTGCGTTCGAGGGTCACCTGCCAGTAGCGGATGCTATCGTAGGATACGTCCTGCAACTCGTCCTTGACGGGTTCTATCCCTTGATTGACCCATTCGATGGTGTTGCAGCATCGGGTGTTGCCATCGAAGTTCTCAAAGATGTAGGTGCGGCTGACGCCGGTGCCTTCTCCGACTATGCGGCACATTGCCGACAGCGCCTTCTCATAGCTTCGCTCGCCCAGCGCAGCTAGAGAGATCTCGGCCACCATCCGCTCGCGGTGCAGGCGCTGCTCGGAGTCTGCCGGGGTCTTGTCGTCGGCCATTGAGTTCTCCTGGAAGGGGCATTTGCCACGGTGTTCCCAGTCACAGTTATAGGGGCGTAACGGGTTCTGGTCAAGGGGTTCGAAGGGGGCGTTAAAGCTCCCATTACTACTAATCTATTCCTGCCAATTCTTGTTGACATCACCTGGGGGAGGGGGTTAGGTACGGTCTGAGTCGACAACGAGCGAGAAGCTCCCCCGGGATGTCAGGAGGTTGTCATGGATTTTCGGTTGACGGAAGAGCAGAAGATGATGCGAGACACAGCCCGCCAGTTTGCCAACGACGTCATTGCCCCCATCGTTGCCGAGGACGAGGCGTCTCACCGTTTCCGTCCGGAGCTGGTCCGGCAGATGGGCGAGATGGGGTTCTACGGGTGTGTGATTCCGGAAGAATATGGCGGTAACGAGGCGGGCATGGTTGCCTCGATGCTGGTTACTGAGGAGGTTGCTCGGGTAAGCGCTTCCTACGGCGTCACTTTCAACATGCAGAGTCAAGGCCCGGCGCTGGCATTGTTGCGTTGGGGCAACGAGGAGCAGAAGCGCAAGTACATCCCTGGCCTGGTGGCGGGGGAGTTGCTAGGGGCTTTTGCCATAACGGAGCCCAACTCCGGTTCGGACGTGGCCTCGATGAAGACCACGGCAGTGCGGGATGGTGACCACTTCGTCCTCAACGGCAACAAGACCTGGATCTCCAATGCCCATGTGGCGGATGTAGCTCTGGTCTATGCCATGACCGACCGTGCGGCGAAGCACAAGGGGATGACTTGCTTTGTCGTGGACATGAAGAAGACCGAGGGGATCTCGACACAGGCTATAGAAGGCAAGCTTGGCCTGCACAACAGCCCCACTGGCGAAATTTACTTTGAAGATGCGCGGGTTCCTGCCTCGGCTGTGGTGGGCGAAGTCAACGACGGCTTCAAGATCTGCATGACGATGTTGGATAACACGCGTCTTTCCTGCGCAACGCGGGCTGTTGGTGTGGCGCGAGCGTGCCTGGATGCCGCCATGCACTATGCTCAGGAGCGTACGCAGTTTGGCAAACCCATCGCCGATTTTCAGCTGATCCGGGCAGATCTGGCGGTAATGTATGTTGAGGACGAGGCGGCACGGTTGCTGGTTCTAAAGGCGGCCCACGAGAAAGAGGTGGACCCCAATGTGCGTAATACGATGTCGGTCTCGGTGGCCAAGTATTTTGCTTCTGAGGCGGCGGTCAAGGCGGCCAACATGGGGCTGAAGATATTCGGATCGTACGGTTTCTCCACCGAGTATCCGGCGGAGCGGTTGTATCGAGATGCCAAGTCCTTCCAGATCGTCGAAGGGACCAGCAATATCCAGAAGATCATTATCAGCAACCACCTGTTGAAGTAGGGGGAGGAGATGGTGGATTCACGAGAGAAGCTCCAGCAGATAGAGACGCTGCGTGCAGAGATCAAGCAGGGTGGTGGTGAGAAGGCTATTGCCCGCCAGCATCAGCGCGGCAAGTTGACGGCCCGGGAGCGCATCGACCGGTTCTTTGATCCCGGGACATTTGTGGAACTGGACGTCTTTGCCAAGCACATGGGTCGGGACTACGGTCTGGACAAGGTTGACCGAGTGCCTGCCGACGGCGTCGTCACGGGCTATGGCAAGGTCGCCGGTCGTACCGTCTTCTGTTACTCAGAGGACTTCACGGTGATTGCCGGGACTTTTGGTGAGATGCACGGCCGCAAGATAGCCAAGACCGTTGAGTTGGCCATGAAGCATGGTGTACCGGTGGTTGGAATCAACGATTCCGGCGGGGCCCGGGTGACGGAAGAGATGGGGGCCCTTTCGCAGTACGGCCAGCTCTTCTTCCGCCACGTCCGCGCCAGCGGAGTGGTGCCCCAGGTGGCCTTGATCATGGGCCCGGTGGCCGGTGGCCAGGCCTATTCGCCGGCGCTCATGGACTTCATCTTCATGGTGGACAAGAGCAGCCATATGTTCATTGCCGGGCCGCCCCTGGTCGAGGCCATTGTCCATGAGAAGGTTGACGAGCAGCACCTGGGCGGAGCCCGGGTGCATGCCACTATTTCGGGCGTTTCTGACCTGACTGCCAAGGACGATGATGATGTCCTGGACCGGACTCGCACGCTGCTTTCGTTCCTGCCCGCCAATAACTCGGAGGAGCCCCCGGTAGTTCCCACCGAAGACTCGTCGGACCGCTCGTTGGATGAACTCCTTGACCTGATTCCCGCTGACTCCAACCAGACCTACAGCATGCGTAAAGTGATCAAGCTGATGGTCGACGATGGCAATTTCTTTGAGGTCAAGAAGGACTTCGGCCAGAACCTGATTGTCGGTCTGGCCAGGATGGGTGGGCGCACCGTGGGCATCGTCGCCAACAATCCGCAGTTCATGGCCGGCAGCCTTGACGTCAAGGCTTCGGGCAAGGGCTGTCGATTCATCCGCTTCTGCGATGCCTTCAATATTCCATTGGTCAACCTCCAGGATGTGCCAGGATTCCTCATTGGCACCAAGAGCGAGCGTGACGGAATTATCCGCCACGGTTCGAAGATGCTCTATGCCTATGCCGAAGCGACGGTGCCGAAGATCACCGTGGTCGTCCGCAAAGCATACGCCGGTGGCTATCTGGCGATGTGCAGTAAGGACCTTGGCGCGGACTTTGTCTTTGAGCTGCCAACTGGAGAGATCTGCTTGATGGGGCCCTCGGGCGCAGTCAACATTCTCTTCCGCAAGGATTTTGCGAAGGCCATAGAAGAGGGCCGTGACCCTGCTGTGGTGAGAGCCGAAAAGCACCAGGAGTTCATGGACAAGTATGTCAACCCCCTGTACTCAGCGGGGCTGCAGCACGTTGACGATATCATTGATCCCCGGGACCTTCGTAAGCGCCTCATTTCCTCGTTGGAACTCTGCCGTAACAAGTATGATCCGGTGCCTCCTAAGAAGCATGGGAATATGCCGGTGTAGGCGCCCTTTGGGCGCCGTGCGCAGGTCGCTTTGCTCCCGTGCGCAGGTCGCTTTGCTCCCGTTCGCAGGGCCCTTGGGCCCGTTCGCAGGTCGCTTTGCTCCCGTTCGCAGGGCCCTTTGGGCCCGTTCGCAGGGCCCTTTGGGCCCGTTCGCAGGTCGCTTTGCTCCCGTTCGCAGGGCCCTTTGGGCCCGTTTTGGGGTTGGATTGGTCCTGTGCGTAGGCTGTGATTGACAAATGGCTTGGGTTGGTCGATAACATGGGCGGTTGCGGGTCTAGAGGCTGGTTATGGGGTTGGTTATGATGATGCCGCTGGCGGAGATTCCTTGGGCTGATGGGGGCCGTGTATTTCTTTTTGGGTTTGGCGGTGTGTTCTTGGCGCTGGCCTTGCTGGCTGCTGGTGTGAAGGTGGTTTCGGTGATTGTTCAACGGACGGAAGCCGGCGGGGCCGGGGCGTCTGATAAGAAGAAGGGCTAAGGAGGGCGGTTATGGGTAAGGAGAGCGTGTTGCTGCCGATGGTGGGCAAGATTGTGTCGGTAGACGTGGCGACTGGGGACGTGGTTGAAGAGGACCAGCAGATTGGGACCTTTGAGTCCATGAAGATGGAGATGCCGGTATTCTCTCCTTATGCGGGGACCGTTGTGGAGGTCACTGTGAGCAAGGGAGACGTGGCGGAAGCTGACCAGGTTTTTTGTGTAGTGGAAACCGATTGACGGAGTCTCTCCGATGAGTCTTGCAGAACTGCTTTCCCAGACGGGATTTCTGTCCATAACCTGGGGCCAGTTGGTGATGTGGGCAATCGGCCTGGTGCTGGTCTATCTGGCCATCGCCAAGGAGTATGAGCCCTACCTGCTGTTGCCCATTGGCTTCGGGGCGATTCTGGTGAATGTCCCCCTAGGTGGCATGATCGCAGACGATGGTCTCATTCGCATCATGTACTATGGCATCCAATATGAAGTGATCCCTCCCATGATCTTCCTGGGCCTGGGGGCGATGACCGATTTTGGTCCCCTGATAGCTAATCCCAAGCTGATGCTGCTGGGAGCGGGTGCACAGTTCGGTGTTTTCGTGGCCTTCTTTGGAGCTCTGGCCCTGGGCTTCACACTGCCGGAGGCCGCCTCCATCGGCATCATTGGGGGGGCCGACGGTCCGACAACGATCTTTCTCACCAATGCGAAAGCGTCTCATATTTTGGGGGCGACGGCGGTTTCTGCGTACTCGTATATGGCGCTGGTGCCCGTGATCATTCCGCCTCTGGCTCGTTTGATGACAACCAAGGAAGAGCGCGCCATGCCCATGAAGCAGGCACGGCCGGTGAAGAAGCGCGAGCGCATCCTCTTTCCCATCGTTGCTTTCTTGATGGTTGCGCTGCTGGTGCCCAAGTCAGCCCCGCTGATGGGGATGTTCATGATGGGCAATTTGCTGCGCGAGTCGGGGGTGGTGAAGCGGTTGGCCGATGGCGCCCAGAACGAAATGATGAACATTCTCACGCTCTTGTTGGGGCTCTCCATTTCCCTGAAGCTCACTGCCGAGGCCTTCCTCCAGTGGGAGGTGATCATGGTTTTTGCCCTGGGACTCGTTGCGTTCTCATGCAGCGTGTTGGGTGGTGTGATGTTGGCGAAGCTGATGAATCTCTTCTTGAAGGACAAGATCAACCCTCTGATCGGGGCGGCCGGGCTCAGCGCCGTTCCCATGGCGGCTCGCGTGGTGCAGGTTGAGGGCATGAAGGCGAACCCGCGCAACTACCTATTAATGCACGCCATGGGGCCCAACGTGGCGGGTGTCATCGGAACTCTGGTGGCTGCGGGCCTCTTCATGACCCTCGTATAGGCCCCGAGCGGGCCACTCCGTGCAGCTCGCTCCGGGAGACCCCCGGGGGGGCGGAGGCAACGTTGCAATGGAATTGATCAGTCGTCTACCTCTCCTGGCCAATGATATCTGTACTTCGGGTCAGGGCATTGATGCTGAGTTGGCCTTGGAATTGGCTGAGTTGTCGGAAGGGGCGACGCCGTGGCTGATGGCTGCGGCCCAGCAGGTGTGCCGGCACTTCAAGGGTGATGAGGTGAGATTCTGCAGCATCGTCAGCGCCCGCAGCGGTCATTGCGGCGAGGATTGTGCGTTCTGTGCCCAGAGTCGTGACTCCGCAGCGGAAATTGAGACCTACCCGCTGCGGCAAACTGACTGGCTGGCATCGCAAGCTCGACAAGCTCGCACTCAGGGGGCCGGGGAGTTCAGCATCGTCACCGCAGGGAAGAAGGTCTCCGCCCACGACCTGGAGCGTATTGGCGAGGTGCTGGAAGAGGTTGCGGAGCTCGGGATGGAGCCTTGCGCTTCCCTGGGAGTGCTGGACGAAGTTCAGTTGGCGGAGCTGAAGGCCCATGGGTTGGAGGTCTTCCACCACAATCTTGAGACCGCTCGCAGTTATTACGGTGAGATCGTCAGCACCCGGTCATACGACGACAATGTGCGGACGGTGGAGGCGGTGAAAGCTGCTGGCCTCAAGGTGTGCTGCGGTGGTCTCTTTGGCATGGGGGAGAGTTGGGCCCAACGCATCGAGCTTTTTGCTGAACTGGTCCGGTTGCGGGTGGATCGGGTGCCCATCAATTTCTTGATCCCCATTGCAGGAACGCGCCTGGAAGCGCAGCCGCCCCTGCCGGCCATGGAGGCTTTGCGCATTATCGCCCTGGCGCGGCTGATGATGCCGACGCAGGAGATTAATGTGGCGGGCGGTCGTGAGCGGGTGTTGGGGCAACTTCAGGCCAACGTTTTTCTGGCGGGAGCCAATGCCATTCTCGTGGGTAACTACCTTACCACTAAGGGGAGAGCCGTGGCAGACGACGTGGAATTAGCGCGGACCTGCGGGTTGACTCCCAGAGGGGTGCCGGAATGACAGTGGAGCGACAGTTAGAAGCCCTTGTGGCCGCGGGTCTGGAGCGAAGTATCGAGGATACTGTGCCCTGTGGGTCGGGGAAGGTGATATGCAACGGCGAGGAGTTTGTCGACCTGTGCTCCAATGATTATCTGGGGTTGGCCATTGAGCCATTGCTGGGTAGTCAGTTGTCGCAGCGGGCTCTGTCCCTGGGAGTCGGGAGCCGTGCGGCTCGCTTGCTCTCGGGCAGTCGTCCCCTGGCCTCGCATTTGGAGCGGCGCTTTGCACAGATGGTTGGCAAAGAAGGTTCGCTACTCTTCAACTCCGGGTACCACGCCAATCTGGGCATTCTTTCAGCCATTACGGAGCCTGGTTCGATGGTCTTTTCCGACAGCCTGAACCACGCCAGCATCGTCGATGGCTGTCGTCTGGCTCCGGCCACGGTAGCGACCTACCCGCACTGTGACCTGGACGGGCTGGAGGCTCAACTGACGGCCGCAGTGGCGGATGGCCGCTGGCAGCCTGACAAGGTGAACGTGGTGGTCACCGAGGGCATCTTCAGCATGGATGGTGATCGTCCCGATTTTGAGCGGCTGGTGGCGTTGAAGAACCGCTTTGGCTTTCTCCTCTACGTCGATGAGGCGCACGGTTTCGCTACCACCGGGCGTAGTGGCTTGGGGGCTTGCGACGCTTTTGTCGGCCAGGTGGACGTCTATCTGGCCACCTTTGGTAAGGCTGCCGGCGTTTACGGTGCAGCCGTTGCCGCATCGGAGTCCATCTTGCGGTTGCTCCGCTCCCGGGCCCGTCCCTTCATTTTCTCCACGGCGCTCCCTCCGGCCCTGGTCGCGACCCTGGCCACGGCCGTGGAGTTGCTTGAGGGGCCCCGCGGCCGAGAGCTGCGCCTGCGCCTGGCGGACAACGTTCTCTATTTTCGCAGTGCCCTGGTGCGTCATGGCGTGCCGGTGGGCGAGAAGGTCTCCCACATCATTCCGGTGGTCATTGGCGACGAGACGATGGCCTTGGGCGCGGCCCGAGCCTTGCGCCATGAGGGTGTGTTTTGTCGGGCTATCCGCTATCCCACGGTTGGCCTGGGGGAGGCCAGACTGCGCTTCTCGCTCAGTGCCATCCATCAGCGCCCTGACCTCTCCCATGCCGCCACGGCCGTGGCGCGCACCTATCGCCAGTTGAAGCGGGATTCTGCATGACGAGGCTCAAGGATGCTGATCTGAAGTTCGTCTGGCACCCCTTCACCCAGATGCAGGATTTCGCCCCGGAAGAGAACCTCGTCATAGTCAAGGGTGAGGGGAACTACCTGGAAGATGATCTGGGCAATCGGTTCTTCGATGCGACTTCGTCGCTATGGGTGAATGCCCACGGTCACAATCATCCGCGTCTCAACGCGGCGGTGCACCACCAACTGGGCAAGCTGGCGCACTCCACTTTGCTGGGCATTGGCAACGAACCTGCGGCCTTGCTGGCGGAGAAACTGGTGAGTCTGGCGCCGGGTGGGCTGTCACGGGTCTTTTACTCTGACAACGGCTCCACTGCTGCGGAAGTGGCGCTGAAGATGGCGTTCCAGTACCACCGCCATCGGGGGGCCACGGGCAGCCAACGGTCTCGTTTCGTGTCCTTGAAGGAGGGGTATCACGGCGATACTGTCGGGTCGGTGAGCGTGGGCGGAATGGAGCTCTTCCATGCCATTTTCAAGCCTCTGCTCTTCCACACCTATCTGGCGCCATCCCCCAACTGTTACCGTTGTCCGTTTCACAAGTCGTACCCCAGTTGCGAGCGTGACTGCGTGACTGCTCTGGAGAGCTTGCTGGTGGAGCACGGCGATGAGATCGCGGCAGTGATCCTGGAACCGCTGGTTCAGGGTGCGGGCGGCATGGTGATCTATCCGGCAGAAGTGCTGAGGGGCTACCACGAGGCGGCCAGGCGTCATGGGGTGCTTTTCATCGTCGACGAGGTGGCCACTGGCTTTGGCCGTACCGGAACCCTCTTTGCTTGCGAGCAGGCGGGTATTGAGCCAGATTTGATGTCTGTTGCCAAGGCCCTGACTGGTGGTTATCTGCCGGTGGCCGCCACCCTGGTGTCGGAGCATATCTACGAGACGTTTCTGGGGGACTTTGCTGAGTTCAAGACGTTTTTTCACGGGCACACTTTTACTGGAAACCCCTTGGGTTGTGCCGCCGCTCTGGCCAGTCTGGAGTTGGTGGAGGCGCCTGGTTTTCTGCCTCGTGTGAACCTCATGTCGCAGCATCTGGCGGGTCGCCTGGAGCGGTTGCGGGGCCACCCCAACGTAGGGGATATCCGCCTGCTCGGGTTGATGGGCGGGGTTGAACTGGTTGTTGACCGGGCGACTGGTCAGCGGCTGGACTGGCGCGAGCGCACCGGGCACCGTGTCTGCATGGCGGCACGGGAGGCCGGGGTCCTGGCCCGTCCCCTGGGTGATGTCCTGGTGCTGATGCCTCCTCTGGCCTCCACTGAAGCCGAGTTGGACCATCTGGTCGAGGCCTTGGAGTATGGTATTGACCGTGAGTTGGGCGGGCAGACCCGGCGCGCTCCATGCCCCCTGGTGGTGGACGATCCGCGTTTCTCAGTTCTGCACGAATCGGCGGCTGCTGCGGGGGCCGATTCAGCACAACGGCTTTTTGTTACGGGCACTGATACCGGAGTTGGCAAGACGGTGGTGACCATGGCTTTGGCTGCTGCGTGCCAGGTGCGCGGGGTCGCCGCCACTGCCTACAAGCCCATGGAGTCAGGGATTGCTGGGGTGGCTGCCGAGGAGACGGATCGAGTGCGCCTGGCGAGAGTAGCGGAATCTCTTTGCGGTGCGCCGGAGCTCTCCTTCGGTCCGCCGCTCTCTCCCAATCTGGCGGCGCGGTTGGCGGGTGTTGAGGTGCCCTTTGCGCGCATGGTCGCGGCATTGCGGGAGGCCCGCCCCACGGGGCCTTTGCTGGTGGAAGGGGCCGGGGGCCTGCTGGTGCCCTGCAGCGATGACTGGAGCTTCGCCGATTTGGCCCGCAAAGCGGACCTCAGTGCGCTCATCGTGGTGGGGGACCGATTGGGGTGCATCAATCACGCCTTGCTCACGGTACAGGTGGTAAATGCTTTGGGCATTCCCCTGGCAGGGGTGGTTCTGCACCGCCTGTCTGCGCAGACTAGTGAGGTTGCCCAGGAGTACAACTGCGGGGAACTGGCCCGGTTGTTAGGGGGGCTCTTCCTGGGCGAGGTCAGTTACGTGGTGAATTTGGACGATGAATCGGAACTTGCTGCCGCCGGCGCCTCAATTGCGGCCAGATTGTGGGATTGATCGTTGCCTACCAGGTCTTGGTGCTATTGTTCCTGAGGTTCTTGAGGTGGGCACGGTAGAGGCCGCGATTGCCCATTTCGTCCACATCGTCGATGCGAGCAAGGAACATTCCTCCCTCCTGCATGAACGGCTCCAGGACAGCTTCAGTCTGGGCATGCATGATGATCCGTGGGGCCGTGGGCGTGAGGTCCAGGGGATAGCGTACGCTGACCTTGGCTCCCTGAAAGGGCAGAGCGCCCCGGACCAGGACTGCCAGCCGTTTGGTGCCGACGGCGATTAGTGACCCTCGATAGTGCATGTTGCTGACGGAGTAGACCACTGGTGCGTTGAGGCGGAAATGGCCTTCAAGGTGGGATGCGAATTCCTCTCTGCGCTCTCGGTATTCCTCAAGCCGTTCGGCCTGCGTGGTCCGGCGCAACGGTCCGGGCGGGGGCTCGGGGGGGCCATTGAAATCGTAGACTGCGTCCCCCGTAGAGGTACTGCCGATGAGCATCGTGTCGGCCTCTGAGAAGCCGAGGACGTCAGCGAGGAAGGTCCGCAGATGGTCGACGCCGCGTCCGGAGAAGGCGCGAATCCACATGAGACCAAGGCCGGAATAGACGGAACCTGGGTCGCCGCGGTGCTGACTGGCTCTTACCACCTTTGCCAGAATGCGGACGTTGCCGTCCTCCTGGCAGAGGGAGGGGGCTTCAAGGACCAGCAAGGTGCCAGACGGGAAGGCCACCGGAGTCCGAATGAGCGCTCCAGTGGTGCTGACATCCATGGTATTGACAGAGCATTGCTGCTGCGAGTAGCTGAAAACCAGCGCTACCCGATCTTTGCGGCGCGGCTGCGCCCGTCGCTCTTTATGGCTCTGCATATCTATGTGTCCAACCACCCTTTGTATAGCCAGAATCGCACAATTGGCGGAGAGAGGCAAGGCCTTTTGGCAGAGGATGCAGGGCAGTCAGGGAAGTTGGGCGAGTGCCTGCAGTAGCGAGGCGGCGAAGCTCTTTCTTTGATGGGGCAAGATGGTCCGCAGGTCGAGGACGACCTGCCCTTCTTCGAGGCGGCCGATGATGGGTATCGGTGCTGACCGCAACTGCCTCTCCAGGCGCGTCTCGCTGAGTCCCTGGCACTGGATGCGAAGACCGGCCGAAGGGACGCTCCGTTGGGGCTCGGCGCCACCGCCAACCCGGGCGACGGTAGCGATGACTTCAGCCTGAACACCGGATAGGGCGTTGATCTTTCGGGCCAGGTTCCGAGCCCGCGCACGCAGGTGGGAGGCCGGCTCACGGAGCATGCCGACGACGGGGATCTGCTGCTCTTCCTCGCCGCGCAGGTAGGCGAGGGCGACGGCCTCGAGGCCGGCCAGAGTCAACTTGTCGGGGCGCAGAGCCCGGGTCAGGGGGTGCCGCTTGAGTTCTGCGATAAGATCGGCTCGGCCGGCGATGATGCCGGCCTGCGGCCCGCCCAGCATCTTGTCCCCTGAGAAGCTGACGACATCGACTCCGGCAGCCAGCACCTGTCCGACCTGATCATGAGCGGGTATCCCGGCGGCAGAGAGGTCTGTCATGAGGCCGGAACCGAGGTCTTCGTAGCACGGCAGGTCATGCTTGCGCGCCAGTTCGGTCACTTCCTGGCGGCTGACTTCCTGGGTGAAGCCGGTGACAGAGAAGTTGCTGCGGTGGGCTTTCATGAGGAGTCCCGTGGCCGGGCAGATTGCGGCCTCGTAGTCGCGCGGCCAGGTGCGATTGGTGGTGCCGACTTCCCTGAGGATGGCACCGCCCTGGGCCATGATTTCGGGGATCCGGAAGGCGCCACCGATTTCGATGA
>ERZ890953.1345-NODE-1345-length-12488-cov-11.497466_pt1 | contig 12488 bp, 23 predicted proteins | sample MGYA00521264_ERZ890953 | MGnify/ENA primary metagenome ERZ890953 (study PRJEB32303, sample SAMEA104408629) | aquatic metagenome | biome: Brackish water; feature: Chemocline; material: water | place: Baltic Sea | collected 2014-10-26T21:54:00 | depth 200 m ... | reverse complement strand
TACCAAGTGCTTCTTGACTAATTACAAATTAAATACGAATCACCGCAGATAATATATGTGTAACAAATAAAAAAAAACAATATGACAAACTTCAAATTTAACCTTGACTCATTAAAGTCAGGACGCATCTTCAGCATCACATTCGAGAAAGCTGATGGCACAGTAAAAACAATTAACGCTAGACTTGGCGTACGCAAACACCTCAACGGTAAAGGCATGCGTTATGTACCTGAAAACTACAACCTTATGGTTCTGTGGTCTATGACCGACAAAGGCTATCGTGCTGTTAAGCGTGACAAAATAAAATCAATCAAGTCTAACGGAGTTTTGTATTCTAAACTAACTTAATATGGCTAACATGGGTTACTGCAGGTTTGAAAACACTGCTAAAGCACTACAAGACTGTATATGGGCTCTTGAAGAAGGTGAAACAACCGAGCTAAGCAAGTATGAACTGCGTGGCCTTGGGGATTTATTAGCCGGTTGCCATGAATTAATAGAATATGAAAACGAAATTGAATCAATAATAGAAGGTTATGAATCTACTGACACAAAACACTAAGCTAAAACGAACGTCTAAAGAGTTGGGCATACGAGTCTTTAACTTCGGTATACCGGCTTACAAGTCGGTGTCTGGTAAATTAACCTGTCCAATGGCAGATGAGTGCGTCAAGTTTTGCTACGCCAAAAAAGGGGCATACATATGGAGCAACGTCAAACCTGCGTTCGAGAGACGTTATGAATTAACCAAGTTAGAGAGTTTTGCTGGGTTAATGAATGACGAGATCAAACGTAAGAGACCTGACTACGTACGTGTGCACGACAGCGGCGACTATTACTCTCGCGCTTATCTAGCCAAATGGATACAAGTTGCTATACACAACCCTTATGTGCGGTTTTACTCGTACACAAACATGGTTGAGATGCTTAAGAACGCTGAGCTACCTGATAATTTCGATGTGATCTACAGCAATTCCGGCAAACAAAAGCATATGATAGATCGTACGATAGATCGTCATACAGACATCTTTAGCAACGAATCTGATCTAGCACGTGCTAATTACATTAATGCGTCTAAGATTGATCTATATGCAACCAGATGGTTTAGTAAAAATCATCGTGTTGGTCTTATATTCCACTAATTACAAATTAAATACGTAACGCTTCAGATAATATAATAAACAAAAACATATGACAGAGGACGAATTAGAAAACTTGGCAGATCTTATTGTAGATAAAATAATAAAACGACAAGCTGAGTACGATGCAGAATTTATGCAACAATTAAAAGAATCATCAGAAGAAAATGATTTTGATTTTAGTTTAAAAGACGGCAATCAACATAAAATTGATGAAGAAATAAAACGTCTTGAAAAGCTATTACAAAAAGCTTTAAACAGCGAAAATTACGAATACGCAGCAGAACTTGTAGAACAAATAAATAATATAAAGAACAGATAATGAGACAGTTAAAGAGAACTAAGGTCGCTGAAAAATGTAAGCCTATAGTTAAAGAATCTAAATGCCATGCTTTCTGGGATGATATGAAAAACCCTATAACCATGCTTCGTGATATGCGAAAAGACAGAGTAATAAACTATATAAAATATCCTATATGAAAACAATTAAATTTATAGAAAAAGGTAAAATATTACTAGACGGTAAGACCGTACTTAGGCCCGCAAAATATATGCTTGAGTATTCATCGTGGTATGTTATAAAAGATAAAGTTTATCATTAATTTTTAAAAAAAAATTCGTAGCTTTGCAAAATGCAATTGCGTAGACTGTGACAATAGGCTACGTATAATATATAGTAAGGGGCTAATGTCACAAAGAAAACTTGAGTACTTAATTCAAAGACGGATCATCTATAGAAGATCCCCTGTTAATGATATACCGACTGAGGTATATGATTGGGGTGAGTACTATGCTGACGGTACATATGAGTGCTACGAGTTGTTTAAAAGCAAGGCAAAGATAACGAGTTATAAATCTTTAAAATGGCATGTTCTAGTACTTAGATATTTGAATCCAAATATTAAAGACGTTGAATTAAAAAATATATCACGCCATATAACAAATATTAAAAATAATTTTATTACATTTAAGCCATCAGATAGATCATTAGACTCTATCATCCAAGATGTACTGAGTCAAAGCATTGAGGATCCGCCACGTAATAAACGACGTAAGATCATATTTAAAGAGTTCAGCCAATTAACATTGGATGAGAAGTTAAAGATCGTAGGTCAAATGGTTGGTAGGTCAAAACGTATAACCGAAGAGGATATATACGAGATGATGATAGAGATTAATGACAATGGTAAAAAAATAACTATAAATGAAATAGCAGACAAGCTTAGTTGCTCAGCGCGTACAATACATCGTACCATGGGTGACGATCTTAAGAGAGAAAAAGACGTTCTCAATTTGACATTATGAAAAAGTATAACGTAAAAAACTACGTTAGGTATAAAGATGATCTTAAAAGATCTATGCCTAAAGACAAGCCGTACAACGAGTACAGTAGAAATGAAATGATAATTAAGTTCATGCCGCTGGTCGAGAATATAGCTAGGAAGTTTGCTACGTCACAACAAGCATCTGGTATTATGTCTATCAACGACATACTACAAGAAGGTAATATGTCTTTAGTTAAGGCTGTTGATAAGCTTGACTGGGAAGTACTTAATCTGTCAGATAATATAGAACAAACATTAAAGTCTTTTTATTCTAAGAGAATTAAGGGCGGCATACGTAGGGCTATTGATATAAACCGAGGTAATATTAGATTACCAGAGCATAAGATCAATGAGATACGTAACAACCCTAAAGACAAAAAGATGGTTGCCCTGTTTTTTAACAGTATGTTCTTGTCGATAGACGAGAGGTTTAACAGTAATGATGAGGAAGAGGATATGATCCGCCAAATAGCAGACGAGTCTCAACCTTATAATATGGGCTTATTAAATGTTTACTTAAAAGGTTTATTAAAAACCCACTTAAATGAAACAGAGTATCAAGTCTTGAGGTTGTCTTACGGTCTTGACTGTGAGAAACATTCGGCAAATCAAATAGCAACTATATTAGGTATTGAAAAGCCTAGTGCTTATGTTAGAATATCAGAGATTAAAAAGCAAGCTGTTCAGACGTTAATTGATAGTGTAGATCACACGCAAGTGATTGACTATCTGTAAATTAAGTAATCAATGTGTAACTATATATAATATAACTTTAAATTTTATTCTATGACAATTTACGAAAAACTCAGTGTTATTCAGGCCGAATTCAAGGCTAAAAAATCAAGGTTCAATTCCTTTGGCAAGTACAACTTCAGGTCTGCCGAGGACATACTAGAGGCCTTGAAACCATTCAACAGTAAATACAAAGTATTGTTCACTGTTAATGAAGAGTTAATATCAACTGATCCTTTACCGATCATCAAGTCAACCGCTGCTATACACGATGCTGAGGGCGGGATGGTTGTTGAGGTTTCAGCGATAGTTGGTATTGACCTACACCAAAAAGGCATGCAAGTGCCTCAGCAGTTTGGATCTGCATCTTCCTATGCCAAGAAATACGCTCTTGGAAATTTATTACTAATCGATGACACGCAAGACAGTGATGCCACTAATGGCCACGATAAAGCAGAAAAAGCAAAGCCTACACTAACGTCAACTAAGGATCCAGCTTATGAAAAAGCAGTTGCCTATGTTTCTTCTGGTGGACAGCTTGAGCTCATCAAGAAAAAGTATGCTCTGTCTAAAGAGATAGAGGCTAAATTAACAACTCTATAAAATGAACCAAGAACAGAAAGATGAAATATTACAAAAGCTAGACAACGATGAGTTGTACTACGGTGAGTTTGGTAAACAGTTTTTATCGAACTCTGACATTAAGACTCTTTTAGAAGATCCGCTAAATTTTAAACAACCTATTGGCGAGAACAATCCTAACCTTGTAAAAGGGTCTTATTTTCACACCTTAGTACTTGAGCCAGACAAGTTAGAACGATATAAAATTATCGATGCTTCAACTCGTAATACTACTAAGTATAAGGAACTATCTGGTGGTGAGATGTGCCTGCTTGAAAAAGAAGCAGATGAACTTCAGGTCTTGAGAGATAAACTTCTTACGTGTAACGCGTCAAGAGATTTAATACAAGACATTGATGTGGACTACGAAGTACCAGGCGTATTTGAGCTAGAGGGTGAGTGGTGGAAACTAAAGGCAGATATCGTAAACAGAACTCAAGGTTATGTTGTTGATCTAAAAACAACTTCAGACATTGATAAGTTTTCTAGATCTGCTCAAATGTATAACTACGACAGTCAAGCATATATATACTCCACATATTTTAATATGGATTTTTTATTCATCGCTGTGTGTAAAAAGTCTCAGAAAATTGGTATATTTGATTGTTCCCCTCAGTTTTTAGAACGAGGCAAAAACAAGGTTCAACAAGCTGTAGAGCAATATAGATTGTTCTACAAGGATGAGAACTTTGATCCAACACAGTATTTTATATCTAAAACTTTATAATTAATTTTAACTATTAAATCATATAACAATGGCAAGTATTATTAAAACAAGTATCGATCTTTCTAAAATTGACAAGTCAAAGATCATCAAGGGTAAAAAAGGTCAGTACCTACCTATCACAATCACTCTCAACGATGAGCTTGATCAATTTGGAAACAATGGCCCAGTGGTTATTGAACAGTCAAAAGAAGAACGCGAAGCCAAGTCACAGAAGACTTACTTAGGTAACGTTCAAGTTGTTTGGACTAACGGGCAGAATGTAGATGCAGCTCCTCGTAAAGACGCAGGGCAACCACAACGACAAGCAGCTGCACCTCAGCAAGTTGAGGACGATTTGCCTTTCTAGTTGATCAGTAATTTTTCGGGCGTTAGCTCAGATTGTAACCACAATTCTAAATCAAATCAAATTTAATGCAAGTAAACAATACAGAGATCAATGGATTCTTGATTGACAAGTTCAATCAACACGATCTAGAGGCTGGACAAAAACAAGGGATATGTCCTTTGTGTTCACCTGATAGAAAACCCAAGAACGTAAAAGCTAAATGTGCTTCTTATGATTGGGAACGTGGTCTCGGAACTTGCCACAATTGTAATAAGTCATTCCAGTTACACACTTACCAACGCAAGGGTGCTTCAGAAAAAGAATATGTTCGACCTGAAGTTCCCGCGCTAACTAACAGTGTTGACGTAAAGGTACTGGGATGGTTTGCTACAAGAGGAATATCTCAAGAGACTGTTGCTAGTTTAGGTATTAGCAACAGTCCTGAGTATATGCCTCAAACCGGTAAAACCGAGAATGTCATAAAGTTTAATTATTTCATGGGCGATCAACTTATTAATATTAAGTATCGTGATGGAAGAAAGAACTTTAAATTATATAAGGGGGCTGAGAAAGTCTTCTATAATATTAATAGTATTGTTGGCTTTGACTACTGCGTTATAGTAGAGGGCGAAATGGATGTCCTTGCTATACACGAGGCCGGAATAACTAATGTTATATCGGTACCAAATGGCGCTACGTTAAATACCAACAATTTAGAATACCTGGACAACTGCATTGATTATTTTGAGGGCAAAGAAAAGATAATCATTGCTGTTGATTCAGATGAAGCCGGGCAAGCATTACAGTCGGAGTTAGTCAGACGACTAGGTTCTGAGACCTGTTACTTAGCTAGCTTTGAAGACTGTAAAGATGCAAACGAATACTTATTAAAATATGGAAAAGAAAAACTGGCGCAGCGTATTACCGGAGCAAGACCGGTGCCACTCGAAAATGTTACGACGTTCAAAGATGTTGAAGATGAAGTCACGGACTTTGTCCGAAACGGTTTCAAACCTGGTTATCAAGTGGGTTTGGCCAATTTTGATAGCATCTTTTCTACTTATACTGGCCAATTCATTACTGTTACTGGCATTCCGAGCTCTGGTAAATCAGATTTCGTAGACCAGATGGTTATTGGTTATAACCAAAATTATGACTGGAAAACAGCATATGCTTCCCCAGAAAACCAACCAACATATTTACACGCTCATAAGCTTATGCGTAAGGTATGGCAAGATATGCCAACAGCTGAAGATATACACACCGATAAATGGAATCAAATTGCGGATCACGTTAATAGCAATTTCTTCTTCATTGATATGGAACGTTACACATTGGATGCTGTTTTACGCAAAGGCGCTGAACTAGTTAAACGTAAGGGTATCAAGTGTTTGGTTATTGACCCTTTCAACAAGGTACGAGCACAGGATGCTTCAGGTGATGTTAACGTTTATACGTTAGAGTATCTAAGTAAAATAGAAATATTTGCTAAGAAGTATGATGTGCTTGTTATTGTTGTTGCTCACCCTACTAAGATGTACAAGGACAAGGACGGTAAAATTGAAGAGCCGAACATGTATAACATCAAGGGCGGTGGAGAGTGGTATGATGCTTCATATCACGGGCTATTGATGCACCGAGATTACGAAGCCAAGACCGTTAAAGTTAAAGTGCTTAAGGTTAAGTTCCAAAACCTTGGAGAGAATGGAGCTGAAGCCCATTTTAAATGGGAGCATAAATCTGGATGCTTTATACCACACGAGCAACTGCAAATAGGTGATAGCGAAAAAATGCCATGGGAACTATAGATGGGTAGTTATAAAGACGAAGAAAACGAGTTTCAAGCTTTTTATTGGTGTATCCACAACAATATTAAAATATATCCTAGCCCTATAGCTAGAGGCCCGAAACCCGGTGCTTGGTATATAATTATAGAGTTTAATGGTAAGAAACACAAGAGCCCAGCTAGTTATCTTAAGTCTGATATTGACGACAAAATGAACGAGTATTATTTATACTATTATAACAAATATGGAACTAAAAAATAAATTTGAAAACGCCACAGATGCTTTTGAATACTTCAATGAGGTTATCAGAAATACTGGGGTTAAATTTGGCGATACCAAAGCTTTGTTCAATGTAGGTTTTGAAATAGAAAATCCTATGGACAATCATATTGTTCACAGAACAAGAGCTTGGAACCACGCATACGCTCAAGCTGAGTGGCTGTGGTATCTATCTGGAGACAATAGCTTGAAGAAGCTAGGTGAGATATACGGTAAGATACCTGGTATCTGGAAGAAGATGGCTAACCAAGCTGGAATGGTCATGTCTAATTACGGATGGCAATGGAACAGAGACTATCAATTAGATATTGCTATCAACAAGCTTAAGAAAAATTCTGAGAGTAGACAAGCTTCAATATCTATATTCGACGGCAAAGAGTTTATTAAATATAATAATGATACGCCATGTACTTATGCTATACATTTTTGTATCTTAGATGAAAAGCTTAATATGTCCGTTATGATGCGTTCTAATGACCTCTGGTACGGCTTCTGCAATGATCAGTACTGTTTTTCAATGCTGCAGCAGATGGTCGCAGACAGGCTTTCTATCGGCATAGGAACTTATTATCATTTTGCGAATAACTTACACTTATATAACAATAAACTTTAAAAAAAATGTATTATATTTATCACATACCAGGTAAAAAGATTGGGGTCACACGTGATCTTAATAGACGGGTTACTGTAACGCAAGGATACAAGAAGGGAGAATATGAAGTTCTAGATTCTAGCGTTGACATTGATTACGTTTCACGCAAGGAGTTAGAGCTTCAATTTTTATACGGGTATAAAGTAGACAGGAAATTATATAAAAATTTGTTTAATAAAAACCCAAACCCAATGTTACCAAGAGCAACAGAAGCTACTACCACGTTTCCATGCCCGCTTAACAAACTTAAAGGCAGGTTAATGGATCTCAAGGGCTTATCATGGCAAACGCCTGATGGCCTAGAGTTTGAAATCACTGACGAAAATATCCCTTGGATTTTATCCAATGCTAAGGTGTCGATGTACGATAGAGACCGCTGTTATGTCTATAACAAAGCTTTTCACGAAGCTTTCTTAGATGATCAAACATCTGTTAATATTTACGACAATATTAGAGATTGGGCCACTGAAAAAGGTATATATAAATCTGGTGACGCTAGAACTCAGTACATTAAATTAATGGAAGAAGCTGGTGAATTAGCTCAAGCTATACTTAAAAATGATGAACCAGAAGTTATAGACGCTATTGGCGATATGGTTGTTGTTTTAACTAACTTAGCTAAACTAAGAGGTCATAATATAGAAGACTGTATTGCGTCTGCCTACAATGTAATTAAATCTAGGCAAGGTAGTATGGTTAACGGAACGTTCGTAAAACAGCAGTCATTCCCAAGCGGAACTACTGATCACTGGAAAAAAGTAACGTTATGATAAAAAAATCAATAGTATTTAGAGATCCTGTTGTTGAACGAGTTGTTGAGAAATTCGTATCAAGATCAGACGTTGGTTACGCGAAGTATGGCACAACATTACATGAAGAGCGTACTACGAAGCTTAAAGGTTTATTCAAATACCTTAATGACGTTCAAGAAGAATTAATGGATGCAATATTATATATTCAAGCTGCTAAAGAAGAGATCCATGATCTAACCGAAGAAGCATTAATTAATAAATTCGTAGACTTGGATATTCTTGACGTGAACTATGAAAAAGAGATCTAAAAAAAAAGGACCAGTACAGGCAAAGCGGATAACATATGATGGGATCAACTTTGCTTCCGGTCTTGAAAGATATATGTATATGGCCTTAAAAAACGCCAAGATCAAAGCTGAGTATGAAGGCCAAACATTTGAGCTACTACCTGCTTTTGAATTCGCTAGTGAATCTATCGAGAGACAGTCTAACGGCAAGGGGGAATACAGAAACAGAGGTTGCAAGAAAATACTTAACATCAAATACACTCCAGATTTTATTGGTGAAGACTTTATTATAGAATGCAAGGGTCGAGCCAACGAATCATTTCCACTACGTTGGAAGATGTTTAAAAAATGGATGCACGATAATAGTGACAATAGGGTATTATATAAACCACAAAATCAAACAGAATGCGACAAGACAATCGACATGATCCAGCTAACTCGAAGAAATTAGCTAGACAAAAATACGTCGAGCGCCAGATCGACAAATGGGTTAAATGGTCTATGATGACTAGAGGCAAGGTCAAGTTCAGTGAACTTGTAGAGATACAGGATAAATATAATATCAAATGTTATGGCTAAGGCAAAAACAACCAACATTGTTACGTATAAGAAAGTAACTAAAAGAAGACCAGGCGTTCACGCCAAAACTAAAAATAGTAAATCTAAAACAAGCAAAAATTATGTCAAAAAATACACAGGACAAGGAAGATAAAGGTTGGACAATACAGCTAGGAGTTTACCCTGGTATTGTTCTAGGTTTTAGAACTTACAATAATGAGGAATCAACTATTCACGTGCTATACATGCCGTTTTTTGATGTGGCTGTTATAATAGACAAATAATGGAGCAGGATAGAGAAACAATGCTTCAGACCATAGGGGTATTTGCTGACGACGTATTAGATGACATGTCTAAGGTAGATATGTCCACAAGAAAAGCTGATTTATTAGCTTATATAAAAGCTTGGAAAGTTAATTTACAGACAATTAAAACAATAACAGAACTATAGATGGGATTATTTGACGAAAGAATAGCTTACAAGCCTTTTGAGTATCCAGTATACTACACAGAGGGTTGGCTAAAGCAAGCGCAGGCATTTTGGCTGCACACAGAGATCTCAATGCAATCAGATATTAAAGACTGGAATGAAAAACTTACCCCAAAAGAAAAAAATCTTGTTGGAAACATTTTACTTGGCTTCGCTCAGACAGAATGTGCAGTGTCCGATTATTGGACCCAAAAAGTGGTATCTTGGTTTCCCAAGCATGAAATAAAACAAATGGCTATGATGTTTGGTAGCCAAGAGACAGTACACGCTGTAGCGTACAGCTACTTGAATGAAACATTAGGACTAGAAGATTATGAAGCGTTTTTACACGAGCCTGCAACGGCTGATAGATTCGAAAACTTGGTGGCTTACAGTGGTGATTCTCACGTTGGAATCGGCCGGTCTCTTGCTGTGTTTAGCGCTTTTGCAGAGGGAGTTAGTCTTTATAGTGCTTTTGCTGTATTATATTCTTTTCAGATGAGAAATCTTTTGAAAGGTATTGGGCAGCAAATGAAATGGAGCGTTCGTGACGAGTCATTACACAGTAAGATGGGTTGTCAGTTGTTTCGCCATATGTGCGACGAGAACAATCAACTAGCGCACCTATGCAAGGCTGATATAATCAAAGCGGCTGAGACAATGGTTGATCTCGAGATTAAATACATTGATAAGATGTTTGAGATGGGGGATATCGAAGGTATATCTGCTAATGACTTAAAGCATTTTATAAAAAAGAGAGCAAATGAAAAACTCGTGGAACTTGGTTATGCCGATTTATCTGGGCATTTTGTTTTTAACGGATCTGCTGCCAGTAATCTTGATTGGTTTTATCATCTCACTGGCGGTCACACTCATACTGATTTCTTTGCTATTAGGTCTACGGATTACAGTAAAGCGGGCGAGGGTGAGGATTTTGAAGATATTTGGTAATTTAATAAAATGATATGAAAGGACAAAAACAAAGTAAGGCTGACTTACAAGAAAAAAAGATTCAAGCACTCATTAACGTGGTGCAGAGAATACTAGATGAAAATGCTTACCTAAGGGATCTATCCGTTGGTACGCTTGAAACAATAAAGTGTATGCCAGATTATGACGAAGCAATTGCAAAATTGCAAGAAAAAGCTAAAGAGGCTAAAGAAAAAGAAAATGACAGTGAATAGTTTTTTATTAACAGGTTTTGTAGTGTCATTCGTAATGGTGATGTTTGCAATGAAGTATAAAGTAGATAAATAATATGTGGGATAATGATTGGATCAAGGGTGAAGATTACCCTGAATGGGGTAACACGGACGTTTACAAAAAAACAATCGCTGGAGGTTATCTTCTTTCTGGGGAAACTCCTCGCACTGCTTATATGCGCGTTGCTAGCAGCGTCGCTCGTAGGCTTTATAAGCCTGAGTTAGCAGGTGTTTTCTTTGATTATATCTGGAAAGGTTGGCTATGCCTAGCCTCTCCGGTGTTATCGAATACAGGTACTGATCGTGGTCTACCAATCAGTTGCTTTGGTATCGATGTTGGAGATAGTATCCAAGAGATCGGTGGAAAGAATTTAGAGATGATGCTACTCGCTAAGCACGGCGGTGGAGTTGGTATCGGTGTTAACATGATCAGACCCGCTGGCGCTAAAATAACAGACAACGGCACATCAGATGGCGTTGTACCATTTTGTAAAATCTATGATTCCACTATACTTGCTACGAATCAAGGCTCGGTTCGACGCGGAGCTGCTTCAGTCAATATTAACATTGAGCACCATGACTTTCTCGACTGGCTTGACATACGAGAACCTAAAGGGGACGTCAACAGACAAAGCCTTAATCTACATCAATGCGCAGTTGTTGGTGATAAGTTTATGCGAAAGCTTGAACAAGGAGATGCGGGAGCTAGGGATCGATGGAGTAAACTACTTAGAAAGCGAAAAGCAACTGGAGAGCCGTACATACTATTTAAAGGAAATACTAATAAAGCAAATCCGCAAGCATATAAAACCAACGGACTAAAGGTACATATGACTAACATCTGTAGTGAGATTACATTACACACAGATGAGAATCATAGCTTTGTTTGCTGCTTATCATCATTAAATCTAGCAAAATATGAAGAATGGAAGGACACTAACCTTATATATGACGCTATCTGGTTTCTTGATGGAGTTATGGAGGAATTTATTCAAAGAGCCAAAGGTTTACGTGGGTTCGAGAACGCTATTCGATCTGCGCAACGCGGGAGAGCATTGGGACTGGGAGTACTCGGATGGCACACATATCTCCAAGAGAAAGGCCTTCCTTTCGAAGGCTTACTGGCTCAGTTTGAAACTCGGAAGATTTTTTCGCAGTTCAAGATTGAAAGCGAACGAGCCTCAATGGCTTTGGCAGAAACTTATGGCGAACCTCTTTGGTGTGTCGGTACTGGCTTACGTAATACTCATTTACGCGCAATCGCGCCCACTGTTAGTAACTCTAAGTTGTCTGGTAACATATCGCCTGGCATTGAACCTTGGGCGGCTAACGTATTCACTGAACAAAGCGCGAAAGGCACGTTCATCAGGAAAAACCCGACACTAGTTAAACTCTTAAAAAAACACAAATTAAATACAAATGAAATCTGGGATAAAATACTGGCTGACGGTGGTTCGGTTCAGGATATCAGTGAGCTGGATAATATACAAATGGCGCACGAAGTTACTGCTAAAGAAGTTTTCAAAACCTTCAAGGAGATCAATCAACTTGAATTGGTTAATCAAGCGGGCATAAGGCAACAGTATGTGGATCAGTCGGTTAGCTTGAATTTGGCTTTCCCTAGTGAAGCAAC
>ERZ890953.1344-NODE-1344-length-12492-cov-4.510895_pt1 | contig 12492 bp, 4 predicted proteins | sample MGYA00521264_ERZ890953 | MGnify/ENA primary metagenome ERZ890953 (study PRJEB32303, sample SAMEA104408629) | aquatic metagenome | biome: Brackish water; feature: Chemocline; material: water | place: Baltic Sea | collected 2014-10-26T21:54:00 | depth 200 m ... | reverse complement strand
TGACTTTGCGTATAGAGATCCACGTTACGGATGGCGATCGCTACTTGCGATGCCATAGCGCTGATCAAATCCACATCAGATTCGGTGAAATTGGGTTCATTTGGCAAGTTGATGGCGGTCATTGTGCCCAGGATTTCACCACGATTCAGCAAAGGGGTGACGATAATCGCGCCGCAGTTGGTTTCGATGCGCCGCTGTTGAGCCGCTTTGCTCTCCCGGGGGTCTGGAATATCCTTGGGTGATAGCGCGACTTCCTTTGTTTCGAGCACCCACCCGCTGAGTCCGCCCAGTAATTCTTCATAAGGGACATGCACAACAAGCTGTGCGCCAACGCCACCTTCCACAAAATGAATCACCTTTTCATCTTTGGAGTCAAAAGTAATGAGCGTAACGCGGTTGGCCGGGATGCGCTGTGCGATGCTGCTGACAACCGATTGCAACAAGTCGGTTAGATTTCCAATTGAAAGAACCGAGCGGCTGACGTCATAAAGTGCCGCGGTGCGGCCAAGTGCATTTTGTGTTTCTTCGTATAATCTGGCGTTTTCGATGGCGACGCCAACCTGCTGGCCAACGGCTTTCATTAAGCCGACGGCCGCGGAGGGAGCATCTTTCTGAGTGCTGAATGCGCAGAGGGTGCCCAGAATTGTATCGCGCACATCCAATGGAACACCCAGATAGGAAAGCCAGCCGATTTCAAGCAGCCCTTGAACATCGATGGGTGCATCTTCGCTGAGGTTATTAAGGCTGATCAGTTCTTGCCGCGTATAAACCAGCTCGCAAAGAGTGCCTTCAAGCCCGTCGGTTTGGAGTTTCTCTCGCAGACCCTCCGGCAGGCCTTTTTGAGTGATAAGTTCAAGTTTTTGGGTATTTTTGTTGAAAATGCTAATGAGTCCGCTGTCGAAGCCAGTTGTGGCAAGTACCTGAGTCAGTACATTGCCGAGCATTTCATGTAATTGTAGCGAGTGGCTGGCAACATTCGTAATGTCGTAAAGTGCCTGGGTTTCGGTCAGTGCGGCATTCGTGCGGGCGAAGAGTTGGGCATTTTGAATCGCAATCGCGGATTGCCGTGCAACGGATAATAATAAATCCTGATGGCGGGCATTAAATACCCGGGGGCGGGTCGCGTTTTGGGTGGCAATCACACCCAGAACTTCGTTCCCTATGAGCAGTGGCACGCCCAGCCAGGATTTTGCCGGTTGCCCGACGATGATTCTCTCCAGGCCGAGATCCGAAATGACACTATCTACATTATCCGTAATTAGCAGAGGGGTTTTGGTATCAATAACGTGTTGGGTCAGTCCCCTTCTTTTCTTGAGCGTTTGAATTTCGCTGATCTCATTATTTTCGATGACCAATGGGAAGGTGAGCATCTCATCTTCTGGATTGTACAAACACACGAAGAAGTAGGATGTGTCCATCAGGCGGGCGGTATATTCGTGGATGGTATTGATAATCTCTCGAATATTCAATTGGCCGCTTAGCTGGAGACTCATGTCATTCAGGATGGCGAGCTCCCCGGCGCGGGCCTGAGTTTGGTCGAAGAGACTCGCATTTTGCAGCGCATTGGCGACCTGGTCGGCCATGGTTTGCAGCGCAGTAACATCTTCTGTGGAAAATGCATTGGCCAGTTCACTCTGAATGGTCATGGCGCCGATCACTGCGCCGCGGCTGCGCAGGGGCAGCGCGATTTCGGACTGCGTGTTGGGGAGTACTGGGTTCGAGTAGCGTTCAACTTCGTCCGGTGCCAGCAGCGAAATTCTCGGCTCCCCGGCGGAAACACATTGACCGATCATGGAAGATCCGCCAATTTCCAGTTTGTGGCCTTGCTCAATTTGAATGCGCCCGGCTTCACCTGTACCGGCACGCAGCACGGCCCAGCGTCTGGCTTCATTTGTAATACTGCCGTCTTCATCCGTGAGGAAAATACCCACATAGTACAGGTCAAATTGATCACGGATCAGATTGACGGTCTGCACAATTAGCGGATTTGGCTCAAGAATGCTGCTGGCCGCTCGTGATACTTCGGCGGCTGTGACCAATTGCTTGCGGCGAGCTTCGATCTGTTCGAAAAGGCGAGCATTTTGAATCGATGTGGATGCCTGAGATAGAATTGTTTCAATCAGCCGCAACTCATTGGTACTCAGGTTGCGGCCTTTTTCGGTAATATGTAGCCCTACCGTGCCAATGCTCTCGTTGGCAACGATCAGCGGGATTAGCGCCAGGGATTGGGTGCCGACGCGTGTGATTAATTCTTTCATCAACGGTGGCAAGGGTTTATTTGGAACGTCTTGAATAAACACTGGAGATTTCGTGGTGATCGCCTGGAGCATTGGCGTATTTGCCAGGGGGAGTATATTTCCGGAAACCGCGGGAATCTCTTCAAGATTTGTGAGACTGATAATGGCATCAATCGCTGTTCGATCCGGCGTGATCAGGCCGATTGTGACGTAGTCTACCGGTAAACTGGAGAGCAAGGCTTGTCCAATGATATTCAGATTCTCATGCATATCCAGCGAGGAGGCTACCTGAGAAACAATGTTGTTAATCAGTTGTAACTCTTCGGAGTGCGCCGTGGCTTCCTGAAATAGCTGGGCATTATGCAGGGAATTGGCGATCTGGTCGGCCATGGTTTGCAGAGCGGTAATGTCGTCTTCGGAGAAAGCGTTAGCCGTTTCGCTCTGGATGGTCATGGCGCCGAGAATATTGCCGCGGCTGCGTAGTGGTAGTGCAATTTCAGAAAGGGTATTTGGCAACACCGGGTTGACAAAGCGTTCCGCTTCATCGGAGGCTAATAATGAAATCCGGGCCTCGCCTGAAGCGACGCTCTGACCAATCATGGATGTTCCGCCAATTTCCAGTTTGTGCCCTTGCTGAATCTGGATTTCGCCTGCTTCGCCCGTACCGGCGCGAAGGACTGCCCATCGTTTGGCTTCACCGGTGATGCTACCATCCACATCCGTGAGGAAGATGCCAGCATAGTAAAGATTGAATCGGTCGCGAATCAGGTTTACAGTTTGTTCGATGAGCGGGACTGTTTCCAGGATACTGCTGGTTGCCTGGGAAACTTCTGCCGCGGTCTGAATTTGAATGGCGCGTTCCTGGATTTCTTCAATCAGATGTTCGCGTTCTTTTTCTGCTTGTTTTTGTGCCGTAATATCACGCTGAACGGCAACAAATTGCGTGATGTTATTTTGTGCATCCAAGATGGGCGCGATCGTGAGTTGAGCGTCGTAAAGCTCGCCATTTTTGCGCTTATTAACTAATTCGCCGCGCCAGGCTTCACCCTTTGTAATGGTATCCCATAGCTCGGTATAAAAACGTTTATCCTGTCGTCCGCTTTTCAAAACGCGCGGATTTTCTCCCAAAGCTTCTTCCGCGCTATAGCCGGTTATCGTCGTAAAGGCTGTATTGACAAATACAATATTGCCTGTGATGTCAGTAATCACCACCATATCGGCAGTAGATTCCACGGCACGGCCCAGGCGTTGCTGTTCAGCCAGTGCCTTCTGTGAGATATCGAAAAGTCGGGCGTTTTCAATCGCTGTCACAGTTTGGGCGATAATGGTTTCCACGATTTGAATTTCGTTGGTTGTAAAGGTACGCCCCTCTTCCTGAATGCCCAGGCCGAGTGTGCCGAGGACATCACCCTGAATGATGAGCGGGTAAATGGCCAATCCGTGAATGCCCAGTTCTTTCATTGTCTCGTGGATGGTTTGGGTTAGCGGATTGTTTTGGGCGTCATTGACAACCACGAGTTTTTTCGTGGAAATGGCCTTTTCAGAAGATGGATTTCCGCTGACCGGAATTTGGATATTGATGGAAGGGGGAAATCGCGGGTCTGGATTGTAATCTGTCAGGACGGTCAGCGTGTCTTTGGCTTCATTTAGCATTGCAAAACCGGCCTGCACATGGAGCGCCTTCCCCATTTCAGTGGTGATGATCTGCAAACTTTCTTGAAGGTTAAGTGAGGATGCTACCTGTGCAACCACGCGGTTAATCAGCGCAAGCTCATCGGCGCGCTGTTGGACATCATCATACAGTCGGGAGTTATCAAAGGCAACCGCAGCCTGATTTGCGAGCGTCAACGCCAAATCCAGTTCCTGGGGTGTAAAGTGGCGTTCTTCGTCAAAGGTTTCCATTTCGATAACGCCAATACTTTTTCCTTTTAACACCATTGGCAAAATAACCAGCGTGGCACAATTAACCGAATGCATAAAGGCTAATTCGTCCGGATCTGCATTTTCATCGCTGTTTTGCACAACGAGTAGCCTTTGCGATTGCAGCACTTCTGCCGTGGCCGGATAATCGCGCAGGTTTGTGATTGTTCCGACAGGGTAGGGCCGAATATCTTCTCTTCCGATCGAGTAGTCAGCAATGATGGTCAGTGAGGTTGGCTCTGTGAGTAATGATATGGAAGCTTCGCCGACATTCATCGCCGTGAGGAATTGGCGTACAACAATGTCGGCAATTTCTTCGAGAACGAGTGGTGCGTTGGCAATAGACTGGCTGACAGAAGATATCGTAGTAAGGTCACGTACGCGCTGCTGTTCAGCCTCAAAGAGTTGAGCGTTTTCTAACGCCAACGAAAGTTGGTGGGCAACTTCTTTCACTAAAAGTTGCTCATCTTCACTCCATTCGCGGTTGGGTGTATCGTCAATAAACTCGAATAGGCCGTAACTTTGTTGCAGATCCACTGGAACTGCGAGTGTAGCCGGTGATTCGTCCGTGGTGCTGTGCGCCAGTGTTTGGCGCGTGGCCAGACTCTGGCGCCCGGTAGCGGAATATGGCGAAGATACACTGGTGCGTTGGTCTTCCTCGATTGCAATTCCGTTGGGTAGCGAGAATGATGCCCGTTGAACCGCCGCTCTGGGCGTGCTGGTTTGCATCGTTTGTGTGAAGCCTCGCCACCCATCGAAAAGTCCATCTTCCGATGTGGTGCGGAAATAATATATTCGAATGGGGATTTCTTGTCCGTTTGAATGGATAAAGTGCAGCACGGCCTCGCCCTGGGTGGATTGCTTTTCAATTTGGGATGCAAATTTTCCCTGGGATTGTTGAGTCAACTGGAAAGTTGTCAGTGATTTTCCAATAAATTCAGCGGAGTCAACCCCGAGGGCCTGTTTGACCTCCGGGCTGCAGGCGGAATAGCATCCTGCAAGGTCACATTCCCAAATCCAGCCAGTTTGAACATCATCCTGTTCAGAAATGGAAATATCTTCTGGAATCAGATCGGAAAATAAATCGTCCAGCCGCTTGTTGAAATTATTCGGATCGGCCATATTGAATTAACTCCTGGGCCAGCGCTCGATATTGCTGGGCGCTGCGAGTGTTGGCAGCAAAATGTGTCACTGGCATTCCCGCAACTGCGGCATCTCGCAAACGGGTGTCCACCTGAATGACGGTATCGCATACGGCTTGTTTAAACGTATTCCGCAGTTGTTCACTGAGGTTGAGATGAGAGCCAATGCGTTGATCGAACATACTGATAAGAATGCGGTAATTCAAATGCGGATTGCTGTTCGCCCGAGTGGAGCGCACAACACCGAGCATACTTCGCAAGGTGTATACCGATAGATACTCAGGCACAGTGGGAATCACCAGTAAATTGGCCGCCGCCAACGCATTTTGCGTGATGGCACCCAACGCTGGCGGGCAATCGAGGATGATGGCATCATATATTTGAATATCTCGCAGTAGATTCCTTAATATTAGTTTGTAATCTTTGCGAATGGGTAAAAATCGCTCCGCCATAAGCATTTCGGCGTTGGATGGCAACAGATCAAGCCCCGCAATCGATGTTTCGCGGCTAACGCCTACCGGTGAAATCGAATTAATCAGCACATCGGCAATCGACCGGCGAACCGTGTGCGGGGGAATCCCCAACGACAGCGTGAGACTCGCCTGGGGGTCGAGATCAATCATCAATACATCCTGACCGATTTCGGCCAAAGCACCGCCTAACGAGATTGCAGTTGTGGTTTTTGAAACACCACCTTTTTCGCTGGCAATGGCAATGATGTTTGTCATGACGTTCTGTTCATCCTCAATTCGGGAGTACTCATCGAGAAGATCTGTGTGTAAAAGCTAGAGTATGCGAACTGACCTCAAGATGGCGTGTTTTCCTGAATCATAATTTGAGCGCGTTTCGCATGAAGCGCATGGCGTAATTCGCTAATTGCAGTTTCAATCATCACTTGTGGATCGGTAGTCGAGCGAATTTTAGTGGTGATTTCTGTAACCAGGCTTTCACGTGCAGCGCGTTGCTGAGCACCACGGTGTAAGCGCGCATTTTCAAGTGCAAATTCAAGTTGGTCTACCAACGTATCCATCAAGCTTATTTCTTCGTTGTTCCAGGGAGGCGCGGCGGCATCTTTCTTCAGGCGTACAACACCCAGGACTTGATCGCGCAGCACAATTGGAATTGCCAACGTGTGTTCATCCAGGCGCACATTTTCCCCGCGCCGACTGGCATCCAGCATCTCGCTCGTCCAGGCCTCACCCGCCATGCTGATATTTTCCTGGGGTGTCGCCAAGAATCCGAGTTTGGGTTGTGATCGAAGTAATTCTCTCCAGGCTTCCTGACTGAGTGTACTATAGGCTCGACGAGCCGCCTCCAAAGTTTCCTGGTTTTCGGTGAATAGGCGTGCATTTTCAATCGCAATTGCAACTTGATCAGCAAGAACCTGCAGAACGGCAATATCATCGTCGGTAAACGCCGCGGGTCGTTTGCTTTGAACATCGAGTGCCCCCAATAATTTGCCACCCGCGATCAACGGCAACGCCATTTCTGAGCGTGTTTCGGGCATATCCGGATTGTCGAAATAGGTTGCATCTTGTCCAACGTCCAGCGCAATACGCGGCTTCAATTGCGCTGTGACATAACCCACGATGCTGGTTCCGGCTACCTGAAGTTTGTGGTTGCGCGCCAACATTCGTTGCCCGCCTTCGCTATTGGCCGCTTGCAAAACCGCATACTCTCCAGCCTTATCCAGTAGGAAGACGCCAGCATGGTAAAAATCAAAGCGTTCACTGATTAAATGGGTAACCTGCGATAGTAATTCATGCTGATTGCGGATGGTTGTTGCAGCCTGCCCTACTTCGGCGGCAGCTTGCAGTTGAAGCGCCCGGTGTTCTAGATCCATGGTGCGTTCGGCGACGCGTTGTTCCAAGGACGCGCGTACATTTTGCAATTCAATATTGGCTGCAGCCAGGGTGTGTTCATGACTCTTGGCGTTATTGTAGGCATTGTTAAGATTCTTGATGGCGGTGTTCAGTAGTAACCCACCTAAGGTGAGGGTCGCTATTAACTCAATCAGATCGAAAGGTTCTACAACTTGTGGCGGATAAATAACAATATGAGTGGTTTCAGCAAAATATGTCCAGGCAACTAGAAGAATGCTCAAAACCGTAAAAATGAAAACTGAACGCCCGCCGAGCAGAATGCCCGCGAGAATGATGATGAGAAGGTATGCAGCCACCGAAGTATCGAGGATTCCGCCGTACGAAAACGATGCATAGAAAACAACCCCAAGTAACAACAGCGTAATGACAATACTACTGCTCTTGATATTGCCGCGATGTGTGAGGATGAGCAACCCAATGCTGATTGCGGTGATCAATGCGCCAATCCATGCCGTACTCCAATCGAATGCTTGACCCTGAGCGCGGTAGGTATAAACAAGTAGGCCGGTTGAAATGGGAATCACTAGCGTAAGAATGAGCAACATTGCGTGCAGCAGACGCGCACTATGCGTTTTTTCCTCATCTTCAAAGGAAGGGGGAGTGGAGATTCTACGAATAGAAGAAAACATGGCTATTCATCTCCCTTACTTGATACGGCGGTTTCGTTTGTTATGTTGGTGATACCCATGCGCACTTCTACTTCTGCCAGGTCAAGTGCCTGGCGTAGTTCTGACGCGGCGGTCTTCAGCACGGTTTCAATATCCAACGTCTCTCTCATGCGGCTTGTCGCTTTACCGATCAATTCTTCCTGGGCGGCGCGGTGTTGGGATTCTTCCAGTAGACGGGCATTTTCGAGCGCCACAGAAATTTGAACGATGACTTCTTGGGCCAATCTTTGATCTTCATCTGTCCAGTCTGGCTCGTCGGACTTTCTTCTCAGGATGATGCTGCCCAGATTTTGATCACGCAAAGAGATCGGAAGATGCAAGCGCTTGTACCCGTGAGAATCGCCAGTGATTTGGTTCTGGCGATGATTGGCATCATGGATGATTTGAAGCTGTTCAGATGTTGCCGGTTTGACACGGATGCGATCGAAATGATATGCTTTTTCCCGACTGCCCAAAAGCCCTCGCCACGATTCCCCAATTCTCGTCCCGTATAGCGTTTGCAATTCCTGAATGGTTTGTGTGCTTTCGTCATGCAGGAGCATATTTTCAATTGCCAGTGCGATTTGATCGGCCATGATTTGAAGCGCTTCTGTATCCTCTGGCGTAAAAGCACCAGCCACTGTCGATTGCACATCCAGCACCCCAATAATTCGGTCTTTTACTTTCAGGGGTAGCGCCATTTCCGAGCGTGTTTCGGGCATATCCGGGTTGTCAAAATAATAGCGGTCTTCGCCAACATCCAGCGCAATCCGTGGCAAACCTGTTGCTGCAACGCGCCCCACAACGCCCGCCTGGCCCACGGCCAAACGGTGGCCGCGGGCGAGCATACGCTGTCCGCCTTCGCTATTCGCCGCTTGTAGAACAGTAAAACGTTGCTCATCATCGAGCAAAAAGATGCCCGCATGGTAAAAACCGAAGTGTTCTGAAATCAATCGGGTAATATCGTTGAAGAGCGTTTCCATATCCTGGATCGCCGCGGTATCACGCGCAACTCTGGCGGTAGCTTCAAATTGAGAACCGCGCTTTTGTAACTCAAGAGTTTGCTCCTCTACCTGAGAGTTCAGTGTTCGATATAAATCCGAAAGTTCTTCAGCCATCTGGTTGAAACTGTGCGAAAGCATCCCGATTTCATCCCGGCGATCTTCGGGCATGCGGATATCCCAATTGCCCTGTGCAAATTGGCGGGTAATTTCGGTGAGCAAAATAATAGGACGCGGCAACCATTCGGCGGCAATGGCGGCGACGATGCTGCTGAGAATTATGAAGCCCAACAACCAATACAGTGTATAGGGTGTCAGCGTAGCTAATTGTTGAAATGCAACATTTTGTGGAACTTCAAATACAAGCCCGGCCCCAAAATCCGGTAACCAGACGAAACCCGCCAAAGAGCGTATATTGTTGAAGGAGTGCAATGATGTGCTGAACATCTGCGATTGGCGATTGTTGGTGTACACATATTCCATCTGCAACGGGGTGAAGGTTTGCGTTTGGGATGGTGTCGGATCGAAGGCAGCGAGTTCTTTTTTGACAAGATCCAGGTGGAAGAACTTTTCTTGGGATGTGATGAAGTAGCTACGCGACTCTGGTTGTAGTTGGCTGCCGAATTCAAGAATGTCCTGCAATTGAAGAGGACTCAGCACTCCAATAATATGCGCCTGCTGGTTATTGGCTCCCAGATAAGGGACATGCACAAAGATCATCACCTGATCTGTTGAAAAAGGTGCCGGTGCATAGGCAACATAACTACTAAGTTGATCATCTGTAAAAGATATTTTGACCTCACCGGAGAGTACCTCGCCCTCCCATTGCTCATCTGTAGCGATAATCACCTTGCCCTGCGGATTGACAACCAGATATTCGTTGAAATTTATATTGCCGCGCTTTTTGTTGAGAAACACAAGTTCCGAAAAAATGGCTTCACGAATGGATTGAAAGTCAGCACTTTGTGCTGTCTTCGATGCTAGCAAGGTATCCATATTTTCGCGCATGGATTTTTGCCGGATGGCTGCATCCAGACGAATTTGAGCAGAATTCACCCAACTATTGATTTCTGACGATAAGATTTGAAGGTTGGAATTTAGTTGAGTGTTTACCTGCTCGGCGAGCAGCAGTCGGGCGCGAATATACACACTGCCACCAATGAACAAGATTGGCAAAAGTGCGAGTGGAACGATAACACTCAAAAAGATGATCCGAATGCGCTGTGGGAATCTTTCTTGTAAAGATGTGGGCAGGGGTGGTTGGCTTTCAAACGACATGGATGCTCTTCCGTCGAATCAGATGAATAGAATTAGCTCTCGGTTGCGTCTTCGGGTACATATAATTCAATCAGGCCATCAAATGCGCCCAGCGTATTTCCAATTTCTCGCAAGGCTGTTCGTAGAATGGTGTCTACATCCGTAGATGCCCACACTTTGCGAGTGATTTCTGCGACAGAACGGTCAAATTGAGCGCCGCGTTCGGTTTGCTGCATCAGACGAGCGTTTTCTAGCGCCAATGCTGCCTGTGTGGCAATACCATCGACCAGGTTCCTTTCTTCGGACGTAAGTGCGCTTTGCTCATGCTCCACGCTGATTGAACCAATATTCTGTCCACGCAGCACTAACGGAATTTCGGTGCTATAGGTTTGTTGCGCGCCTGATGTGCCAGCATATGGATTTTCGAAGGTAAAGTGAAGTTCTTTTTCTCGGAGGGCCACATCTTCCCAGGACTTCGCCAGATACTGGCGGTTGAGGGATCGAATTTCATCTACACTTTCTTGCAGTTGGCGGTAAAGCGTGGCGTTGTTGATGGCAGAAGCCAGGCTATCGGCGATGCCTTGAAGTACAGTGATATCCTGTTGATCAAAGGCCTCTTGGCGCACAGATTGCACAGTTAATGCCCCAATGGCGATTCCTTCTCTCAGCATCGGTAGGGCCAACTCCGAGCGCGTAGACGGCAGATGTGGGTTCTGAAAGTGGACGGCATCTTCACCAACATCAAGTGCAATTCGCGCCTGTCGGTTTGAAATACACCAGCCAATCATGGAGTTGCCACCTACAGCAAGTTTATGGCCCTCGGCCACCATAATTTTGCCAGCATTACCGCTGCCCGCACGCAAAACAGCAAATTGCTGGCTATCATCCACCATAAAAACACCCACATAATACAGACCAAAACGGTCTTTTACCAAATTAATCACCTGAGAAAAGATATTTTCAGGATCAAGTTCGGCACTGATGGCGCGCGAAATTTCAGAAGCGGTGCTGATTTGAATTTCGCGGCGTCGAAGTTCTGTTGTGCCTTGCTGTAGCTGTACGCGCTCTTCCTCTAACTCGGAGGTGAGTTGGGTGGCTTTTTGTAAACTCAGTTGCAGGCTGTTGATGAGTACACCAAACGATAAGACCACCAGAAGATTTAAAATAAAGTACGGGATGCTGGTCGAAACCCATGGAAAAAGTTGGGTGGGATCGAGGTAACTCATCAAATTGGGGACAGCCATAATCTCCATGCTCATCAGCCACCCCAAAGCGAGATAGTTGGCAGTGCTGAGCACCGCAACCACGATGCCCGTGCGTGTGCCAAAGAATATGGCCGATAATATCGTCGCACCGGCCCACCAGACGCGTATATCGCCAATGGATGCATACTGGATTGCCGAGATCAGCCCGGCAGCGTAGAGGGCCAGTAAAAATGTTCCTGCGCGCATCCAATAAGGCAGCCGGTGAAAAATCGTGATGCTCAAGGTCCACAGATAGACAATGGAATAGGTGATAATGGAAATGATGTCGGAGCCGACATTCGTGGCGGTAAGATTATAAATATATGCTGCGCTCCCAAATAGCGATCCGGCGATCAGTACAGCATTCAGGATTCGCAAGCGCCAGTATTGAAGATCCCCGCCCATTCCATTTGTAGCGCGTCGGTAAAAGAGACGATCCGCGATTGAACTCATGCTCTAGGTTCCTCTTCGGCCCTTACCTTAATCTGGATATGTGCACGTTTGACCCCTAATGCGGCACCGATTTCCTGGGCTGTCGTTTTTAGTATGCTCTGAAGATCGGGCGAACGCCGGATTTTGCTGGTAATTTCTAGAAGCTGGCGATCCTGTTGCGCAATTTTCTCGGTATTTTCCAGCAAACGGGCATTACGTATCGCAATTGCAACTTGCGAAGCCAATGTTAGCAGCAAGCGCAAATCATCTTCGTCAAAGCGATATTCATTTTCAAGGTCCTGAAGGACAATTGCACCGATGGGCTCACCGCCGACCAACAGGGGTACACCCAACCATGATTTGGCATCACCACCTTCGGTCACAATTGCGCCCAAGGCCCGGCTGCGCTCGATTGTATTTTCGACGATCATCAAGGGTTGCTGCGTGCGAATCACCACCGATGTCAGCCCTCGCCCCAGCGGGAAGGGAGCCAATGAACGTATTTCTCCGCCATCATCCATATAGGGCACAGACAGCATGTCGTTGCCGGGTGTATAGAGCGCAATCAGGAAATTCACATCCCCCATCACCTGGATAATCTGTTGGTGAATGATTTCATATAACGCATTGAGGTTGGTTTCCGATGAGATTGATTGCCCAACCGTCCCGAGGGTTTCTAATTCGACCAGGCGCTCCTGCAGGTTCGAGAGCGCATTTACTTTCTCCAGG
>ERZ890953.1340-NODE-1340-length-12517-cov-7.967501_pt1 | contig 12517 bp, 4 predicted proteins | sample MGYA00521264_ERZ890953 | MGnify/ENA primary metagenome ERZ890953 (study PRJEB32303, sample SAMEA104408629) | aquatic metagenome | biome: Brackish water; feature: Chemocline; material: water | place: Baltic Sea | collected 2014-10-26T21:54:00 | depth 200 m ... | reverse complement strand
CCTTGATCGATCACCAAAAAAGGTAGGATACCCCGATTGCCCCTTTCGGGGCGCGGTGTTAAGCTGATTTCACCACAAAATAACCCACACCTACGGGGTGAAGGCTATGGTGAATCAGGGCGTTCTTCCTTTCAAGTACCAATCGACAGAGAAAGACGGATTGACTGCACTGGCAGGCTTGCCAACGTTCTTCGAGTTGGCGTGCGTGCTGGGTTTGGCCGACAGTCTGGAACAGCACATACGAGTTCGGGCCGATGGCCAGGGTTGGACCGATGCAGAGATGGTTGGGAGCCTCATCTTGCTGAATCTCGCTGGTGGCGACCATGTGGAAGACCTGAATCGACTGGAAGGTGACGATGGGCTTTGCCAGGTGATGCTTCACCTTCGTGGTCGTCGGATGACGAGAAAGGAACGACGTGAGAGCAAACGTCGGTGGCGCAAGGGGCGAGAGCGAGCGTTCCCTTCGACGTCTGCAATGCATCGATATCTAAGAGAGTTTCACGATGAAGGGGAAGAGGAGCGCAGAGCTGAGGCATGGGCCAACGGTCTGAGAGCCTTCATTCCGGAGCCCAATGAGTATTTGCGTGGTTTGGTGGCTGTGAATCGCGACAACCTGGCTGTGGTGCAGCGGCACCGGCCCGTGTCTACAGCCACGTTGGATCAGGATGCGACCTTAAGTTTCTGCAACAAACGGGAGGCGCTTTGCTGCTACAAAGGCCCGAAGGCCTACCAGCCGTTCAATACCTGGTGGGCGGAGCAGCAACTCATGGTGCACACAGAGTTTCGAGACGGCAATGTCCCGGCGGGATACGAACAATTGCGGTGCCTGAAGGAGGCGCTCCAGCAATTGCCGGAGGGTGTCGACAAGGTCTACTTGCGTTCCGATACGGCCGGCTACCAGCACGACTTGATGCGCTACTGCGACGAAGGCCAGAACAAACGCTTTGGAGTCATCGAATTTGCCATTAGCAGCGATGTCACGGTGGAGTTCAAGCAGGCTGTGGCCCAGCTTACAGAAGAGGAGTGGAATCGCCTCTACCAAACAGATGAGAATGGAGACCGGTTTGCCACGCCCCAGGAATGGGCCGAAGTCGTGTTTGTTTCGGGCTGCGACAAGCGGGAGAAAGGTGCGCGCCCGTATCGCTACATTGCGATTCGAGAACCCATGAGCAACCCCGAGTTGCCTGGACTTGAAACGAACGAGGCAGAGCTACCGTTTCCAACGGCAAACCTGGGGCCAAAGCGGAAGCGCTACAAGTTGCACGGCATTGTCACCAATCGCACCATCGATGGAGAAGCGCTTATCTGGTGGCACCGTGAGCGATGCGGCAAGAGCGAAGAGGTGCACAGCATTCTCAAGAGCGACCTTGCTGCTGGAGTGATGCCCTCGGGATACTTCGGTGCAAACGCCGCATGGTGGTGGTGCTCGGTCCTCTCCTGCAATCTACTGATGATGATGAAACTGCTCGCACTCCCTCCCGAATGGCGTCCCCGAAGGCTCAAAGCAATTCGACTTCACATCATTGCACTACCCGGAAGGGTCGTCCGCCACGCCAGGCAGTTGGTCATCAAACTCGGCGGCGGTCCCAAAGCCTACAGCCTCCTCATTTTCATGCGAAACGCTATCCTCGCCCTAGCCAGAGCCCCAAACACATAACCCTCCGTCCCTCCCACCTCCGAAACCTCATTGCTCACGCCCGAGCTCTGCTCAAAACAGGCTGTTCGAGCCTGAATCTCACCAGCAGAGTCACCAAAACCCCAGTTTTGACCCACAGGAAAACCTCTGGCCCCTCAAAACGTCCCTTCTTGCTTGTCAATAGGGATTCGCCAGATGCAGGCGGTGGATTATGGGCCGCATCCAGGCTTGACGGAAAAGAGGGGTGAACGATAGCATACTCGGGTTCCGAGCAACCGCTCTATGAAGGAGGATTTCATGCGACGGTTTTTCACATCATTGATGGCAGCGAGTTTCTTGCTGTTTGGTGTCAGTCTGGCGACGGTGGGTTGCGACAGCGCTGAGGACAATCCTCGTTGCAAAACCAAATCGAAGCCCTTCCGAATTTGCAATGGAAGCGAGCTCTACGAGTGTCCAGTTGGTGATGGCAGTTGGGCAGACATGACATTGGTCAAGGATTGCGCTGCCACGGGGGACGAGTGTGTCTTTATGACCATATTCGATCCCTACTGCGGCGACCCCAATGTGGAACCAGACCTCACCGAAGAACAATAGCTCTGATTTGGATGCTCCCGGACTTCGTGGATGCGGGAGTCCTCTCTGGCTGAGTTGATCCTGTTTGGCTCAGACGGTCCGGCATGTCATGTCGACTTAACACAAACTTAACAATTTTCCTGCCCATTCGACTGGGAATCCATCTATAAACTAGTTAACCTCACTACGCTTTCGGACGCATCTGTGACTGTGGTTCCGCTGCGCAATGACTGAAGATGGAGAGAACATGACACGAATCAATCGATGGGGCCCCATGCTAGGGCTTTCGATCTTCCTCGCACTAGGCCTCTTTGGCTGCGAAGACTCAACACCTCTGGGGCAAGACGTAGCCCAAGCTGGGGATGTCCAGGAGGACTCTCGGGAAGCGAATGGCGATACCCAGGTGTCAACAGGCGACACCGGAAAAGCAAAAGACGATGCCGGAGAAACGAAAGAAGATTCTCGACAGGACTCGGTGGACGCTGAATGGGCGGGACTTTGCAAGGGGGACGACTCCTCGGTCGTGCGCCCGAACCATTGGACCTATGAAACCCACTGCAAGGGGGCAGACCCCAACTATGACCTCCTCTTCAACGACACCGTGGTGCATCGCATCGACATCACCATCACCCCAGAGAACTACCAGGCCACCATGGATGACCTGACGTCCCTTCTGTCCTCAAGTGGGGGACCTCCAGGCGGGGGACCTCCGGGCGGAGGACCTCCAGGACCAGGGGACCTGGATGACACGGAAGATCCGATATGGGTGGAAGTAACGGTGGACTTCAACGGGCACACCTGGGAGCACGTGGCCATGCGTTACAAGGGGAACTCGTCCCTGCGGTCCGCCTGGCAGTCCGGCGTCAAGAAGCTGGCGTTCCGCCTGACCTTCGACAAGTACGAGGACGACTATCCCGAGTTGATGGACCAGCGATTCTACGGTTTCAAGAAGATGACCTTTTCCAACGGGTACAAAGATTCCTCCCTGATTCGCGACAAGGTGGCTGCCGATATTTTCCGAGATGGCGGCGTAGTGGCGGCCCGGGGCGCTTTCGCCCGAGTGTTTGTGGATATGGGCTCTGGACCGGTCTATTTTGGACTGTACACGATGATCGAAGACCCATCGAACAGGCTCCTTGATACGCAGTTTGCTGATGATTCAGGGAACATGTACAAACCAGAGGGGGACGGTGCAACTTTTGAGCAGTTCGTCGAAGATGACTTCGAGAAGAAAACCAACGAAGACGAGCCTGACTTCAGCGATGTAATCGCAACCATCGACGCATTGAATGCAAGTCGAAACGACGCAGCGAGTTGGCGCCAGGGGCTGGAGACGTACTTCAACGTCACCGAGTTCCTCCGAGCGCTGGCGATTAACCAGATCATGGTGAATTGGGACAGCTACGGCTGCATGACCCACAACTTCTACATTTACGGTGACCCGGATGACAACGGCCGCCTTCGCTGGATCCCCTGGGACCTTAACGAGTCCCTGATGGCTGGCGGAATGCCCGGCTGCAATGCCACATCGATAATGCTGGACCAGGTGGGGTCGGGATGGCCGCTCATTCGCTTCCTCCTGGATGATTCGGTCTACCGACAGATGTACATCGATGAACTCCAGGCAGCGCTGGACGGTCCTTTTGCCGGAGACAAGATTCAGACTCGTATGGAAGCCTACCACGACCTCATCGCGCCCTACGTCGTCGGTGCCGAGGGAGAGGCATCGCCGTATACTTTCCTGAACTCCAGTTCGTCCTTCGAGACGTCACTCACGTCATCCAACAGCGGACTCATCCCGCACGTAAATGAGCGGGTCAACCTTGTAACCCAGGAAATCCAGTAGGGTCCCAACCCCCTCCAGTCCAGTCAGCCAAACGACCTCAACTCGTCTTATTGGCCTGTCGAGTCCGTCTTCCTCCCCACTTACTCACTCGATAATCGGCTGACACGGTGATCCTGGCGCGCTATGATGCCAGTCGGACACGAAAACCGAAAAGGTGATTCAATGCAAAGGTCAAGACATCTGCTGGCTTGGGGATTCCTGTGCTGCATGACGCTGCTACTTGGGTGTGGGAGCAACGATGGGAGCGTGGCTGGCGACTCATCCGCCGCCCAGGATCTGGTAGACGTGTCTACCCTATTGGATGCGCTGGACAGCGACATTCAAGCTGATCTGACTGATGCCGCCGTCCCCCTGGATGCCATGGATGTTCTTGTCCCTCCTGACGCCATTGACATTGTTGTCCCACCAGATACCACGGACCTCTCCGAAGCCACGATTCCCCCAGACACGATGGATGTGGATGTCCCACACGACTTGACAGACATAGCTGACTCGGTCGACATTGCGGACGTCGAAGCCGACTTTGCAGACGTCGAGGCCGACCTTGCACCACCCGTGAATCTATGTGGTGGAACCTCGCCACTTGCTCACGAGCCCGAGTCAGAGTGTGGTCCGTGTGGCCTCGACACATGGACCTGCGATGGGCTTGAGGCAGTAGCGTGCTCGGGCGAGACCTGGGGCAACGGCTGCGATGCGTGCGACCCTACCGTACCCTGCGCCTTGCCGCAGGACCCCGCAACAACTGCACCCATCCCACTTCCAGGGGAGGTCGTCGACTTCCATGACTCCGTGGCATTCCTTTATGAAGGGGATGAGCCCATCCAAACCGACGCCGAAGAATTGGAGCCCTCGCTGGTTGGAGTGCTGAGAGGCCGCGTGTCAAAGGAAGATGGGTCCCCATTGCCGGGTGTCACGGTTTCCATTCTGCAACACTCCGGAATGGGACAGACTCTTTCCCGAGCCGACGGGCGATGGGACCTGGCGGTGAATGCGGGAAGCGCTGTGGTTGTAACATTTGAAGCCTCGGGGTATCTCCCTGCTCAGCGCCGTGTCCTTCCTTTGATTGGGAGGTTCAAGGAGGTACCGGAAGTGGTTCTGGTGGGTTTGGACCCCAAGGAGACTCCGGTGTCGTTTGGTTCGGCAGCGCCAGTGCAAGTTGCGCTGGGCAGTGTTGTGAGTGACGAGGATGGGGAGCGCACGGGAGTGCTCCTTTTTCCTGCTGGAACCCAAGCCGAGATTGTCGCTGCCGATGGAACCACCACACCCGTGGCAATCGGAACTGTGCGAATCACGGAATACACCGTCGGGCCATTGGGTCCAGAGCGCATGCCGGCACAGTTGCCACCCAGCAGCGGATACACATATGCGATGGAGTTGTCTCTGGATGAGGCCCTTTCGCCTGAACTCTCGGTACAGTTCGATCGGCCCTTGCGCTACTACGTTGACAATTTCCTCCATTTCCCCGTGGGCAAAGCAGTTCCTTTTGCCACCTTCAACCGCTCTCGGGGCGCCTGGGAAGCGGAGGCCGACGGGCGGGTGATTGCAATCCTGGGGGAAAGTGAAGGATTGGCGCAAGTCGACACCAACGGAGACGGCTGGCCAGACTCCAGCAGCGTGCTGTCGGCGTTGGGGTTCAATGACGACGAATTGCAGCAGTTGGCGACTCTTTACCCTGCTGGAGCCGAGCTTTGGCGTGTAGGAATTGACCACTTCACTCCTGGTGACTGCAACTGGCCGACGGCCGCCGATGACGACGCCGACCGCCCCCGCAATGGCGGACCTCGGGGCGACCGACGCAAGGGTGATCCCTGCGAGGAGAACAACTCCATTATCGCCTGCGAAAACCAAGCGCTGGGAGAATGCGTTCCTGTAGCGGGAACCCCGTACCGCCTTTGCTACTGGAGTGACCGCGTTTCTGGTCGCACGGCCGCCTACACACTGGATATCGACCTCACCGGAGACGACGTTCCGCCGCCGCTGAAGCGAGTAGAACTCGAAGTGAATGTGGCTGGTCAGGTATTCCGGGAGACCTTTGGCACGGAAGCCAATCAAACGACCGCTTTCACTTGGGACGGATTGGATGCGTACGGACGCCGAATGGGGCGCTCGACCATCGCAGAGGTCCGGATCGGGTATGTCTACGATGCGGCTTACGTTGACGTACCGCCGGAAGACCCGAGTTTTGGCGCGTTTGATCCTGACATTGACGTCATAGCGGACAGTGCTCGAATGGAGATCACCTTCTGGCAGGTATTGTACGAGGAGCTCGGCCTCCAAGAGGGAATAGGCCTCGGTCCCCCGGGGTGGTCGCTGTCTGCCTATCACTACTTCGACCCTTCGACCCAGATTCTGTACCAGGGTTCGGGTGGAAGTCGCAATCTCGCAGAGCCCATCTTCTCCGTCATCGGAGGAACTGGGGACCCCGGAAATCCGCTGAGCTTCGTCGGGACGCCGGCCATGGAAGCGAAGCTTCGGACGAACATGCAGGACCTTGCTGTCGGGATGGATGGCTCGGTGTACCTTCTCTACGGGTCGTCGTCGATGCCGGGGTCTGGTGCAGTGGTTTTCCGGATTACACCGGAGGGCATTCTGGAGCAGTTTGCTGGGGGGGGGCCGTCGGGCAACACGGGGGACGGAGTTCTTGCCACGGACGCGAGGCTTTCGGATGCGTGGAGCATCTCCAGTTGTGCGGATGGGGGGCTTCTCATCGCAGAGCCCTACCGGGTTCGACGGGTGGATTCCAGTGGCGTGATCACGACCATCGGTGGAAACGGTTCTTCTACCGGTTCGACTCAGGAGGAGGTGATGGCAACCTCCACGAAGCTGACTGTGCGTGACGTAGCCGAGGGTCCTGACGGCACGGTCTATGTACTGGGCCAGAACCGAATCCGAACCATCGATACGGATGGGATCCTCCATGCATTTGCGGGGGGTGGTGATTCTTTCTGGGCCGATGGGGAAGTGGTTGGACGAGAGAACGCGCGATTTCAGGAATTGTGGGACTTCGATGTGGCGTCGGACGGAACCATCTATGTCGCAGCGGGCGCCTACGACAGTCGAGCGGCTGTGATCTCTACGGACGGGCTGGTGACGGCTTTTGCAGGTGGTGGTTCCATGGATGCGGACGGCGCTCTTGCCGTGGAGGCATCTGGGGATATGATCCGTGTAGCCGCGGGATTGGCTGGCATGGTTCAACTGGTGGACTTCGATAGCAGCAGGGTGCGGGTCGTCGATGCGTCGGGAGTGATCCGGGCGTGGGCGGGCGGCGGAAGTGAAGAGTTTGCTGCCGGGTCGACTGCGACAGACGTGGAGCTGGGTAGCTCGATGCACATCGCCACGGATCGATTGGGTGACCTCTATTTGACGAACTGGTACCAGGTCTTGAAGGTTTCGTCTCCGGTGCGCTTCGTGGAGGAACGGTTCCTGGTGCCTTCCCGAGACGGCAGCCGAGTCTACGAATTCGACCAGCTCGGGAGGCACACAGGAACCAGGGACGCATTGCTGGACGTAGAGCTCATGTCCTTTGGATACGACGAGGATGGGCTTCTCTCCACAATTGCGGACCCCTACGGCAACGTCACCACGGTGCAACGCGACGCCGACGGGAAACTCACTGCCATTGAGGCGGCCAACGGCCAGGAGACACTGCTCTCCACAAACAGCGATGGGGACCTCGTGACGGTCACAGACCCCGCAGGCGATGCGGTGCACTTCACATATCAGGACGGCCACTTGATGGCGACTCGCACCGACCCAGGGGGTGGATTGCATCAATACAGCTACGACGACCGTGGACTCCTGTACCAGGACACGAACCCAGACGGGGGTACACAGACACTCACTCGGGTGGATACGGACAGCGGGCAAACCGTTACCCTGACATCCTCTTCCGGGCGAACGTCATCGTACGGCCTGGAGTGGAACGAAGATGGCACCACGACTTGGACCTTCGTGGACGAGGCTGGGGGGGAGACCTTGGTGGTGACCGATGAGGAGGGGAACCAGACAGCCACCTATCCCAACGGTCGGACTCTAGCGGTGACCTTTGCTCCGGACCCGCGCTGGGGAGACCTGGTTTCATACTTCGCTTCAGCTATCACAACAACCCCGACTGGTCTCGTTCAAGAGGTAACAGCAACTAAGGAAGTGGGGCTGACGGATCTAGACAATCCGTTGTCTCTCGAGTATGAAACCCACACCATCGAGATGAACGGACGCAGCTTCACTCGTTCGTACGATGCGGCAAGCCTGACCTTGACCCGGACCTCACCGGAGGGTCGCCAGGTGCAGATCGTTTCTGACGGTTCCGGGCGGGTGGTTCAGCTCCTCCAGGATCCCTCCAGCACTCCTTCAGAGTTTGAGTATGACACTTCAGGTCGTCTTATTCTTTATGGCGCCGGGTCTCGGCTTTCAAGCCTGGGATACGATGCGTTCAGCCGGCTTGACACGTTCGAAAACGCAGCCGGGGAGGGTCACACTTACGGCTGGACCGATGGAAATCGGCTTGCAGATTGGACTGCTCCAGACACGGGAGCCCATGTCTTCGCATGGGAAGATGGAAATCGGACAGGGTTGGAGCGACCTGATGGAGACCAGCACACATTCTCTCACACGGACAAGGGGCTTGAGGCAACGTACCTGTCTTCAGGGGGCACAACTGCGTACCAATGGACCTACGACGGAGACGGAGGGCTGCTGTCGGTGGTCGCTCCCTCTGGTAGAAGCGTCACCTGGAACTACGGAGGGATGCCCTTTCCTGTGCAAATCGTTCACGACGCAGCAGTCGTCGACCTCAGCCAGTTCGGAACCAGTGGACAACCGGGTGTCATGGTTCGAACACCCACCGTCGGGAGCTCGCAAGGCCTTTCCTTTGACTGGGACGGAGGGCTTCTCTCTTCGCTGACCATGACCGGTGCAGCCCAGGGGGTGTTCAGCTACGGCTGGGACTCTTCTCTGCAACTCAATGAAATGACATTCACTGCTGCAGCAGGCAGCCACAGCACGGTTGTGGGTCGAGACGACGACGGACTCATTACTTCCCTGGGGACCCTCGTGGTCGGTCGCGGGGGGCCGGCAGGAGCACCAGACGGCATGACGGATGGCACCCTGTCCCTTTCTCTCGACTACGATGTATACGGATTGTTGGAGACACGTAGTCATACCATTGGCGCCACGAACTTCTACGAGTTGGGGTTGGTCAGGGACGACGCAGGGCGCATTGTGGAACGCACTGAGATTGTGGCGGGGGTGACCGTAACGAACGTGTATGAGTGGGATGCAAACGGACGACTACTGTCCGTCGCTCGCAATGGCGCACCCTGGGAGGCCTACAGTTGGGAACCCAACGACAACCGCATGACTGCGACGGTTAACGGGGCGGAAATCAGCGCGACCTACGAGTACGGGGACCGCATCACCACCTCGGGAACCACAGAGTTTACAGTGGACCCGGACGGCTTCGTGACGCTGATGGGAGATACGGAACTCACCTGGTCAAGCCGAGGCGAGTTGCTCACGGCCGACGTACCTGGAACTTCGGTGACGTACTCGTACGACGGTTTCAGCCGCTTGACTGCTCGAAGCGATGGCAGCGGGACTACAGAGTACTTCCGAGGCAACCCGTCGGATCCACATCAGGTCACTCACCTGGTGGAATCGGGTCAGTTGACGGCGTTTGTGTACGACGAAGCGGGGGTCCTGATTTCGATTGTCAGTGGTGGTTCGACCTACTACGTCGGCTGTGACCAGGTGGGATCTCCACGCATCGTGGTGGATTCTTCGGGGGCAGTGGTGAAGGTTGTGGAGCGGGACTCCTGGGGCAACGTGATTTCAGACTCAAACCCGGCGTTTGAACTTCCCATCGGATTTGCAGGGGGCTTGGAAGACCCGGTCACCGGGCTGGTCCATTTCGGATTCCGTGTTTACGACCCGGGAACGGGGAGGTGGACCAGTCTCGATCCGCTGCTGTTCGGGGGGGGGCAATCGAATCTTTACTTGTATGTTCGGGGCGATCCCGTGGACCTGGTGGACCCCTCGGGGCTGTTCTGCATTGGGGGCAGCTACTACATGGGCGTTGGGGCGGGTGGCAGCGTGTGCATGACCAGCGAGGGCGTTTCGTATTGTGCCGAGACGGGGTTTGGAGTCGGTGGCGGGGTGAGCGCTGACGTGTTCGGCGACCTGCAGCGAGACGGCACCTATTTTGGAGCGACCGCATCGGTGGACGACGGTCTGGTGGGTATGGGGCTCTCCTGGGAGTTGGACGACTGCGGACGCAACAGCGCCAGCTTCGACTGCAAGGTGGGTTGGGTGACCTGTTCTATTACCGGCGGCAGCACCGATGACGGGGACTTCGACGTCAACCTGCCGTTCTATGCCCCCGAGGACATCGGACTGCCCAAGCTGCCAAAACTGAAGGGCGGCTTGGAAGCGAAGGTGTACGGCAAGGCCTGCGCCTCGTATCGCTGGTAGGATTCGACGACTTCATCCCCGAGTCCGTCTTATGCGAAAAAACTCATCCGGGCTTCGGCAGCAACGGTCCGGCCGAGTTCAAGCGGCGTCGTTAGCGGGAAGCCGCTGATTTGCCATTGTTTCAGACACGTTCCAACCGAGACCTTGATCGATCACCAAAATAGATAGACCACCCCGTTGCCCCTTTCGGGGCGCGGTGTTAAGATCGTTTCGACAAAGAAATGACTTGCACCAACGGGGTGAACTACCATGGTGAATCAAGGCGCTCTTCCTTTCAAGTACGAATCGATAGAAAAAGATGGATTGACTGCGCTGGCAGGCTTGCCGACGTTCTTCGAGTTGGCGTGCGTGCTGGGTTTGCTGAACAGTCTGGTGCGGCACGTACGAGTTCGTTTGGATGGCCAGGGTTGGACCGATCCAGAGATGATTGCGAGTCTCATTTTGCTGAATCTTGCTGGTGGCGAGCACGTTGAAGACCTGAATCGACTGGAAGCTGACGACGGGCTTTGCCAAGTGATGCTTCACCTTCGAGGTCGTCGTATGACCAGAAAGGAACGACGAAGGAGCATGCGTCGGTGGCGCAAAGGGCGAGAACGAGCATTCCCTTCGCCGTCTGCAATGCATCGATATCTAAGAGAGTTTCACGATGAAGGGGAAGAGGAGCGCAGAGCTGAGGCATGGGCCAACGGTCTGAGAGCCTTCATTCCGGAGCCCAATGAGTATTTGCGTGGTTTGGTGGCTGTGAATCGCGACAACCTGGCTGTGGTGCAGCGGCACCGGCCCGTGTCTACAGCCACGTTGGATCAGGATGCGACCTTAAGTTTCTGCAACAAACGGGAGGCGCTTTGCTGCTACAAAGGCCCGAAGGCCTACCAGCCGTTCAATACCTGGTGGGCGGAGCAGCAACTCATGGTGCACACAGAGTTTCGAGACGGCAATGTCCCGGCGGGATACGAACAATTGCGGTGCCTGAAGGAGGCGCTCCAGCAATTGCCGGAGGGTGTCGACAAGGTCTACTTGCGTTCCGATACGGCCGGCTACCAGCACGACTTGATGCGCTACTGCGACGAAGGCCAGAACAAACGCTTTGGAGTCATCGAATTTGCCATTAGCAGCGATGTCACGGTGGAGTTCAAGCAGGCTGTGGCCCAGCTTACAGAAGAGGAGTGGAATCGCCTCTACCAAACAGATGAGAATGGAGACCGGTTTGCCACGCCCCAGGAATGGGCCGAAGTCGTGTTTGTTTCGGGCTGCGACAAGCGGGAGAAAGGTGCGCGCCCGTATCGCTACATTGCGATTCGAGAACCCATGAGCAACCCCGAGTTGCCTGGACTTGAAACGAACGAGGCAGAGCTACCGTTTCCAACGGCAAACCTGGGGCCAAAGCGGAAGCGCTACAAGTTGCACGGCATTGTCACCAATCGCACCATCGATGGAGAAGCGCTTATCTGGTGGCACCGTGAGCGATGCGGCAAGAGCGAAGAGGTGCACAGCATTCTCAAGAGCGACCTTGCTGCTGGAGTGATGCCCTCGGGATACTTCGGTGCAAACGCCGCATGGTGGTGGTGCTCGGTCCTCTCCTGCAATCTACTGATGATGATGAAGCTGCTCGCCCTCCCTCCCGAATGGCGTCCCCGTAGGCTCAAGGCAATTCGACTTCACATCATTGCACTGCCCGGCAGAGTCGTCCGTCACGCCAGACAGCTCGTGATCAAACTCGGCGGCGGCCCCAAAGCGTACAGCCTGCTGGTTTTCATGCGAAACGCTATCCTCGCCCTGGCCAGAGCCCCAAACACATAACCCTTCGTCCCTCCCACCTCCAAATTCTCATTGCTCACGCCAGAACTCTGCCCAAAACACGCCGATTGAGCCTGAATCACGCCACAAACCCCACCAACACCCCAATTTCGACCCACCGGAGAACCTCCAGACACCCAAAACGCCCCTTCTTGCTTGTCAACAGCGATTCGCCGAATCCAGGCGGTGGATTATGG
>ERZ890953.1338-NODE-1338-length-12522-cov-6.918906_pt1 | contig 12522 bp, 12 predicted proteins | sample MGYA00521264_ERZ890953 | MGnify/ENA primary metagenome ERZ890953 (study PRJEB32303, sample SAMEA104408629) | aquatic metagenome | biome: Brackish water; feature: Chemocline; material: water | place: Baltic Sea | collected 2014-10-26T21:54:00 | depth 200 m ... | reverse complement strand
GGGATTAGGTGGTGGAGAAAAATTATTTTTAGCTAGCGCTGCACTACCGATAGCAGAAAGTTTATTTGGTGGAGAAGAAGAAGCTCCAAAACCAGCTTACACAGAAGAAGATTACAAAAAAGCATACGCAGAACAATCAGCTAAACTAGAAGGTGCTTTCCAACCTGTAAACTATTCAGGTGGTATTACATCTTACGCACCACAATCTATATACACTTATAACCAAGGTGGTTTAGCAGAGATTAAAAAATTTAATGAAGGTGGTGTAAATTATTTACCATCTAAGATGACTCACAATGAACAAGACTATAATAATTACAGAAGAGCATCAGGCTATGTAGAAGATGGGTCAGGTAGTGGAGATAAAGATGAGGATACTATGCTTGCTCAATTAGCTGATGGAGAATTCGTATCTAGAACCGATGCAGTATTAGGTGCAGGTATTTTATCCGGTGCATCACCAAGAGATATGAAGGATATGAGAAGCAAAGGTGCTAACTTTTTCTACGATCAACAAAAGAAGTTTAAAAGAATTTTTGATTTAGTAAATGCGAGCAAAGCCGATTGAGATTAAAAAGGAAGTAAATGTCCTAAAGATCGACCCTAAAGAAGTTGATCGTTATTGGTCCCTAGTTGATTTTATGGTTAGAGAAGGGATCAAGTATGACGATGATTGGGTAACGGTTGAAGAGTTTAAAGATTTTTGTAAAGATGGTTCTTTACAATTGTTTATGATGTTTGGTTCAGATGATGGACTTAAACATAAAGTATTTGGAGTATTCGTAACAAGGATTATGGTACTACCAAAATTTAAACAGGTCGAAGTCGTCCTGTTGAAAGGTGAACAAAGAGAGCTGTGGCAAGACGAAGCTGCAGCAATGATAGAACACCTTGCTGTGCAAGAAGATTGTAAACGAATTGCTGTCTTTGCACGAAAAGGTTGGGAAAGATTTTTGAACGGTAAGGGTTGGAAGACAAGAAGATATTTATATACAAAGGAGATTAAATGAGTTTTATATTCGGAGGTGGTGGTGGTGGAAGTTCTGCTCCAGTTGAAAGTGGATCATCGGTTGTTACTCAAAGAGAAGCACCTGGTGTTGAATCACGTAAACTAGCGTTATACGATGAAGCTGCTAAATTAGCTGCTACACCTGTATCTCTACCTGGAATACAAGTTGCACCTGCAACAGCATTAGAACAACAAGCATTTCAACAAGCTGCAACAACAGGTGTTGGTGCACCTACAGTAGCGGGTGGTATTAGTGCTATTCAAGCTGCACAACAAGGACCACAGATTTCTCAATTCTTTAATCCATTTCAACAATATGTAACTGATGAAATAAATAGACAAGCACAAATTGGGCAACAGCAATTATCTGCACAAGCAATTCAATCTGGTGCATTTGGTGGTGGTAGACAAGGCGTTGCTCAAGGAGAATTAGAAAGAGCAAGATTGAGCCAAATAGGTTTAGCACAACAAGCAGGATTTGGACAAGCATTACAAGCTGCAACTCAACAACAACAATTAGGATTACAAGCAGGTCAATTATTAGGTGGACTTGGAGCACAACAACAAGCTATGGGCCTACAAGACATTAGCTCATTATTAGGTGTTGGTGGAGCACAAAGACAACTTGGTCAAGCAGGATTAGAAGCTGCAAGACAAACTCAACTGCAATCTCAATACGAACCTTATCAAAGAATAGAATTCTTAAAAGGTATTATGACAAATTTACCAACAACTCAAAGTACGATTACAGCAACCACGGCTCCCGGAACTAATCCGTTAGCTCAAGCTTTGGGAACAGGCTTAGGTGCTTACTCGGCTTATCAAATGACTAGACCGGCAGGTGCTTAGATGGATAAAGTATTAACTAGAAAATTATTTAGACAAAAGTATTTTCAATCACAACTTCCTGTAAAGAAATATCAAGAAGGTGGTATAGCTTCTTTAACACCAAGAGAGAAAGCTATTTATGCTGCAACTTTTGCAGCACCCCTATTACAAGCAAGACAAGCTAAAGGACAAACTAGATTATCATCTGTACTAGAAGCTTTTGGAAAAGGTGTAGAACAATTACCTGCTACTATAATGGCAGTTGAAAAATCAAAACCATCACAGGCAATGAGATTACTAACTCCTGCTGAAGTAAAAGCTGCAGGTCTAACTGAAGGTACTGTTGCTCAAGTAGGCCCTGAAGGAATTAAAGTTGTACAAGCACCAAGTGCTGAAGAAGTAAAACAAACAGGAGCTGCAAGAAGAGTACAAAGTATTCTTGGTAATATTGAAAAAGGATATTATACTTTAGGTAAACCTGTAGGTCCTTTTTTAACTGATCCGAAAAGAATTGGCGCTGTACTAGGCAGAGCAGGAGGTGCTGACTATTCTAAAAATTATGGAAAATTAAAAGCTGATATTCAACAAGCTACAAGTTTCATATCACAAGCGATATCAGGAGCTGCAGTATCCGAACAAGAAGCAAAACGTATTGAAAAAATGATTCCTCAATTAGGAGATACTGAAGTAACTTTTGAAGCTAAATTAGAAACTTTAAATAATTATTTTAAAAATGCAGAACAAATAGCTAAAGGAAATAATATAGCTATAGATAAAGCTTTAGGTGTTATGGAACAGACTGGAGCATCAGATCAATTCCTTGATGTTGATTTATCAAAAGTTGTAACAATTAAAAAAGAAGGGGATGTCATAGACGTGACAGGTAACTAATGGGTGAAATAGTTTTACACGGACAAAAATTTAAAATTAAAGGAGATGCACCTACTCCTCAAGAGCAGGTTGCTATTGATTCTTATTTAGACTTCAGAGAAACAAATGCAGAAGCAACAGGCAACGAGGCTTTTGATGAACAAGGAATTTTATCATTATCTCCTGAACAAGTTTTATCTGAATCTAGAAAAGGTAAATACAACAAAGAAACTGAAAGTTTTTTAAACAGTCCATCTTTTAAAAGAATAGTAGCAGAAGTTGGTTTATCTATTGCAGGGGGTATAGCAGGAGTTGCTTTAGCACCTGTGACTGGTGGTGCTTCTTTAGTAACCTCAGCAGGTTTAGCTGCAAGAGTAGCTAGAATTGCTAGACCGTTAATAAACATTTCTGAAAATACAGTAAGAAGAATAGGAGCAGGAACTGCGGGAGCTGCAATCGGAGGAGGAACTGGAGCTGGCTTAGCACAGGCTTTTGATCCCAAAGAAGACATAGTGGCAGAAGTAACAAGAGGTACATTGCAAGGGGGCTTAGGAGAACTAGCAGGCTTTGGATTGGCTGGAGGATTAAGTAAGGTTTATAATAAAATTATCAAAGGTAAAGTAACTGAAGTTAATGGTGCTAGACAATCATTAGATATTTTAGATAGAGAAAAAAAATTTTTTGGAGAGTTAGCAAAAATAAAATCAGGTGGTCAATTAACTGCTAAAGAAATAGAAGATCTTTCAGAAATTTTAAATAAAGAACAAATAAAAATTTTAAAAGATCCTGATGCATCTAAAGAACTTATAGCTAAACTTGAAAGTAAAAATAACGATTTTTTTATTAAAGATATAAAAAGAGCTCAGATTACTCCAGCACAAGCTACGGACTCTATGGCTATAGATCTTTTTCAAGGAATGGCTAGATCATCTTTTATGGGTGGTCAAATCATAAGAGCTGAAGGAAGTGCTATAAATACACTAGCTGCAGGAATGGAAACTTATGCCAATGCAATTATAAAAGCATCTGCAAAAGATTCAATAGATCCACAAGGAACACTTGTTGGAGCAATTATACAAAGTAGTTTAAGAAAAAGTGAAAAAATATATAAGGCTAACAACACTGCTTTATGGCAAGATCTTAAACTAAAATCACAAAGTTATTTATTTGATCCAATAACAAAAAAACCTTACACACAATTTTTAGTTGATTTAGATATTCCTATACCTAAAGTTTTTGACAACCAAGTAGGAAAAGTTGTATCTACAAATTCTATTAAAGATTTTGCTATAGATGAAGTAGTAAAATTACAAAAAGCTGGACCAGCTTATCGAAAGAAACATAACGATGTAGAAAAATATTTGGGTGACATTATAAGAGAAGATACAAAAGTATCTTACCCAAGATTAACTGACATGTATACAGAAATGCAAGCTGTTTTAGAACCTAAGACTCAATTAGCAACTAGAGTAAACGCTGAGTTAACTAAAAGAATGGTTGGTTTAATAGATAATGCTAAGTTACCTGATCAGCTTAGTGGATTAAGAAATACTGTTGTTGCTTTTAGTAAAATGGGAGATAATACATTTAATGACACCTTAATGAAAAAAATAATGTCTACAGAAAAGGGGGCAGAAAAAGTTTACAATGCAATAGTAGTAGCTAATGATAGAACAACTACTAATAGATTTCTTGATTTAATTGATAAAAAAATACCTGTAAAGCCAGGTGGACCTGCGGTTCCTTTATTTGAAAATCCAGAAGTAATAAAAAATAGTATAAGAGGACAGTTCTTTAAAAACTTTTTAAAAGCAGCTGAAGACCCTCAGTATCAATATCAACTTTTAAATTCAGGTAAAGCAGCTGATTTTTTACAAAAATATAAAGGATTCATAGATGATGTTGGTTTAATAACTAAGGAGCAATCAAAAAATTTAAATGAATATGTTAATGCTCTTAAGTTTGCACAGGGTAAGATTTCAAAACCAGGAGAATTAAGTGATAAAGCAGGTTCTGTATTTATTCAATTAAAACAAGCTGGGGCAGTAACACAATTAATTCCTGTTGTTTTAGGTGGAACAGGACAAATAGATTTAGGCTCAGCAGGTGCATTCTTTCTTGCTCCCCTTGCCATATCAACGGCATTTACACGCCCTGGTGTAACTAGAGTACTAATTGAAGGTGCTAAACTTAATGCTAGAAATTTTGGTACATATGAAAGATATATGACTCAACTTACTTCTACTTTGGTAGGACAAGGTTTTGTTGGGGCAGATCAAGGTAAAATGGTTATGGATCAAGTTAGAGCTAGTAAACCAACTTTAGAACAAGTATTTAAAGGTGAGATTCCAAATGATGCAACACTTACAATAGACAATCCTGCTGATGCTCCGTTTTTAGATTTAACTCAACAAGAGGAAGAACAACAATTAGCAGCGACTCAACAATCACAAAAATCTACAGGACAACTTCCAAATGTTGCTCCATCTAATGTAGGATCAATATCTCCGCAAGCTAGAATGGCTTTAGCCGGTGGTAATCTAGATCAAGCTATTGCAGCACAAAGCATGCAACAAATGCCTCAACTTAAAAGAGGAGGTATCGTAAGTGCCAAGAAATAAAACTAGTAAAGACGTATTAGCTCATCAACGGATCACGGATCACGAGAAGCTATGTAGAATTATGCAGGAAGAAACAAATAAAAAAATATCAGCTTTACAACATAATATAAGTCGTATTGAAAAAATTCTTATATCAAGTACCGCTTTCTTAATCACATCAATGCTAGGTGTTATAGTTGCAATAGTCCTTAAAATGTCCTAAAAGGATTTGTGAAACTCATCAGAGATAAAACCAAATTTTACATTACTGATCTTAAGAGAGAAAATAAATACGACTATAAGCATTACACACGAAACGACGGCCACGGCCCACGAACCTATAATGTAGGTGAAAAGAAAATACCTTCCGTTACAACTATTCTATCAGCCACACAATCAAAAGAAAAAAGAGAAGCTCTAGATAAATGGAGAGAGCGAGTAGGTTATCAAGAAGCACAAGCCATCACACAGAAAGCTGCACTTAGAGGAACAGAGATGCACTATGTATTAGAACAATATATTAATGGTGTAGGTTATTTAAACTTATCTAAAGAAGGCGCTCAGGCTAGATTGATGGCTCACGAGATTGTAAATAATCTAGGCTCACTTAAAGTAGTATATGGCAACGAAGTAAGTTTAGCTTATGAAGATAAATGGGCAGGCTCAACAGACTTAGTAGGATTGTTTGATGATAAGCCAACTATCATAGACTTTAAACAATCTAATAAATTAAAAAAGGAAGAATGGATTGAAGACTACTATTACCAAATAGCAGCTTATTCATTAGCACATAGAAAAAGTTTTGGTCCTATTTTACAAGGCGTTATTTGTATTTGTACAAAAGAAGTAGAGTACCAACAATTTAAAATGGATACTCAAATGTTAGCTAGGTATGAAGATAAATGGTTTGAAAGAGTTGAACAATACGAAAAGCTTAATCGAAATAACGTTTAATATTATCTCCTAATATTTCTTTACTTAAATCTCTTTTATTATTTAACGAGTCTAATACTAATTGATCTATAGTATCAGGAACTAATAAATCTATATAAGTGACTTTAGCCGTTTGACCAATCCTATGAGCCCTATCTTCACTTTGGTCACGATGCTCAAGGTTATAAGAGTTACTGAAATATATAACATTCCTAGAAGCAGTAAGGGTAAGACCATAACCCCCAACACTAGGATTACCAACCAAGAACTTACATCTATCATCAGTTTGAAAACGTTCAACAGCTTCTTTCCTAGCGTCAACACTAATTGCTCCATAGATACTAACCACGCTTTCTTTTCCATAAGTCTCCTCTAACATTTCAATTATTTCTTTAATATTATACACGTAATTTGCCCATATAATACTCTTACCTGAAGTCTCTTCTAATATGCTTTTTAATTCTTCAAGTTTAGGATTAGTCTTAAATGAGATTATTTCACCTGAATCTGTTTTAGTAAATCCACAAGTAACTTGATGTAGCTTTATAATTTCAGTTAATTTATTTGTATATGAAACTTCCTCATCTTCAATGATAGCTCTAGCTTCCTTCTTAAGTTTATTATAAATTTTTTTCTGTTCATCTGTCATTTGAATTTCTCTAATCAAATGAAGTTTAGGTGGTAGATCTAAACAATCTTGCTTAGTACAACGAAAAGAAAATAATTTTAATCTTTGTTCTAATTCAGGTATGTTAATAAATTTAACAGGTATCTTTGTAGAATGGGTACCTAAATGTATTTCTCTTAATACAGCATATCTATTTCTAAATGTGTAGAAAGAATTAAATCCTAAACAATCTTTACTTAAAAACTCACATTGTGTATATAAGTCTAATGGATTCTTTGTTACTGGGGAGCCTGTTAGTATACGTCTATATTTGGCCATACCACCGATTTGGCACAGTTGTCTTGTTCGCTTCGCACCTTTATTTTTTATTGTGGTACTTTCATCTACTATAAGCATTGTTTGACGACCACGTTTAGTTAATTGTTGTTTTAAAAATTTTACGCCTTTGTCTCTAGATAAAGATTCGATGTTCATTAAAAGAAAAAAGAATTTATCGTATTTATATTTTTCTAATTTTTTTAAGTTATGTGTCTTCCAAATAAAAATATCAGGTTTGTTTTTTGAGTGTGCTTCTATTTCTCTTACCCAATTGGTATAAACAGAATTAGGTGCAAGTACGATAACATCTGTAATTAATTTTTTTTCAAATAAATAATTTGCATTATCAATGGCAACTTTAGTTTTGCCTGTACCCATTTCCATAAAATAGGCATACACCTTTTGGTTGTATCCTGCTTCAAAAGCTTTAAGTTGATGCTTAAATGGTGTTGTTTTAAATACATTTGTTTCCATGAAATTATTTATAACTTTTTTCTTTACATTTACAATTAAATAATTATAAGAGCAAATCAAAAGGAGGTTCTATGGATTTAGAACAAGAGTCGACCATTGCGGTCGATACCGGCATGTCAAGTGACATTGCCGATTCTTGCAATAAGTTAATAGATACTCAGAAACAGTTAAAAGCGTTAGACGATCAAATAACAAAGTTACAAGAAGTTGAACGCACTCTTTCTGAGCAGACTATTCCAAACTTAATGCAACAGGCAGGTATTTCAATGTTGAAATTGGCAGATGGTTCATCTGTTGAGATCACAAAAAAATATGCTGCAAGAGTTCCTACATCTAAAGTTGATGAGGCTCACGATTGGCTACGTGCTAATGGATATGAGGATCTAATTAAAAACGATCTATCACTTTCATTTGGTATGAAAGAAGACAATCAGGCTAAAGCTTTAGCTCAGGAATTAATTGAAAAAGGTTTTAACGTTAAACAAAAAACCCACGTACATCATAGTACTCTAGCTGGTTTCGTAAGAGAGCAGATAGAAGAAGGTAAAGAAGTACCACATGATTTATTTGGTGTTTATGTAGCGGATAGAACTAAAATCACAACCAAGGAATAATATGCAAACCAAAGAAAATGCTCAGGCAAAAGAGCTAAAAATAAAAGATAGCGCAAAAGTACCTAGCACGATTGATTTAGAATCGATGGCAGGTCAAGGTTCGGAGTTTGTCACAGCAAATGATCAAAAACTTCCGATGTTAAAAATACTATATGCTAACTCTCCTGTCTTAGATGACACTGACGGTAAGTATATAGAAGGAGCAAAACCCGGAGACATCTACTCAGAAACATCAGGTACCTTATGGAAAGGAAAGGAAGGTATCTTACTTGTACCTTGTCTTTACATAAACACTTTTAATGAGTGGAAAGACAAAGGTGATTCGCCAGGAAGACCTATCAAGATACATACAGACCCTGCAATTATGACAGAGACCAAAAGAGGAGATGATAATAAAGATCGTCTTCCTAATGGTAACTACATAGAAGACACAGGTAATCACTTTGTATTTATCTTGGACAAAGACTACCAACCTGTAGAACAAGCATTGATTACAATGAAGTCTACACAAAAGAAAAAATCTAAAACTTGGAACACTATGATTAGTACAAGAAGAAGACAAGGAAAGAACGGTATGTTCAATCCTGCTAGATGGTCTACAGTTTATAGATTATGTACTACTAAAGAATCTAACTCACAGAACTCTTGGTACGGTTGGGTTGTGGAATTTGATAAATTCTTAACTGAAGATAAAGATTTGAATTTATTAAAGACTACACAAGCCTTTTATCAATCAGCTATGAAGAGTGATATCTTTGGTAAAGTAGACTTTGCTGAAGAACAACAACAAGCTAAAAAAATAGAAGCTACTCCGTTTTAATGATTAAGGATCTCTTAAAGTTATTTGAAGGTGATCCTACTCAGTATCTTGTTACCTCTCTTACAGGGGAGGTAACGGAACGGGGAAAGCGTGAAGCTGATTGTCTCACGTTCCACGAACCTGTTACTGAGAATATATGGGAAAATCACATAAACGGAATTAAACGAATTGGTATTAGACCTGAGAAAGGAGATCAGGCTAAATGGGGATGTATAGATATTGATCCTAGAAATTACTCAAACTACTCATCAAAAAAATATATAGATTTAATTAAGGAAGCTAACTTACCTTTAGTAGTTACTAAATCAAAATCAGGTGGGTTGCATTTATTTTTATTCTTAAAAAATTGGACGCCTGTAAAAGATATTTTAGAAGTTTTAAACAAATGGAATAATAAATACTTTGATAGTGATGAAGTGTTTCCTATGAACAAGGCTATGAATATGCCTTACTTTAAAGCAGACGCTACTACAGAACACGGCTATGATGATAATGGTACACCTATATTGTTAGGTAAGTTTATAGAAGTAGCTAAGTCAAAAATAAAAAACATAGAAGATTTAAAAGAATTTAAATTAAAAGAATATGAACCTGAATTTGAATATAATAAGTTTCCGCCTTGCATACAAAATTTAATTAGAGAGAAATGGTCAGGCAATCATAGGAACGATATTTTATTTAATGCAGGTATCCTAGCTTTAAAACAACACGAACATAAACTAAGTAAGGAAGAACTATTTAATATTCTTAAAGAACGTAACAAACAATTCTTTACAAATCCTTTACCTGAGAATGAAATACAAACATCATTATTAAAATCACTAAGTAGTGCAAAAGAATATTCTTTTAAGTGTCCACCTAAGTATGGAGTGTTATCACCTATATGTAATAAAGAAGTATGTAAGAACAGACCTTTAGGTATTGGAGCAGAAGCACCTGATATTGTAAATGACTTTAAAGACATAACTTACAGCAGAGATATAAAATCAATTGAATATAGTTTTAATCTTAATGATGAGTTTATTACAGTAAGACCTGAAGATATGGCAGATGAGAAAGCTTGGCGAAAGAGATTATTAAATTATAAAATTTATTGGAAGACTTTACCTAAGCCTAGAAAGGGACCATCACCTTTTGAAATGCTCATGAGCCATATTGTAATGAACGCTGTAGAAGATAATGAATCTAAATGGTTAGATGTATTGAATGAACAACAGTATGACATATTAAAAAAATTCTTTGAAGATCATTTAGAGGTAGACGACTTTGCAAAAATTAAAGATGGCTTTGTAATTATGGATTCTAAAACTAAAAATTGTTACTTCAAACAAGTTACACTAAAGAAATTTTTAACTGGTAAGAAATATTTTAATACATCTAAAGAAGCTATGAAGTTACTAGGATGTAAAAAACTAGAATATCATGAAGGCGAAAAGAATGTATGGTGTGTAGAGATGCCTGAGTTTGTTGAATATAACAAAATAAAAACAAAACCAAAACAAGAGGAGAATAAGATTTCAGAATTAGATGATGAATACCACACAGGAAAATTCAGAACTTAATTATTTAAAATCTTTAAAACAAAAAACAATTAAAATATTTGGGCCACCAGGAACAGGAAAAACATATACTTTAATTGAAAGAGTTTTAAAAGGTCACCTAAGAAATGGTGTGCAGCCACAACAGATAGCCTTCTTATCATTTACAAACAAAGCAGTTAACACAGCTAGAGAAAGAGCTCTAGAGGCCTTTCCTCATTTTTCATCAGATGACTTTTATAGATTTAATACTCTACATAAGTATTGCAGAAGATTTTTTGATGAAGAGGTATTTGATCCTAAAGATTGTATGATCGATTATGCATTAGAGAATAGTATTGTTAAAAGATCAGATACTAGATTATCAGATGATGACTTTACTTATAAGGATTGGTCATTACAAGTTTATAGTAAAGCAAGAAACCTAAGAGTAAATCCAACTGAAGCATATAAGAGCGAATCATATAAGAGAGATAATATAGATGTGTTTTTGAGAAAAATACAAACCTATGAAAGCTACAAGGCCCACGGTAAACAAAAACCATTTATAGATTTTGATGATATGATTCAAAGAGCTGTAAAAGAAGTCACCTTTCCATCTTTAGAAATATTAATACTAGACGAAGCACAAGATTGTACACCACTACAGTGGGATGTAATTTATAAGATGTCTAAGAATGTAAGAAGAATTTATTTAGCAGGAGATGATGACCAAGGTATTTATAAATGGAATGGTGCAGACTCTAGATATTTTACAGAATACTTTCCCGGTAGAAAGGTTAGATTAAGAAAGACAAGAAGATTTGGAGAAGCCATACATCACTTTTCTCAAATTATAAGAAGAGGAATAGAAGGAAGTATAGAAAAAGATTATCTACCATCAAATCAAAAAGGTTATGTAAAAAGCTATCAGCAATTTAGTAAGATACCTTTTAATGAAGAGAAAGGTACTTGGTTCATTTTGGGTCGAATAAACACAACTGTAAATGAATTAAGAATGTTAGCTAAAGATGCAGGATTATATTTTAAAGATAATCACGGAAATAAATGCTTTGATGAAAAGCAATGGAAAGCTATTAAGGCTTGGACAAAGATTAATAATGATAAAAAATTAAATAAACTAGAAGCACAAAATTTATATAGATACATAAGAGAACTAACAGAAGCTGATTATAGAACAGAAAAGTTTTGGTCTGCTGAACCTGACTTTAAAGAGTATGGATTTGAAGAACTTAAACAATGGTGTGGTTTAGATTTGGATGATAAAGCTAAAAAGAAACCTTGGTATTGGATATTAAGAAGAAACTTTAAACCAGGTCAAACAAGAAATTTTATTAGACTACTTAGACGATATGGTCAAAAAGAATTAGATGTTGAACCTAAGATTATTATAGATACCATACATTCAGTAAAGGGTGATGAAGCAGATCACGTGGTTATGTATAGCAAGACAAACTACCCTTCTAATTTTAAAACAAAAAACAAAAGTGATAAAACAGATGAACGTAAAGTTTGGTATACCGGTGCAACAAGAGCAAAAAAGTCTTTACATTTACTTCGAACTGACTATAAATATAGCTATCCGATTGGTTCGGATTATTTAATCTATGTACAGGAAAAACAAAATGACAAATAAAAATATATTTGATGAAGTGTTTCCACAAGAAAGACAGGTAGGTGGTAGTCACTATAAATCTTTTAGCATTCAGCCCTATGAATTTATTTCTAAAAATAATCTTAGCTTCTTTCAGGGAAACGTTGTGAAGTACGTTTGTAGGTACTTGTCAAAAAATAAAATAGAAGATCTACAAAAGATAATTCATTATTGTGAATTGGAAATATTAAAATTAAAAGATGATAACAAAAGGTAAATGTATTGCTTGCAATAAA
>ERZ890953.1333-NODE-1333-length-12530-cov-5.039840_pt1 | contig 12530 bp, 9 predicted proteins | sample MGYA00521264_ERZ890953 | MGnify/ENA primary metagenome ERZ890953 (study PRJEB32303, sample SAMEA104408629) | aquatic metagenome | biome: Brackish water; feature: Chemocline; material: water | place: Baltic Sea | collected 2014-10-26T21:54:00 | depth 200 m ... | reverse complement strand
ACCGGTACCATTCCAGTAGCGCAAATTCAGGGCTATGTCGGCGGCCCTGTTCCCAGGCACGAAAGCTGCGACCAAGTTGGTAGATGGGAGCCAATCCGGCAGCCACCAACTGCTTCATCTGGAGCTCTGGAGAGGTGGCCAGAAAAGCACCGCCCACGCCCACTGGCACGATGTGCTCCTCCGGGGCCACCGTTGTCAGCAGCAGGGGGGTCTCTATTTCGGTGAAACCTGCCTGCTGAAAGAACTCACGCAAAGCCCGCAGCAAAGCCGCGCGCCTGCGAAGATAGGGGATGCGGTGAGAGAGACATTGCAGAAGAGAAGGACTCACGGGCCCTTGACGCGCTCGACGTACTGCGCAGTGCGAGTGTCAATGCGCAGGTAGTTGCCCTCTTGAATGAAGAGGGGAACGTTGACCATGAAGCCGGTTTCAACGGTTACCGGTTTGGTGGCCCCGGATGCCGTGTCACCTTTCACTCCAGGATTGGCTTCCGTTACCTCGAGGATGACGAAATTTGGCAATTCAATGGTAATCACCTGCCCGTCGAGGAGCCGCGCCTTGACGTCGGTCCCTTCCTTGACGAAGTCGAGGGCATTGCCTGCTCCCGACCTTGCGAGAGTCATCTGCTCGTAAGTTTCCATATGCATGAAATGAAGAAAATCGCTATCGGCATAAAGAAACTGAATGTCAGTCTCGTGCACATCGGCTGTTTCAAATCTCTCGCCCGACCGGTAAGTGCGGTCGAAAAGCGCCCCGGTCAGCAGGTTGCGCAACTTGCACTTGTAGAGCGCCTGCCCCTTTCCTGGCTTGACGAACTCCATTTCGGCGATGACATGGGGGATGTCATCGATGATAAGCGCCTGTCCCCGCTTCAGTTGTCCAGCTTCAATTACGGTCATTTCGAGCTCCCGGTTACAATAACAGAACGTCAGATAGTTACAGCGGGGAGCGGATATTTGCAAGCCAAAAGGGGGAGCACACCAGGAGTCAAGCAGCCAGGGTCATTCCTTGTCGGACAGCTTGTCGGCGATCTTGCGAAAGAATCGAGAAACCGTATTTTCCCCGGCCTTGTCCTCTTCCGGTGGCACCGGGGAAGCGGCCGGACGAGGAGTTTCGCGCCGGTGACGGACGGGGCCCGTCTGGTGGGAGGTCGCCGTGGACGGGCCGTTGTTGGAGTGATGGGTCCCACTATACTCTAGGTTCTCGAGGCGGTCCCAGTTCTCCTTGGTCACCTTCATACCAAACAGTTCCACGACCTCATCATCTTCCTTGTAGAACGGTCGGGCGGCCTGGTCCGCCTCCTTGGCCGCCGCGGTTGCCCGCACCTCGGGGGGCGGTTCGGAGGCCGCCCCTCTCTGCAGGGGCCGCGTCGTCAGTCGAGCGGCCTCTTCACTAGGCCGCGTCGAGGTGCCGAAGTCAGCCGGCGCCGCGGCGGGCGACGGCAAACCATTGCGGCGAGCCACGCGCCCCTGGTTCGGCAGATGAAGTTCTTCTGACGCAAACTCGTAGTAGACCATTTCGCCTTCCGCCGCTTCCGCAGCCATAGCCGATCCGGGCAACACCTGAATTTCCAGTGTCTTCTGGAGGAAGTCCATCAACGCCCCGGTCCCCGAAGGGCTGACCAGCTTTTCCCAGCGCAGGGCAAACGCCTGCTGCTTCTCATAGTGTTTCACGACAGATGCGAAAAGTTGCACTATCGAGCGCCTGTTCCCAGGGTCCGAGGAGTGGAGAATCAGCCGACCGCCAACCTCCAGGTGCTGCTCAGACTTCACCAGGCCGATGCCGGCCTTAATGGCCCGCAGCCGCACGTTGAAGTCCTTGCCGCGATGCTTCGCCCGCATGGTCACGTCAAGGGGCGTAGAGTGAGTGTGTTCCGCCAAAATACATGCTCCCTGGACAGTCAGGCAATCTGCGGGGCCAACCGTGAATACCTGTTCGGTCGGTATTGTAGACCAGGAGTTTCATCTCCGCAAGAGGGGTTTCGTCTTTTTTTTCACTAAATCCACTCGCTGCCCGCTATACACCATACTGGAGGGCAACTTGATGCAACCGCGGAATCCGTTGTCAGACCTCGAATAGATCACTATAGTAGCGACCGGAAGCAGGAGAACTGGTCATGGCAGTGGCAACCCAGATTATCATCTTCGCCAGCATCACAGGAGTCCCGGACCTCGCATTCCTGGGGGGGATCGGCTCTACTGAGATCCTGATGATACTGGTGGTCATGCTGCTGCTGTTCGGCCCCAAGCAACTACCTGAGTTGGCCAAAACCATTGGTACCGCTCTGCGCGGCATCCGCAAGGCCACCGACGATATGAAAGAGGAAATTGGCCTCGACGACTTCGTCAATCCTCGGACACGCCGGACGCGCAACCCCCGCCCAGGTCCCAACGTTCCCCCATCCCTTGAGGAGGGAGCCGGACCGCCTGCTGGCACCCGGCAGATCAGTGAGAAGGACATGGAGAAGGCTTTTGCTGCCAGGCCGTCCAGCCCTAACCCGATACCTGAACAGACGGCTGTTCCAGCGACCAGTCCGGAACCGGCGACTGCATCTGCCCCCCTCCCCGACGCTGACGTAGAGTTGCCGAACGCTCAACCCGAAAGTAACCAACCGGAGAAACAACACACCGAGGAGCCAGGGTCGTGAGTGACTCCGAAACCCAGGATCTTGGAAACCAACTCTCCTTCTGGGAACACCTGACGGAATTGCGACAACGCCTCATCTATATTGTGGTCTCGCTCATCGGTGGCTTCATCATCGCCTGGATCCTCAAAGAGGAACTCTTCGCCATCGTCTCTGCTCCGGTGAGAGAGGGGTTGGCCGCCCACGGCATCCATCGGCTCACGGCCATCGAAACCACCGAAGCGATCATGGTCTACTTGAAGCTGGCCATGGCTGCGGCCATTGTCTTCACCATTCCGGTTTCGCTCTGGCAACTCTGGCTCTTCGTCAAGCCAGGGCTTGTGGAAAGCGAAACTCGGCCCATGCGCCGCATCGCCATTCTTGCGGTCTTCATGTTCGTCCTCGGCCTGCTTTTCTGCTACCGGTTCGTATTGCCACTGGTAATCGACTTCCTCACCGCATTCACCCTGGGTGCTGGCGGCGTCGATTTCCAGGTCACTATGAAGAGCACTTACTCCACCACTTTCGTCTTCCTGGTGGGGTTTGGAGTCATCTTTGAGTTGCCGCTGGTAATGGTGCTACTGGCCGCTACGCCTCTGTTTGATTCGGCAAAGTATCTGAAGTGGATTCGCTACTCGGTAGTTATCGCCTTTGTCATCGGCTCCATGTTGACGCCACCGGACGTGCTCTCGCAATTGCTCATGGCCGTGCCCATCACGATTCTCTACATGGTCGGCATCGGCCTGACCTTTCTTTCCGAGCGACGACGAGCGCGGGGACGCACGGAGGCCTCCGGTCCGGACTGGCAACTAGCCGGCTCGGTCCTACTGCTCAGTACGCTCATCGCGGCGATGGTCATGCCGGCCAGCCGGCCCATGGCCAGCTACTTGCCCTACGGAGCCCGGGCAGTGCTGCTCGCCGATGGGGCCGAAGACTCCTTCGCATGTGCTGGTTTGGTGAGTTCTGACTTTGCTGCCCTGGCGGGGGAGCGGGTTTGCGCGGTATACACCGAGGGGACAATGCTCCTGGCTGCACCCAGACCCGAAATCGAAGTCGCAGACCTCTGCCAGGGGGCCACCGCGACTGCCGGCATCTCCTGCAACGTCATCGCCGACATGGTCGCCATGGGGCCGCCTATGCTTGTGGCACGCTACCTGGCCAATCGTGAACAACGGGTCTCTGACTCAGACCCATTGGCGCTGGATGACGACGCTCTCCACTCCCTTTTCGTCAGTCTACAGTCCACTCCCCGCGAGCAGCGCGCCTACCTGCGTGTAACGGAGTACGGTGGCGAGGAGGGTGAGAATCGGGTGCGAATCGCCCTCTCCTTCGGCGACCCCAATGACGCTGAACAGTTTCTGACCGCGCTGGAAACCGGGGTCACTGCCTCGGGACAGTTCTCCCCCTCCCCCCTCTCCGGTCCCTTGGTTGCGGCCCTTGAAGAGCTTGCTGGTGCCGTCGAAGGGTTGGCGTCCCGGCTCCCGCAGGACGAGGCGTCAGAGGTAACTCTGCAGATCTCCCGGGCTCGAGCGCTGATGCGTGGAGAGACGTCCCCGGCGCAGAGCGCGGCAGGAGGGATTCTGGCTTGCCAGACCTCGCCATGCGCCTACGCCTACCTCGCACCTTACCTTCCAGCACCTGCCGAGAGTCAGGCTATCGGTCGAGTCGTAACCCTGGAATTCGCCGACGACGATTTCGACACGAAAGCCCTTCGCCGCCTGCTGCTTGGGGTTGTCAATGAGAGCGGCCTGTAACCGCTAGGGAATCGTTCTTCAGCAAACAGCAAACGGCGCGACTACTGTACTCGGCTTCGATGAGGCGCTCGTCGGCATAGGAACTGTCTAGAGGAGTGAACTCCATTGGTTCGAAGCCGTGGTCCCCGAGGACTTTGTTGTAAAGTTCACCGACCTCTGCGGCACGGCCACTGGCCGAGAGGGGCAATGAACGACAGAGGTAATCTGATTTAGCCACGACGTAACGTTTCAACTCGTCACTCTGCTTCAGCTTGGCCGCCAGCGAATCAAGGTCGGCCTCCAGCAGGGGGGAACCTTTGAAAGGTTTGACCGAAGCTGCGACGGCGAGCCGGTCCATCTCTCGCACCAACGTGTTCTGCCCGCGGATCACTCGGAAGTTCTCTTGCTCTTCGCCAGTCACTCCCAGCTGATTGAGTTGTCGCTCTTCGAGGAGCGAGAGCCGCTGACCGCGCCAGCCGCCCATTAAGCGCGCATTGATCATCTTCTCGACAAGTGCGGTGGCGTTGGGATTGCACCAACTCCCCAGTTGCAGGCCTTCACGGTGCGGCAGGTCCGCCAGGGGCGGTGCCATCTCCTCTTCGACCCGCTCGGGGACTTCGGCCAGAGCCCTCTTCTTGACTTCGGGAGCGGCCTTTGTCGCCGCCACTTCCTCGCTTTTCTTGCCAACCTTCCCGCCGGCCTTGTTTCCGGTGAGCAGCACCCAGGCACCACCCACGGCCAACACCAGCAGAACGACAGTCACCCAGAGCCACCACTTACGGCCCTTCTTTGGCGGCCCCTGGACTTCGGTGATCCCAGGTTGTGACTCCCAGGCCTGAGTGCCCGCCGAGCTGTCCGGCGCGGTTTCGTCGAACTCAGTAACCGGCCGCTCCGAACCCGCTTGCGCCTCGATCTGGGTGAGCATGCGAGATGAAGTAATGGGCGTGGTAATGTCGATGCCCTTCGCCCGCAAATCCACCAGCGGAACCTGGTCCACGGGAATTGCTTCAGAACCAACTTCCTCACCGGCGGCAGCGAGGGCATCACGCAGTTCCTTGACCGAGCCGAAGCGGTCCTCACGGTTCTTCTCAAGACAACGCAGGATGACCGCCTCAAGAATCTGCGGAAACCCTTCATCGACGACATGCGGAGGCACCGGTGCCTTAGTCAGGATCCCCTTCATAATCTCCGCAACATTCTCGCCGGCGAAGGGGAGGGCACCGACCGTCGCCTCGTAGAGCATCACGCCAATGGCGAACTGGTCCGCCCGGGCATCGACCTTGCTGGAATCTTCGAACTGCTCAGGTGCCATGTATTGGGGAGTGCCCAGCATCGCTCCCGCTGCCGTCACCTGCGATTCCAACGCCTGGCGCTGCAGCTTGGCGATGCCGAAATCCATCAGCTTCGGCACGACCACGGCCTCCTGGCAATGGAGGAAGACGTTGGACGGCTTAAGGTCACGATGTACCACACCCTGGTCGTGGGCGTGTGACAATGCGTCCAGCAGCGGTAGAAAGAGACCAAGGAGCCGGGGCCGGGGCAGCGGCCGGCCGATTTTGTGGTAGTAAGTATCCAACGCGCAACCGGCCAGCAACTCCATGACCATCGCTGACGCATCAGGCAACTCCAGAATGTCCTGCACCTGGAGGATATTCGGGTGCCGCAGATTGGCCTGGATCTTGGCCTCGTCGACAAAGCGAATGCGCAGCTTCTCGTCGGCTTGATAGTGCGGGTGCAAGACCTTGAGGCCTACAGCATTCTCGAGACGACTATGCCTGGCAACATAGACAGTGGCCATACCACCGGCAGCCAGCTTTCCAAGAATAATGTATGGTCCCAGTTGCTCGTGCATGGCAACCCCTATGACAGGTAACCAGTGACTTATACCACGTCCCGAGCGTCCTCACCAGTCCCGCTAGCACCTCTCCCAGACGGAGCCCCCGGTCATCCCGTTTGAGACCTTGCTTCAGCAGATGGTCGACGTTACAATGGCCGGCGTGGAGGGTGGTATGGCCTGGCAGTCATTTGTCTATCAATACGGAGTCATGGCCGTTGTCTTCTGCTTCGGGCTGGTCTTGTGCTGGCGCCAGGGAGACATTGGTATCTCGTCGTCCCGGCGGCGGCGAAACCTGCTGCTCCTGGTAGGGGGATTCGTCTTCTTCATGACCCTCCAAGGGATCTTCCAGTTTGCCGGGCCGCCAACGCCAGCGCAGGCCCGGGGAACCATCCAGGACCGCTTCTTCGTGCGCTACTTCACACCCCTGGGCGAGGCCGTTGAGAAAGATGCCGGATGGAAGATGCCCATGGCCGTTGAAGGTGCCTGGTTCTATGGCACCAGCGCGGCCCGGCAGTCTGTCTATCGCCTGGAGCAAGAGATTGATTCCGGGCCACCGGGAGATCGCTTCCAGAAGATCTGCCCGGTCTTCGGCGTACCGCTCACGGACTGGCACCCGGAGGAATTGGCAGCCTTTGAAGAGAGGGGTTTCCGGTTCGCACCGGTGACGAGAACAGATTGCGGGCCCGCCTGTCAGAGCTACGAGCCCGATCATCTTGAAACATGCATTACGGCTTGCATCGGCGAGTGTGCGGGCCACCGCCTCCTGGTCTTCAGGGGCCGGGTCGAATAGCCCCCCCCCACTCCCGGCCCTGGCCCCCGCCTTTCCTTGGGATGTCACCGCACCTGTTCTGACAGTTTTCTTTTTTGCCTTTGGCAAAGTAGCGCTAGCATTGGGTTCGTGGTATTGTGTGCGGTGCTTTCCGAGTAGATTCGGGAAAGCCCCAGGGACAACAAGGAGGGTGCCCAATGGTAACCCATAGACGAATCCTGTCACTCCTCGCGACCTCGCTCGTGATTATGCTGGCCTCACCGCCAGCCCAGGGAGAAGAGATTCTTGACCCAGCCGCACAGCTCGCAAATGCTGAGAAACTGGCCACTGAGGGTCGTGTTGCCGAAGCCATGGCCATCTGGGAAACGGTGTTGCCTGCCGTGGGAACCGCCCAGGCAGCCAAGCTCTATGCCCGTCTGGGACTCGGCTACCGCAAGTTCGGCAAGCTGCCGGAAGCCTGGCATCACTTGAACTTGCACACGCAGTCCACCGGCAGCCCGGACCCCGCAGCCGTCGAGTCACTCGCACAACTCAACAAAGCCCTGCCCAAGAACTGGGAGCAGGTCGAAATCACCACCAATCCACCAGGTGCCAACGTCTACTTTGGGGATAGTGCCGCAGGAACCATGTACGAGACGCCCCTTATGTGGTGGTTCAAGCCGGGCACCCATGCCCTCCATTTGGTCAAAGCGACTTTCGAGCCGCTGACCGTCACCCTCAAAGTGGAACAGCCAGGAGGCACACGGGTCGCTTCCTTCGAACTCACCGAAGATCAGCGCGACGGCATCCTGCAAGTCAAGGGACCCGAGGGCGGAGCACAGGTATTCATCGACGGGTTCCTTGAAGGCACCATTCCCTTTCACCGCAAGCTCAAGTCCGGCACCTATGAACTGATGGTGGGGCGACCGGGACTCCCAGTATGGAAGAAGCAAGTGGTCGTCGCCCCTGGGGGCACTACCGTCGAACGGCCCCGCCTCAAGGCGGAGACGGACAAGTCTTTGCTGCCGTCGGTCACAGCTACCGAGGCCGTGGAGCGACTGCCCGAGAAGAGCATCACCCAAACCCAGAAGCATTCACGCAAAGCTCCGGCCTGGTGGAAGTGGGCCATTGCCGGTTCCGGTATAGCCATGGTCGGCATAGGGGGGGCGCTCAACTCCGCGGCAATCAGTCGCAATGATGAGTTGCAGCAACAGTACCCGGACGGCACTTACTGGAACCGAGCACCGGCTGAAAATCCCAGGAAATACCAGGATGGATACAACGGTGAGGTCGTCCCCATGGCCACCACCGCCTACATCCTGTACGGCGTGGGCGCTGCGGCCGCAGTAACCGGGACCATTCTCCTCTTCATTCCCGAGGGCGAGTCCGGCGGGGGAGCCACTGTGGCCCCCATTGTCGCCCCCGACACCGCAGGCATTTCATTCTCACTGGGATTTTAGGAGGCAGTCATGGCAACAACACGAAGATGGGCATGGCTGCTCCTGGCACTTCTCATAGTCACCAGCTGCGTCGAAGAAATGAAGTACAAATACGCCCTTAAAGCCGACGCCGAGAGTCATACAACTGATGGTGGCGAGGACCTCGCTACCCCCGACGTCCAGCTGGACGCCGGGGAAGAGTTGGACCTTACTACCCAGGACATTTGCGTTCCACAGTGTGCCGACAAGGCTTGTGGTGATAACGGTTGCGGCAGCGTCTGCGGAAATTGCGGTGCCAACGAGGTCTGTTCCAAGGACGGCAAGTGCAAATGCCCTTCCGGTGTGGGATGCATGGGGGCCTGCTGCCAGGAGAACCACGTTTGTGGGGCCGACGGAGCCTGCTGCATGCCGGATTGCGGCGAAGCCTTTTGCGGACTCGACGGCTGCGGCACCCGCCAATGCGGCACCAACGGCTGCGGCGTCTCCTGCGGAAAATGCGGGGCCAACGAGTACTGCGACGAGACGGCGTTCACCTGTGAATGCCAGTTCGACAGCTGCGGTGACCTCTGCTGCGTCGAAGGAGCAATCTGCATCAGTGGCAAAACCTGCTGCACCCCCAACTGCGACGGCAAAACCTGCGGCAGCAACGGTTGTGGCGGTAGCTGCGGCTCATGCGACGATGACGGCAACCCCTGCACCGACGAGGCCTGCCTGGAGGGCAACTGCCAGACCACTAACAACGTCAAAACCTGCGATGATGGCGACCCCTGCACGACCCTCGACAAGTGCGGCGACGGGGAGTGCATCGGCACCACGAAATGTGCCGACGAGAACCCCTGCACTGCAGACCTTTGCGACGCCGGTATCTGCACCTTCGATGGTGAGATCATGAATGGCATCGGCTGTGACGACGGCAACCCTTGCACCGACGACTCAGTTTGCTCCAATGGCCTGTGTATCGGACAGTTGGTGCCCCCCGAAGATGGCGTTATCGACGAATGTGCCTGTTTTGCTACCGCCGACTGCGCTCCGCTAGAGGACGACAACCTTTGCAATGGAACCCTCGTCTGCGTCAAGGAATTGCCCAGCAGCGAACAGGGGCTGTGCGCCATCGACCCCGATACCCTGCTCAATCAGCCCGGCGACTGTGACGACAATGACCTCTGCACCGACGACTGGTGCGACCCTATTGAGGGTTGCGCCCACAAGGCGAAATGCGTTGACGAAGTCGATTGCACCACCGATTCCTGCGACCCGGACACCGGGGAATGCACCAATGCCCCTGACAACACGGTCTGCGATGACCTGGTCGATTGCACCACCGATTCCTGCGACCCGCTGACCGGTTGCGGTAACGTCGCCTTCGACGATTTTTGCAACGATGGAATCGAATGCACCACGGACTCCTGCGACCCTGTCGATGGCTGCCTCTTCACTGCCGACGACGGTTTCTGCGATGACCAGCTTGACTGCACCAGTGATATTTGCGATGTCAATGCCGGCTGCACCTATACCGGTCACGACGAACTGTGCGACGACCAGGTAGGCTGCACTGTGGACGTTTGCGAACTCTACGTCGGCTGTAAGAACACCGAAGACAACGGCCTGTGCAGCGACGAAGTTTCCTGCACCGTGGATGCCTGTAGCGCCGAGACCGACTGCAGCAATGTGGCCGACGATTCCCTCTGCAATGACGGCTTTGACTGCACGGCCGATTCCTGTGACGCAGAGAATGATTGTCTACATGTGCCCGACGACAACCTCTGCGCCGACCTGATTGACTGTACGGCAGAGTCGTGCTCGGTAGACGACGGCTGCGTCGTGGTGCCGGACAACGGGCTTTGCGACGACCTCATCGACTGTACGATTGACTCCTGCGATACCGCAGCCGGCTGTCTCTTCACAACGTCAGATATCCTCTGCGACGATGCCAACGCCTGCACCACGGATACCTGCAGCGCCGAGACCGGGTGTGCCAATGACGCGGTTGTCTGTGACGACCTCATCGACTGCACTGAGGATACCTGCGATCTGGGTGACGGTAGCTGCCTCTTCGCCGCAATCCCGAACTTCTGTGACGATGAGAACGACTGCACCACCGACTCCTGCGACCTGGCAGATGGCTGCCTGAGTAACGTGGTCGCCAACGACACGCCGTGCGGAGCACCCGGCCAGACCTGCCAGGAAGGGCAGTGTATCTGAGCCATCACCGGTCCCTTCACCGACCAGTTGCATCGGCCACGTCAAACCAGTAGAATCGTCCACATGAACAGACCCAGGGGGTAGTGATGAAGGCACCGGAACTCAGTCCACGGCAAGCTCGTGAGCGGGTAGAAGAGAAAGGCTGGAAGCCGCGCAACGCGGTGTGGGAATTGACGCTGGCGTGTAATCTCCGCTGCCAGCACTGCGGTTCCAGCGCAGGCAAGGCCCGCCCCGACGAGTTGAGCCTCGACGAATGCCTCACCGTCGCTGACCACCTCGGTGAAATGGGGGCCGAGCTGGTCACCCTATCGGGCGGTGAGCCGACCCTCAAGCCGGGCTGGGACAAGATCGCCAGGCGCCTCAGCGATCACGGAATCCTCACCAACATGGTCACCAACGGCTACTATCGCGGGCGAACCAACGTGGCCGACATTGCGCAGAAAGCGCAGGATGCAGGCATGTGTAACGTCGGCATCAGCATCGATGGACCAGAAGCCGTCCACGAGACCATTCGTGGGGCCGGCACTTATGCTGCAACCATGGAATCCATCGGCACCTTTGCCCGGGCGGGCATGCGCGTCGGCGTACTCACTACTGTGAACCGCCTTAATTTCGCCCAACTCGAGTTGATTCGTCGCACCGCCATTGATGCCGGAGCAACTCTCTGGCGTCTCCAAATCGCCAAACCCATGGGCGAGATGAAAAGCCACGACGATTGGGTCATCACCCCGGCCCAGTTCCTCGAATTGGTACCCCGCCTGGCGCGCTTGAAAAGGGCCGGCGGCATTCACCTGGCCGTGGGCGACTCCATCGGCTACTACGGCCCCCACGACAACGTGCTGCGAGGCCGCGGCTGGCGCGGCCGAGCCGAATGCTGGCAGGGCTGCCAGGCCGGCATGCACGCCATCGGCATTGAAGCGGACGGCAGCATCAAGGGTTGCCTCTCGCTGCAGGCAAAATGGGATGGCAAAGATCCCTTCGTGGAGGGCAACCTCCGGAAGACATCCCTCACCGAGCTGTGGTACCAGCCCGGCGTCTTCGGCTACAACCGCGACTTCGACCAGGATTCCCTCACCGGCTTCTGCGGCAGCTGCCGCCAGGCAAAGATGTGTCGAGGCGGGGCCCGTTGCGTCTCATCTTCGTTCCTCGGCCACTTGAACGAAGACCCCTACTGCTTCTATCGCCTGGAATCACTGCTCAACGGCAACCAGGATAGCAGCTGGGCCAAAACCGCGGCCGCCGCAGCCGCCGCGCTGGTGATCGGTGCGGGCATCTCCGGGTGCCCCACCAGCGAACCCGACTACGGCGTAACCCCGGACACCAAGGCCGACGTGAAGACCGAGGACACCGTCGAACCTGACAACTGCTGCGCCCCGGAATACGGCGTCTTCCCCGACATGCTCACCGAGCCCGATGTGCAAATGGAATACGGTATCCCGCCCGAGGATCTCGTCGTGGAGCCTGATGTCCAAATGGACTACGGTATTCCGCCCCAGGATGTTGTCACGGAACCAGACGTACAAATGGAATATGGCATGCCCCCCGAGGACGTGGTCGTAGAACCGGACGTGCAAATGGACTACGGCATCCCCCCCCAGGACGTAGTCGAGCACGATGCCATCAACTGCGAAGAGGTCTGCTGCGCCTGTGAGTACGGCGTGATCCCTGAGGAAGTCTACAAGGAGTGCTGCGAGCCAGACCCCTGCGCCGATGCCTGCTGCGACTGTGACTACGGCGAACCGCCCCCCGACGAGTGCTGCAACTAGACTCCCGTTTGCCTCTGCCCTACCTCCGCGCACGGGAGCGCAGCGACCTGCGAACGGGCGCAAAGCGCCCTGCGAACGGGAGCACCAGCGACCTGCGAACGGGCGCAAAGCGCCCTGCGAACGGGAGCGCAGCGACCTGCGAACGGGCGCAAAGCGCCCTGCGAACGGGAGCGCAGCGACCTGC
>ERZ890953.1331-NODE-1331-length-12533-cov-5.334669_pt1 | contig 12533 bp, 11 predicted proteins | sample MGYA00521264_ERZ890953 | MGnify/ENA primary metagenome ERZ890953 (study PRJEB32303, sample SAMEA104408629) | aquatic metagenome | biome: Brackish water; feature: Chemocline; material: water | place: Baltic Sea | collected 2014-10-26T21:54:00 | depth 200 m ... | reverse complement strand
CACAGAGACCAGGCTACAATCAGGACGCCGACCAGGGAAAGAAGCTCGCCCAGGTACATCGGGTGACGAACGATCCGGTACGGGCCTTTTTGCACAAGCCCTCGGTCTGCAGGGGCAATCGAAAAAGATTTGCCAAGTGAGATCATCGCCCAAAGAGCAATAAGCAGCCCGGGCACAGGAAGCAGGTGAGGCCAGCCTGCTCCCTGCGTTCCAGGCGAGAATGCCATCGGGAGCAACGCAGAAACCCAAGCCAAAGCCTGCACCCACTTGCTCACAGTCTCTTCGGGCTTATTGCGTCGGAAGTACAGCCACACCGCCAGACCTGATTGAAGCGCAATCAAAGCGGACATCCAGGAGCCATGAAATGCCTGGTCGATGCGCAGCACAGCCAGAACCGTGAATACAAAAACGCCGATACTGTTCCCGATCATCAGAAGGTTTGCAGGATGCTAACGCCGAGCGGGATAAAGATGGCCGCCAGCAACGGGATGAAAAAGAACAGGGTGATCGGCATCAACAAGCGACCATCCAGCTCTTCTGCTTGTCTGGTTACCTCGGTGCGATATTCGCGGGCCAGTCCGCGAACAACCTGAGCCATTTGAGACGGACCGTCTGAACCACGCGAGGCGACCAAATCAACCTGTGAAGCAAAGGCGTTTAGCTGAGGCATCTGGTAGGTCTCGATATGAGCATAGAGCCGCCCTTGAATTTGGTCTCGCGAAAAGAGCAGCCCCCCACTCTGCGTAGCCTCCTCGATCGCCTGCTGTAACATACGACTTAGAGAACCGGGCAGCACTGCGGAGCGCGTGACGGCTGTTTCAGCAGAACTTCCTGCGCTCATTTCAGCGGCGATCAGCGATGCAGTTTCAGGCAGCGTGCGTTTAACTTCGTCTTTGATTTTCTTCGCGTCACCGTTCAAGGTCATGATGGGGTAATAGCCAGCCAGGAATACGAGACCGATGAAGGTCGGGCTAAAGTTCTGAAAAAGCACCATGAAGATCAGTCCGACGCTCGCAAAGGCAATGCCCTGACCGATTACGCTCCCAACTGTTTTATTCTTGTACATGCTACCTAATTGCGCCCAAAGAAGGCTTATGTCCAAAGACTTGGGTGAGAGGCCAATGCGATCCACCAGGCTATCGCCCAGCTTGTCGGTCAGGCCCCGACGGTCTTCTGAGGCGAAGCTGCCAACACGTGAGGCAGCGGATTTTCCAAAACTGACGTCGAAATTACTGGCGAAGATATAGGTCAGGATCGCTATTCCGAGGGCAGCGGCAAGAGGGATATAAGGTTCCAGGAGGTTCATCTATTTGTCCTTTCTAGACCGCGTTCTCGATCATTTCGCTCACCACGTTGTGACCATAAACAACCATCAAAATAATGACCGCGTAGGCTGCTTGCACGAACGGCAGGCTTGTGACGGATGCCATAGCATCTCCACGTGTGAGATATCCGATCATGACAACGATCAAAACAACCAGCGTGTTTACGGTGCGCTGGGCACCGGCGCCCTTGGATCGCGCCATAACCCGCGCATCAAGGATCGACTCGAGGTTTTCTGAAGCTGCGGCAAAGGCGGCATGATACCCATCTCCGCCTGTTTGCCACATGCGCCCAATCAGTTCAGCAACAATCGAAAGAGAAGGGGAGACTTCTGCGGCATCTGTCCGGATGGACGTAAGGGAGTCACGTCCATCGGCGTGCATCCGAGACGCTGTATCCATCGCCCAGGCATGGAGCGGCCCATCCTGGCGCAAGGTTTTCGCAACGATCTCGATCGCGCCGGGAACATTGGACGCAATTTGCAGGGCGGATGCCAGGCGTGTCAGAAGCGAGGGAATTTCAGCTTCAATGGCTGTCTTCATTTTGCTCCACGAGCGTTTGACCCAGCCATTGACAAAGACGTACCCGCCCAGAAAGCCACTCAGCGCTGTAATGAGTGGCAGGCCGATGATCAGCAAGACCAGCATCAAGGCGACACCAACGCCAAGGCGTGTGCTCCACATATAAATTTCTTCGTTACCCTGAGCGTCTATGCCTATGCTCTTGAAAGCCAGGCGAACACGATGGCCATGACTGCCTATTGCAAACGCCTTGACGTTTTTAGAGTCCATGTCCCCAGCCCTTTGCCGGGAGAAATGGGCGACTCTGCCAACATCCGAGCGGCGGGACAGGCGATTCGCAAGAAGCATCCCACTAAAATATCCAATGGCCGCTAAAGCCAAAGCCGCCATCCCGGGCAGCAGGCGATAGACAATTGGATGCAGATTATATAAACTCAAACCCATATCTATTCTCCCTTGAACTCAGCAACCAGCCCGTCAATCGCCCGCGCGCGACGATCCCCGTCATCTCCGGGCAAGGTGAAGATAGGCCGGAACGAAACATCCCCGCCCAGCAATTCCTTATCAATGCCCCACACACCGATCAGCCTGCGCCGAGGCACGATCTTGCCGTCCTCTTCAACGTTGCGAAAGCCGACCTGGACAAGCAGATCTACCGCTTCAGCAAACATGCTTTTGGCACCGGCGGTATTGATCTTCTCGTCCGTGAAGAGCAAAAGGCTCAATCGCTTGACAGCCGCTTCTGGGCTTTCGGCATGAAAGGTAGAAAGCCCAGGGTGATCGGACATCTGCGCTCGGAAGAGAGCCGCGACCGCATCACCCCTGCGAATCTCACCGACAATCGGCCAGCGCGGGGACATGCGCATGGCGTCATCCACACCGTCCGCCAGGGTATAGGGTGTAATAGAACTACCGACCTGGGTCGGGCGTGCTTCCAGCGTTACCACTTGCGGGTGATCCATCCAAATCTCTTCGGGGTCTTCAATCTTGACCACGCGAGCAGTTTTCGGGATCCCATAACAAAGCGCAGACAGCACAGTCGTTTTACCGGACGCCGTACCACCCACAACTAATATCCGCAACCCCATCCCGACAGCCTTGACGAGCATATCGACAATATGCTGCGGGGCCACCTGCCACGCAACAAGCTGGGCAGGCGGGACAGGCTTTGGCTCAAAGAGACGGATATTGATGCTGGGATAGCCCTTGCCAGGCGCAACCTGCGGGTGAATGATCTTCACGCGCGCGCCTCCGGGCAAGCCCTCTTGACGCGGGATTTTGGCATCCACAGAAGGGGAGGCTTCGGTCACAGACCGCCCCAATGGGGCTAGCAGGGTCTCGACTGCACGCCAAACTTCAGTGGTGGATGGATGCACATCGACCAACTCGAAGTCCTGGCCGCCTTTGCGAGTCACACGCACATCGCCATTTGTCGTCACGGTGATTTCACTGATGCCAGCATCAACGCGCAACAACGGTTCAAGAAAACCGAGTCCGCCAACCTTGGCGACAGCTTCTCTTGCAATCGTGTCTATTTGATCGGGGGAGATTTGTAAACTTCTGTGTGAGGCAGCCGTTCTTACGATCTCGATCGCTTCAGAGACCAGTTTTTCCTTTTCTCCGCGCACCTCGGATAATGCCCGGCCGGTAAATGACTTGACGACATCTTCGACAAGCGCAGCCCGATCTTCGGGAGTAATTGCAGGGACTACGCTTCCCCAACTCATCGCTTCATCCTGATCTTGAGCGGCCCGAACTTTTTGACGGTTCCACTGCTGCCATTGTCACCCTGCACACCAATCGTTTGTCCGAACATCATCTCTGCCAGGGAGTGAATTGGGCGCGCAAAAGCGTCCGATGCGTCAAGCGGAGAACGGCCCTTGTTCTGGGCTAAGGGTACGGCCCCATCATAGGGAAAGGTCGCCGCCACAGGCGGGAAACCTACATTCAGCCCCAGGTTGCGACAACCTGCGTCCGCCGCCTGATGCCACTCATCGGCGGTCAACATGCCATCCGTGCGCATGTTCAGAGCGACAAAGATGTTGCCGGGATTAATGCGGTGCTGCCCTGCAGCTCTTTGCGTGACCGTTCGGAAAGCTTCCACGGCGTTCCAGACACCACCCACAGTTGCATGAACGGGCATGAGCCATGTGTTCGCTGCCGAGATCGCGCGCGGAGCAACCGAGCCCCCGGAGGGGATGTCGAGAATGATGACGGCGTAGCCTGCGTAGGCAGCGGATGTGACCAACTCATTGAGCGACCCCTTCGCTTCAGGAGGGCGATCCCCCTGTCCCTCCGCGATCATATCGGGGAAGCCCGCGATGACATGCAAGTCCCCGATCGCCTGAATACTGGCTTTGAGACCCGCATCACTTGGGTTTGCAAACCAGCTCAGGATATTCGGTTCTGGCTTGACCTCCAGGTGCAACGGCAGAATGTCCGGTGCGTTGAGACCGATCAGCAAGGTCTTCAGGCCGCGTCGCGATACGGACTGCGCTAAAGCAGCCGCAATGCTGGTGGCTCCTGAGCCGCCCGAACGACTCCAGACCCCGACGACCCGCAAGCCTGAGATCGTGCCACCTGAGCGCCCGCCTGCCCACTGAGACGGAGATAGAGATGGAGCAGACCGCCGCAGTGCAAGCGCATCGGTATACGAGCGTTGCATCAGGTCGTTAATTTTGAAATCGCCGCGGTGAACGCTTTTGACCGCCGTGATGCCATTGAGTTGCTCAACCATGCCCTCGTCTACGTTGCCCGGCACGAGCAGATAGACCGCCCCGGCGACGGATGTCAGCGCCTCAACAAGAGGGCTGGGGCCGGAAAATATCTGTGCGTCCAACCAGACCACCTCGGGAGAGCCTGCCAGTTTCGCCTGCATATCGCGCGGATCATTCGCCATCGCTGAAACCCGGAATCGCGCATCTGATTGCAGCGATTGATACCAGGCGGTTGTGCGCTCAATCGGACCTGCCAAAAGGATATTGACCGGGGCTTCGCCGCCTGGCGCTGTATGTTGTGCGTTATTGTCCCAAGCCATGATTTACTCCTCGCTGTAGGGCGAAGCAGTAGCCGTAGGGGAAGGGGTCGGGGTAGGCATCGGGGTTCTGACCAAATCAGGCAGCCATAATCCGGGTGACGTGAAGGTCGTTGCGCCCTCGGAAGGCACGAGATAGAGCGTCAGGCTGGCCCCATCGGTTGCCCCTAATGCTGCGAGCAACTCAAGGGTATTGACCTTACGGGTCTCGGAGATACCGTTGAGGGTTGCGTAGTCGTAAAGAATAGTCTGCATCCCGACCGGTACAGCCAGAATAACCGCCCCTTCGCGGGCGCGTTCATCCGTATTCAGGCCACCTGAAGACAAAGGATCGGGGGTGCCTTCAGGTACAGCGTTACCGGGTTCCTGGGCTGCAAAGCGAGGGTCAATGTACATCACATGCACCCCCTCAATGGTCGCTTTGGAAAACGATCCACTCGATCCGTCAAAATTGTCTTGAGTAATCGTGGCAATGACGCCAACCTCCATCCCTGGTGAAAGTAAGCCTGCCAGGCCAGACGGGTCAGAGACCATAATCGAAATCGCCCGCTCATCAGGCTGAAGCTGAATTACTTCGCCTAATTGAGAAGCGCGAATGACATCTCCCTGCCCGCGATCAATGCGAATAGGTTGCCCCAACGCACTTGCGGGATCGAGCAGCACATCCTCAGGGATGGCATCCGCAGGAAGAGAGCGCATCGCAATATCTGCTTCGGTTAAAATGCGACCCGCGGGAAGGTCGTAAGCGGCAACGACGACGGTCGTTGAAGGGGCTGGCTGAAGCAATACCAGAGCACCCCCGAAAATAAGTACAGCCAAAATAATGGGGATAAGTTTGCCTTTCATCATTACTCCTTGTTGAGTTGGGTGGACATGGACATCACGTGCCCTGCATTGCAATAGTATTTGTCAGGGTGCATCATTGCAGAAAAAAGGTCTGCGAGAAGAGCGAGTGTGTTTCGTATAAAAGTTCTCACACTACACAGCCTCCGCTTGCGTTAGGGCTTGCAGATGACGGATATCCACAAATTCCCACGCGGCAATTTTTTCTCCTGTGTTTTTTAGTCGAAGCACAAGAGCGAGAATGGACGTGTCGTCAGTCAAAGACCGAACTAACTGTCCCAGCGTTGTTGCTGTATGACTGGGATCGTCAGGGAAAACAACACTGCCTCGTGCGATCGCGATGGATTTCACCATATCGACGTCCGCAAATATCCAATCAATGACTTGATTTTGTTGCACTTTGACAATCAGTCCCAACAGGGGAGTTTTTGTTCCAATAATGGCACTGACCATTGTTGCCAATGACTGGCTTTTCGAGATGACTTGCGTTGTTGGCATAACTCTATTTCTCCGGCGTTGAAGTTTGATTGGGCGCTGGTGTCCAAAACGGGGTTCGGGTTGCGCTTGGCGTTATCGTTCCTGTTAGAGCGAGGGCAGTTGATGTTCCTGCACTAACCACGGGGGCAGGCATAAGGCTGATCTCTGGCATCGTCGGGACGGAAGTGATGGGGGTGGCGACTCCATCCCACCAACCTTCCCCATCAGTCCCTCGCAATGATCTCGTGGGGGTTGCAGTCGCAAAGGCAAAGCCATCCCATTCAGAATTTGCCTGCGTGGAAATCGCAGTATCGTCACGCCTCTCAGTCGAGCCAACCAAGACAAATACGGCTATGGACATAACAAGAACTGCGACAATGCTCAAAAGTTTTTGGGTGTGCTGATTCATTGCAGGATGATCCTCCCTAGCTTTTCGCCAATTTGCGCATCGGATGGTTCTGGAACGTCAAGCATCAGAGGGCGGAAGAGCAGCGGTCTTTGCATGGCGCGACTGGTCGTGTACGGGAAACGGCCAATTGCCATACCAATGGGAATATCATCCACAAAGCGACGCCATTCCTCATCACGGAAGCCTTTTTCGGATCGCGCCAAGGCAGACAGGACGAGGTCTTTGTCATCCGGGTTCTTGAGAAAGCCGATGACCAAATTCGTGCAGGAAGAGATGATGTCCTGGGCGATCATGCTGGGAGCCTGAGAGACCACATAAAAGCGTGCCCCATATTTGCGTCCGTCCCTGAACTGTGCGCCAAATTGCTCGGCGATGTCCGTACCGCCTTCTTCCCCACCTTTGGGCTTGCTGAAGATTTTGTTTGCTTCTTCGTAAACGATCTGCAGCAGCGGCTCGTCGCGGACTTCATGCACGCGACGGGCAACCATATCCATGTAGAGATGCCAACCGGTCCATCCTAAAAGAAAGGCTTTACCGAATTCATCCAAAAACATGCCGCCTTCGATAATTGTCACACCCCAGGGCTTGCTCATGTCTTCGACCGGGACGGTGTCCTTGCCAGGCGCAAATTGCGTTGAAGCTGCCCCCTGCACCAAGGGATTCATGCGGAACAAGATGCCTTCAAGGACACCGGTCAACATCGTGTCGCGGGGAGGCACGGTCTCCAGTCGTTCGCGGATCGTTTGATAAAGATCTGCCAAACCGACCTCCGAGCTGCGATAGACAGCCAGAACTTGCCGCTGCGTAGATGCCAGGTTCCCCAGCGGAGTCCCGGCAGAAGCCCCGATCAAATGAGTTTCTTCACCCGGCTGCACCCGGCCCCACTGTCTGTCTGCGCGCACATCAGGATCATCAATCAGAACGCCATGTCCGACATAGAGCCTGCGCATACAATCGAGCAGCTCCTGTTTCTGGCGCTTGACGCCCAACTGCGTGATACCCCCAAAAACGTCCGAAAATGCACGCCATTGTGTTTCCGGGGAAATGTGGCGACCGATCTGGAGCGGATTCCAGCGGAAAGGGCGGACCGCATCCGGCCAAAGCTGGTGAATATCGACATGTCCTTCAAGCCCGGGAGCGTTTAGCAAGCTGCGCCAGCCTGCCCCGAAGTCCAAGACCACAGAGCGGGTATGGTGCTGGAGCGTGGTTTCGTACAACATCCGCATCGCTGCGACAGATTTACCAAAACCAGTGTCTCCCGCGAACATCGTGTGCATCAGGTTTCCGAAATCCAACCGAACTTGAGCCGTAGTCAGGTCCGCAGTCTCAGGGCTGTATTGATGCCCGACCACGATCTTGCCGGGCATATTCGGATAGAAGCCCATTCCTTGCGGAATTTCAGCCATGATCGTTGAAGCGACACCCTCCTCGAAGAGGCCCGGGGCAGTCAGGGCGGCTAACTGGCCTGCGGTTAACAGTGTTGAGAAGCGTGTCCATAGCTGCCCACCAAACGGATCCCCTTCGTCTGAAGATACCCAGGGCATGAAGGCAAAAGCGTGCGCGCGAAGAGTGTCCTCTTCTGCCTTCAGCGGGTGGATTGTCAAAATGGGGGTTGGGACACTGATGCCGTGAAATGCCTGCGGGATCAACGCGTCTGCGGCAGAGGCTCCGTCGTCATCTTCGGTAAAGATGAGGGCGTTTGTCATAAAACCACCCTCTGCAGCTGCCTGATTGAGCAAGGATTCGAGACTTCTCAAGACCTCTGTAACGCGATCTGCCACGTCGTCCTCGGTTTGAAAGCTGCGGTTGATGGAAATACCCGGCATCAAGCCTGTGGTCAGACCGCCGACCAATCCTTGACTGGAGATGCGCCCGGCCATTTCGGACACAGCACTGCCTTCCCCGTGAGACAGGCCTGCGCCTTCTGATTGAGACCAGCCCTCGCTTTTGCCTTCTGAGTGCGATGTTCCAAAGCTCTCTGAAACGCCCCAGGAGTGGCCCTGAGATTCACTTGTTGATGACGACACTGCGTGTCCTGTGCCATTCGATACCGAGTGGTTGGTGGACGAAAATTGCGAGGTGCTGCTAAAGCCACTCACACCGGATGACTGGTTGTACCCAGCTGAGACACCTTTTAGAAGACCGCCAACAATAGGGATATTCGACAGAAACGACTTGCCGCCATCCATGTTGACACCCCAACCCTGACTCGCTGATGTACCGCCTCCAGACGAGGATCCTGATCCGCTAGAGGAGCCACTCGAGGATGAGTGCGATTCCGAGTCGGTTACTGACGTCCCCTTGGATGTGCCTTCGCTCCAACTCTCGGATGTACCGACACTATGGGACGAACCATCCGATTCAGATACCCCAACCGAGTGACCCTCTGCCCAACTTTGGCTGACACCGTCTTGAACACTATGAGAAGTCCCCTCTCCCTGGCTTACGCCTGCCGAGTGGTTTTGCGCAACTGCCGCCATGAGAGGGATACTGAGATTGAAGCCATAACTAATCGAGCCACGACGACGGGACGCAATGTTGGATGCAATCTCAGCTACGCGGACCAAAGAATGGGTAACCTCCTTGCGGGAAACATGTTCCGCCAGGACCTGATAAACAAAGTTCTTGCGCAACTTTGCCAAACCGCGAAACAGGATTTCATTTTGCTCGACAGCCAAATCGCTATCCGAAGCATCGCCAAGCGTCCCGTCTCCAGCGGCTCCGCGCTTCCCCTGTCGCGGATCTGGATGCCCAAGGATTGCCGCAATATTTTTAGACCGGTGGGTAACAAAGTCCAGGTACCACTCGAACCACGAAGGCGTTGGATGCGCCAGCTTGGATTGAGGAAAGTTTGCTAACACGGCTTCGACCGTGGTCATGCCGCTCAGGGCTTGCTTGGCTGCGTCATCTTTGGTATAGCCTTCCCCTGCGGCGCCAAAATACTGCACGATCCCAATATGATCCGGGTCGTAAATACCCATCGCTGCGTAGGCGAAATTCACACCCGCGTTATGTAAGCCGCGCACAGCAGCCCACTGTTTCCCTAAAAGGTCGTAGTCTTCTCGAACGGATACCGGGATTTCAGCCAGTTCCTTCAAGGCAATACAGCGATAAAACTCACCCGCCTCGGGGTAGCTCAATTTGAACCAGGCGTACCGTAATCCACCGTCTATGTGGAGACCGTTGTCAAGGATCTGAAGGGGCATCTAATTCTTGCCTCTCGACCGGATCGTTCCAATGATATTTTCGGGGCTGCCACCCGGGATCGGCGGGTGCGCCCAAATTGCCTGAGCGAGCATGGCCACGAAGCCAAAAGGCCCAACATACATGCCGATCCCAATCAGGGTATTCAGATAGACCGCGCCCTGAGCCATTTGCGGATCAGCGGCGAAGGATGCGCCTAACTCAAGACCCTTGTAAGCCGCGTACCCTAAACCCGCCAAGGCGTAGATCGAAATGCCTTTGATGGTGCTCCACCGCAGAGCAGAACGGTTGTACTTCTCCAGGGTAAGAGCAACCCAGCTAATGATCGACATCATGAGCAGAGCTGCAGGAACCGGCGCAGGCGCAACTACACCAGCCGCAAAAGCCAATGCTGCCATGCCAATCGACCAGCCTCTTTGCTCGTTGGGGGAAAACCAGACGAAGGCAGCCAGGGAGGCCAGCAAGAGCAACGCAAGAAGGCGATCTGCCGACGAATAGACAATCACCAGTAAACCATTCAATATCCAGAACAAACGCTCAACAAAGGAACTCATTGAACAAGCGCGGTTTCTTTGAGCCAAACATCGAATAGTCCCGCTGGACCGCCAAAGCCCCGTGAATCCGAAACAGGTGTGCCGGATGTCTGTCCGCCAACATAAACAGCCCATTCCCCAGGATCAGCAACCGGCGCGCGTTGTGCAGTGTACGACCATGTGCTGCTTCCCGAAGATGCAGGCCATGTAAATTTGGGGTTATGAACATACGCACCGGGATAGCGAATACTCAGCGTGTCGAGGATCCAGTCCTTAGACTCTTGGGTCAGTCGGATTTCGCCGTAAGCCAGGCTGAAGGTCTCCGGGTACGCATCCTTGTGCTGCTGGCATTCCCAGCCGACGATCTCGCGCTTGGTTTGACCAGGAAGACCGTTGGGGCGCGTGCAGTCTGAAGCTTGGCCGTCAAAGTTCAAGGCTCTGCAAGCATCGTCAAAAACAGGGACTTCCGTGTAGTAGGTATGGATCGTTGGCGCAACACTGGCCGAGAACGAGATGTCCACGCCGCGCTTATCAGGATCCTGCCCTGTGACGAGCGGGTAATTTGGCGCAATCAGGAGACCTTCGGTCGAAATGATGCCGGGAGTAACGACCGCCGCGGGACAGCGCGCAGGCGCGGGAATGTCAATATCGTCATCGTTGTACAGGTCAAACAACTCAGCAAATTCAGGAGGAATGTTGTCCGGGGTGTAGAGCAAGAGAGCGGTGTAAAGGCTGCCGTCTTCAATAGACATGCTCGCTAAATTCCATACAAGATTCAATATATCTCCCGTCCCTAAAGACCAAATGTCCGCATCTCCAGCAATCACAGCATCAGCAAATTGTTCAGAGTTTACATAATCCGTGCCAGAAAAGTCGATAGAGCCACTGCCGTTCAACATCGCGCTGATAATCCCGGCTGTACTAAGCATTGTTCCTGCACCACTAAATAGTGATGAGCTTACATCCGTCATTCCTGATGCTTGCGGGTTGAGCGCCATAAAGAAGAGTGTTGTAGCTGAGGGGAGCTGTACGAGGTTGCCGCTGGGGGTTTCGTAAATGTGGTAGACGGCTTCCACCGGACCAATCAGTGGGATGTCTGGCATCCAGTCCGCGCTCTCGGTGACGATGCCCCCATCGGTCAAGTTATCGTAGTTGATCGAGCCATCCGGGTTCAGGACTTCGCCCCAGACAGAATCGTCGCCGTCTTGCGCTGAAACAGAAGCAACAGGAGAAAACAACACCAACAAAAGGACAACCAACAACATCGTGGCTATATGCTGTTTCATTGGGTCACCTCCACGTATTTTGCGGCTTCTTCACCAAAAAGAATATGATCAAACTTCCATTCACCCTCGGATGTAGACACAAAAACGTAAACGTCCTGCTCTTTGTCTACGCCCTCCCAAGGAGCATCCAGAGCAAGGTGTACTTTCCATATCTCCCAATCCCACGCCATCTCCGCACCATCTTCCGGATGGTCACCAAAGTCAACCTTTTGGATAGAGCTCGCCGTGCAGCCGGTTTGCGGCTGGGCAGTCACCATTAAGGCCGCTATGCTCGGTGCGATCAGATACTCGGCGTAATTGCACCCTGTCTCGGTGCTTTGAATGCAAAGGCGAGCGAGCCAGGTATCTGCCGTCTCTGTGTAGTCCAACGTGTAGAACGTTTCCACGCCGTTTTCTGCAACAATTGCGCTGAGGGGCGGCATCTCTTCCTTGGGAGCGTCACTGGAATGCAACCAGCCAGCCAACATGCCACTTTGCATCAAGTAAAAAACACTCGCCCCTACAAGCAAAATCGTAAAGGCAATGCCTAGCCACCGGATACCTGCTGACCGTGAAATTGTTATTTCCATGTCACACTCCTCAAGAAATTAAATAAAAAAGACGCTCCCGCAAAAGCGAGAGCGTCATAAAGGCGCAGTTCTCCTACAGGGACACGTCAATTCGTCGGCTATTCTATGCAGGCTGCAGCGTCTTGTCAAGTCACCTAAAAAAACTCGTGATCAATACTCGCCGTCGAATATGAAAATTTAACGTCGCATTTTGAGGGTACTTCGCCCCCGAAAACAGACTAAAAACGCTGTTGGGGCGAATACGCCCCCAATATTTTTACTCTGTGGTGGGGCGAATACGCCTAAGACCCCTTATGATTCGCTTGGGGCGAATACGCCCAGAACTATCCCCCTT
>ERZ890953.1330-NODE-1330-length-12536-cov-4.704110_pt1 | contig 12536 bp, 9 predicted proteins | sample MGYA00521264_ERZ890953 | MGnify/ENA primary metagenome ERZ890953 (study PRJEB32303, sample SAMEA104408629) | aquatic metagenome | biome: Brackish water; feature: Chemocline; material: water | place: Baltic Sea | collected 2014-10-26T21:54:00 | depth 200 m ... | reverse complement strand
CGATTGGCTCACGACCTATCCGAGCTATCCTATCAACGGCCAACTGGCTGACCTTGATGGCGACGGGGACCTCGACATGTATATGGGGCGAGGTGACACCAATGCGCAGAACCGGGTTTGGTTCATGGAGGACAAGAAGTTCAATGATCTGACTTCGAGCCGATTGCCCTCACTCTCCGTGAACACCCAGGCAGTGCTGGTCAAGGACTTTGACGGCGATGACGACCTCGACCTCTATTCTCTCAACTGGGGGCAGGACCGGATGTACCTCCAGGAAGTGGATCACACTTTCTCGGACGTTACGACGAGTACCGTTCCCGAGGCCAGTCTGCAGACTCGGGCCGGGGCCGTGGCTGATTTCGATGGCGATGGACTGCCTGACGTCTTCGCGGTTAACTACGACCAGAAGAATGTGCTGCAGCTTAACCTGGGCCAAGGCTATCTTACTGATGCGAGTGACAATCTGCCCTGGGACGATGACTACAGCTACGACCTGGCGGCGGGGGACTTCGATCAGGATGGTGACATCGACGTTTATGTCTGCGGCGCCGGCTTCGACCGTCTCTACATCAACACCAACGAATAGCAGGATGGAAGCTGGCGGTTATTGGCTGGCGCAGTATTCCTGAACCTCTGCCACGAAAGCAAGGATTGATTCCCGGGACTGCAGTGCGTCACTTTCTATCAACGGCATCCCGGGAAACCTTGTCGACATTGTGCGAACGAAGAGCCCCGACCCATTCCTTTGCGGTGCACCGTCATGCCCTACAACAGATACTGAGGCCACGCCACAACTTGGTGAGCGCGATTTCAGGACAACTCCCCACATCCCCTCTTCGACAAACTTCTCAACTCGGCTGCGGGACCACTCAAGGAGCCGGTCGGTAAGATCGCGGCCAGTTTGCACCGTGCGCAGGCGTGGACCGCAGACATCTTCCAGCAAATGCATCGGCTCGCGAGGAACGCCGAACCCTGCTTCAAACTCGGGGCAGAGGGGCACGAGAGCGAAACGGGTTTCCAGGTCTGCGACGAGGAACTTGTCGAGCTTGTGCCCGCCGTCGTAGCGGACCAGGTGACCGAGGAGACAGGCGCTGATTCCGACACGTAATTTCACAATGCTTTAGCCTCGTCGCAGGGTCGCACCACTTACTCCTGCATACCTCCTGCGACCCAGTCAGCGAAGAGTTGCTGAGTCACTTCTGACAGATAGGGGGGGCCGCTCATGGGCATCCTGGCACCGCTACAGGAAGCGTTCCAGTCCGGGCGAATCTTCAGTGCGATGGCCTCGCCCCGGGTCTTCCCGGCGCAGGCATTGCTTTGCTGCTCTTTGAACGCGCTGGTATCCATCTGCAATCCACCGCTTGTCCCTCCGCCAACGTGGCAAGGTGCGCACTTCTGGAGCACAACCGGCTTGATGTCCGCGGTCCAGGTCGGTACGCCACAATTGGGGATATCATCGTGAGCGCACCCGTCGCCAGCGTCGCAGCTATCGGCGGTGCAGTCATCATTGTCGTCGCAGTCCAAGGGAGTCCCGGCAACACAGCCGTTGGCGGCATCACAGGTTTCAAGGCCGTTGCATTTGTCATTGTCGTCGCAGACCAGGGCCTGACCGGCAACACAGCCGTTGGCGGCATCACAGGTTTCAAGGCCGTTGCATTTGTCATTGTCGTCGCAGACCAGGGCCTGACCGGCAACACATCCGTCAGCGGCATCACAGGTCTCAAGGCCGTTGCACTTGTCATTGTCGTCGCAGACCAGGGCCTGACCGGCCGCACACTCTCCCGCACTACAGGCTTCTGCACCATTGCACGCATTGCCATCGTCGCAGGTATTAGTATCGTCGTCGGTATGGGTGCATCCGTCCACGGGGTCGCAGGCATCATCGGTGCACGGATTCTCGTCACCGCAGAGCAACTCCAGTCCAGCAAGACACTCCCCGTCTCCACACTCTTCGAGACCATTGCAGACGTTTCCGTCATCACAGGAATTGGCATTGTTGTTGGTGTGCAGGCACCCGTCTGCCGGGTCACAGGCATCGTCGGTGCAGGGGTTGAGGTCGTCGCAGTCGAGGGGCTCTCCATCTTTGCAGACTGCCGTATCACAGTACTCTTCTCCGTTGCAGACATCAGCATCGGCGCAGTCGTTGTCGTTGTCTGGCAAGGAAGTACAACCGTTCTCTGGGTCGCAGATGTCGTCGGTACAGGGTAGCTGGTCATCGCACTCGGGTATCGTCTCCTCATCGACCTGGCAGACATGAGGCTCGCTGTCCATATCGCAAATGAGGGTCCCGTTGCAGATGTTGTTGTCTTCGAGGTCGGCACAGTCTTCGTCGGAGGCGCAGACGCACTCTTCCATGTTCAATTCGTCGAGGGGCAACTGGGTGTATACGCAGGCCCCGTCTTCGCAGGCATCTCCGGTACAGGGATTACCGTCGTCGCATAGGCCGCAGCTACCGCCACAGGTATCGTCGCCACACTCAGCATCGGCACATTGGGGAACGCAGACGCAGATTCCCTCCTTGCACTTGGTCCCGGCATCGCAGGTGCCACACAATCCCCCGCAGCCATTACTGCCACAGTCCTTGCCGTCACAATCCGGGTCGCAGGCAACGCACTGATGGTCCTCGCACATGTCCCCCCGGAGCAATTGCCGCAGGAGCCGGTACAACCGTCATATCCGCACTCTTTCCCGTCGCAGTCGGGCACACATACGTCAGCACAGGTTCCGTTCTCGCAGGTCAGGCCGTCATCACAACTCCCGCAACTACCGCCGCAGCCGTCGGCCCCGCAATTCTTGAACTGGCAGTTGGGGATACAGCAGGCACCTTCAACGCAGAGGTCGTTGTTGATGGCCCCGGACTTGTCCAGGCAATTGCCGCAGATGCCCGCACAGCCATCGTCGCCACAATCCTTGCCGGCACAATCGGGTATGCAAGTGTCGGCACACTGGCCATTCAAGCACTCGACGCCTTCGTTGCATTCTCCACACAAGCCGCCGCAGCTGTTGTCGCCGCAATTCTTCCCGGCACATGCCGGCACGCAACAGGTGCCGACGTCAGTGCAGAGAGAATCGTCCTGGCCACCTTCGGGAGTGAAGCACTTGCCGCAGACTCCACCGCAGCCGTTGTCGCCGCAAGTCTTGCCGGCGCAGTCGGGCAGACAGACAAAGTCGGCTGCGACGTCGCCCTGGTTGGTGTCCACCGAGTTGGCGACATCTTCGCTCTTGTCATCGCTGCCGCTGCAGCCCAAGGCAAGCAAGGCGACCATCGCCATAACGAGACCGAAGTGATTTCTAGCGAGTGTTTCCATTTCCATTCCTCCTAGCTTCCCGGGGACTCTCGCCTCCCGAAACCGAACATTATCCATCTATTCGTCGCGATTCTCGCACAAGCTCCAGCAACGGGCAAGGGCTGAAGAACCATTCTGCGGTCCCCAGAACAAGGTAGGCAGGAGGCGGAAGCGATACTCTAGCAGCCGTTGCCAACGGGAGGGAGACGCCGGAGGGTGGTCTGGTGGTGGTAGACCGCGCACATGCACGAGTGACCGAAGGCGTAGCCAAACGGTCCGAGGGTTGCGGCCACTTCGTCTGGCTTCAGCCTGATACTCACGGGCGGCCCGTAGTCCATCTCAGCTTTCTTGAACTCCACAACCACGAGTCTTCCACCGGGCTTCAGGACTCGATTGACTTCTTGCATCACCGCGGTCAATTCGTTGTTGGCAACGAAGCCATGCAACACATTCGACATCAGGACATAGTCCACGCAGTGGCGTTCAAGGGGGATGGAGCGAGTTGCATCCCCACTGACCCAGCGCACATTGTCGATTCCCTGCTCTGCGGCTGCCGTCTCCGATTCAGTCAACCACTCGTGGTCGACGTCAAAGGCATAGACGACTCCGTCGGGCCCGGTCTGCTGCGCGGCGGCGATTGAGAGATGGCCGTCCCCGCATCCCAGGTCGAGCACGGACTCACCAGTAGCAGGGCCCCACTGCTCCATGAAGAAGCTGGCGTTGATCACTTCTCGACTCGACTTCCGTCCGTGCTTATGTCCACCTGAATGTCCGTGCATATATCCCCTCTCCGGTCGCCCCTGAACACTATCTCAGATTCACCCCGCCGCCAAGGATGCTCCTCGCCAGATGGCCCGGAAGCTGGCTCTGGACAAACCAAACGCGTTTTTCTGGACACATTCCCACAGCCAAAGCACCATTGAGCAGGGAGGAAGCGAATGCTGAACTGGCTGCGGGCGCACACTAACACCTGGCGTGCGCTCCTCTTCGTTGCTGTGGTTGTGATCGACATGGCGATATTCTGGCTCATCAGTTACAACATTACCCCGGGTGAAGGGCACAGCCTGCGCACCTTCCTCGACGACCACATCCCGTTTCTACCATGGACGATCTTTCTCTACAGTTCAGTCTACACGGCCGCGGCCTATCCCCTCTTTGCGGTCCGCTGCCCTCGGCTTTTCCGTCGCACGGTCACCGCCTACATACTTATCCTCGTCATCCATCTGGTCTTCTTCGTTGCTTACCCGGTGGCAGGGTGGGACTTTCGCCCAGACGTCACCGGCATGACTGTCGATTCTTTTGCCGCCTGGGGGGTCAGGCTGACTTTCTTTGTCGATCCGCCCACCAATCTCTTTCCCTCCCAGCACGTCTCCATGGCCGTCATCGCCATGCTCGTCGCCTGGCGCGCCCGCGCTGCTGCAGGGCTGGCGCTGCTGCCAATCGTGATTGGCATCTGTGTCTCCATCGCCACGGTCAAGCAACACTACGTTATCGATGGGGTGGCCGGAATTGCCCTGGCGGTGTTAATCTACTGGGTCATCGTCCGGCCCTATGACGACCAGGGGCAGACGCCCTTGGAGATCGGCTTCAGCTGGCGTGGTCCGGCGGGTTACTTTCTGCTGCATCTCGGCTTCTATAGCATCTTCTATCTAGCCTACGTCTCCGGATTCCTCCCCTGGGAGGGAGGGGCGTGAGGGTCATAATCCTCGCCTCGGAGTCCCTTGGAGTGCGCAGCATGGCCGCCCTCATAGAGACCTCCTGGGGCCGGGTCATTATTGACCCCGGCGTGGCGCTGGCACCAAAGCGGGCCGGTTTCAAGCCGCACGCCAGCGAACTTGCCGCGGCCAGCGCCGTCCAGCGACGGCTGCGCAACGAGCTGGGGGGCTGTACCCACGTGGTCATCAGCCACTTCCACGGCGACCACCACCCCATGGTCGAGGCCGTCGACGGCCAACTCGATGCGCGGCATGCGCTGCTGAGCCTCCAGGACAGTGAACTCTTTGCCATTGGCAGAGAGACCCTCTCCCGCAATCAGTCCCATCGCCGCTACTTGTTTCAGCAGTTGCTGGGGCGGCCGCTGCCTCCCGCGGAGGGAACTTCTGCCGCGCACCTGACCTTTTCGTCACCGGTTCCCCATGGATCCCCCGATGCTCACTCAGGCAGCGTCATGATGTGCTGTGTCCGGGACGGCGCCGAGTCCTTTGTCCATGGTTCGGACATTCAGTTCCTTGATGACTGTGCGGTTGAACAGATCCTCGCCTGGCAACCGGACATTGTCTTTGCTTCAGGCCCTCCGGTATACCTGCTGGAGCACCGGCGCGACATCCTCGCTGCGGCCAGGGAACGAATCCTGCGGGTGGCTGCCAGCGTCTCGCAATTGATCCTCGACCACCATCTCATGCGTAGCGCCGCTGGATTCGAGTGGCTCGCAGCGTTGTCGAAGGAGCAGAGCAACATCGTCTCGGCTGCCGAATTCGCTGGAGAGCAGCCGAACTTGCTGGAGGCGCAGCGCAAGAATCTCTGGGGCAAGACGGCGAGAAGGAGATGATCAGCAGTTGGTGCCACCCCCGCCGGGAGTCCGGAGGGTACAGTTGTTAAGGCAAGCATCGGAGTTGCTGTTGTTGCCGTCGTCGCAAGCCTCTTCCGGGGAATCAATCTTGCCATTGCCACAGGACGGGCCGGGGGCACAGCAAAGAGCCTCGCTCTGCTTCTCGTTGCAGCCATAACCCGCCGTGCATTCAGGGCGAGATGACCCATAGTAGCAATTAAGCTGTTCATCCTGGCCCATGTTCCAATTGCCGTGGGGAGCGTCAGGTACCGTGTAGTGACCGGCTCCGCCGCCATTACGACAGTAGATCACGCCCAGCGCGCGATGGGATGTGGTCGAAGTGTGGTTCCATCCGTCGTTGCGATGGTTGAACTCCTGGTAAGAGCAGAGATGCCAGCCGCTCGGGCAGAGGTTCCCCATGTCCTGTTCACAGGTGTTGTAGCCGGGGTCCTTGCAGATCATCATCGTGCCTGAGGGCGCGACCGAGACCTTGGCGCCACCGGCTGAGCAGTTATATGATTCAACCTGGCAGCTGGAACTGCAGCCATCTCCACTGAGGTGATTCCCGTCATCGCACGCTTCGCCTGCCTCGACGATGCCGTTGCCGCAACAATCGGCCACCGTAACGTGCAGGCACCCCTCGGCGAGTTCGCAGCTGTCCGTCGTGCAGACGTCGCTATCGTCGCAGGCGGCATGGTCGGGCAGATGCTGGCAGCCGGCCTCCGGAGCACAGCTGTCGGCGGTACAGCCCTGCCCGTCGTCGCAGTTCACCGCGGCGCCGGCAACACAAGTGCCGCCAGCGCAGAAGTCGCCCGTCGTACACTGGTTGCCATCCTCACATTCGAGGGCATTTGCGACATGCTGGCACCCGTCCAGAGGATGGCAGGAATCGTCAGTGCACGGCTCCACATCGTCGCAATCGTTCAGCGCGCCGGGGACGCATTTGCCGGCCTGGCACTGGTCGCCAACGGTGCAGACGTTGCCGTCACTGCAGAGCACCTGGTTGGACAGGTGCTGGCACCCCGCCAGCGCATCACAGAAATCGTCAGTACAGGGGTTCTGGTCGTCGCAATCCAGCTGTGGTCCAGCCTCGCAGACCCCGCCGGCACAGATGTCGCTGGCCGTGCAGATCGACCCGTCACTGCAAGGGGCACTGTTGTTGGAGTAAGTACAGCCCGCACCTGGCACACAAGCATCGCTGGTGCAAGGGTTGTCATCATCGCACTCCAACAGCGCCGTGGACTTGCACTGGCCATCGCTACACTGGTCGCCAGTTGTGCAGGCGTTGCCATCGTCACACGCCGCCGCGTTGGGGACAAACTGGCAACCAACCGCGCCATCACAGCTGTCATCGGTGCAGAGGTTACCGTCGTTGCACTGCAGTGAGGTGCTCGAGATGCAAGCGCCGAGGTGGCAGTGGTCGTCCACCGTGCAGATATCACCGTCACTGCAGGGAGCCTCGTTGAGCTTGTGCACACAGCCGTCCAGAGGATCGCACCAGTCGCTCGTGCATGGATTGTCGTCGTCGCAGAAGACCCCGCTCCCGGCGGTACAGACACCTGCAGCGCAGATGTCGTTGGCGGTACAGGCATTGGCGTCATCGCATGCACCGTTGTTAGCGGCGTGCGTGCACCCGGTATCGGGGTCGCAGCCATCGTCGGTGCAGGGGTTGGCATCGTCACATCCAAGGGCAACTCCTGCCGCACACGCCCCGTTACTACACGTGTCACCCAGCGTGCACCCGTTGCCATCGTCACAGGACTTGGCGTTGAAAGTATGGGTACATCCGATGCCCGCCTCACAGCCATCGTCCGTGCAGGGGTTGCCGTCGCTGCAGTTGGCCGCCACACCGGCCATACAGGTGCCGGCCAGGCACTTGTCGTTGACGGTGCATGGGTCTCCGTCTTCGCAGAGCAGAGCCTCATGGTCAGCCACGAATCCGCAGGCACCCGTGGCCGGGTCACAGACCCCCTTCTGACAGATGGCATTGATACCCGTGGGGTCGGGACAGGTGACGGGCGTCGCCGGATCCACTACGCACAGATGCGGCAACGAACTGGTATTACAGACCAGCGTTCCATTGCAGAGATCGCCATCTTCCAGAGCGGCGCAGTCGCCGTCGGTGAGGCATTCGCAGTCGACCCCTGTTCCGGTGCAAGCGCCGTCGTTACATTCATCAGCCACCGTACATGGATCGCCATCGTCGCAATCGATGTTGTTGGCCTCGTACTGACAACCACCCGCTTCGCCGCAGAAATCGTCGGTGCAGGGGTTGTTGTCGTCGCAATCCACCGGTTGCCCGACGCAGAGCCCGGCAACGCAATGGTCGGCCACGGTGCACGGATTCCCGTCGGCGCACTCCCCTTCGTTCAGCGCCGCGTTGGCACATCCGTCCCCGCCCAGACAGCTGTCTTTCGTGCAGTCGTTATCGTCCTCGCAGAGGCTAACGAAGTTGCCTTCCAAGAGACTGGGTTCGTCCACGTCTCCGTCGCAGTCGTCATCAATGCCGTTGCAGCTTTCCGGCACGGCCACCGCCGCGTCACAGGGCGAGAGACCGTCGGCGGTGCAGACCCGCTTGCCGGCACAGCTCCCAAACTGGTTTTCCTCACCGCACGGGGTCCATAGCCCCAGCGCCACCGACGTGTCGGTGCAGGGACAGCTCCCGGCCTTGGGCACACACTGCTCCAGGGCCACCCCATCGATGGTTTCCACAGCTTCGCAGGCAAATCCGAGGGGACATTCCCCGTCGTCACAGGCGCCCCCACAGAAGCTTCCCTCCCCGGGAAGCACAATGCAGGCATCGGCAACCCCGGTGGGGGAATGGCAGTCGGCACCGCCCGCACACGGCTTGCACAGATTGGCCACGTTGGAAACGCAAACGTAAACGATATCTGGATCGGTGCCGCCCACCTGCTTGCAGGACCACCCCGCCGGACACTCCTCGGAGCAGGCCTGGGAGCAGACCGACTGACCCATGTGCAGTACACACCACCCCGACTGGCAGTCGCTGTTCTCCGAACAGGGGTCGAGGAAGCATCCCTCCCCTGGGGCGCAGAGCGGCCCGCCGTCGGGCGTGGCCAGTTCCTCGAAACTCAAGTCCAACGAATCCCCGGGGGCCACGCCATCTGCTGATGGAAGCGAATCGGACGTGACATCCTGACGAGGCGCAACTGAGTCGCTGCCAGTCTCTGCATCCGGGCCGGCATCAGCCAGCAGGATGCCGCCGGAATTGCTGCATCCGACTGTGGCAATTAGAGCGATTGGCAGCAGTAGCTTTCGTAGCATCGGTCCCTCCCAAGCGGAACTGCGTCAGTATATCACTCCCCGGCACCTCCCGCCACCCACGTCGTCGCACGCCAGGCTTTCGCCAACCGCACCACCCAGACCAAGTCGTTACCCCGTCACCTCCCCAACGCAGCCCCAACGCTCCCGCGGTCATCCTGCGATTGCTCGGCCTCAGCTCAGGCAACCACCCCAACCCATCCCCGAGCAATGCGCAGGACCTCTAGGCACCAGATGTGATGACGGTCTTTCGCACCACCCAAACCAAGTCGTCACAGGCAGCTTGCACCCCCACCCCAGACTCAGTACCATGGCAACGTCCTACAAACGCAACTGCCACGAGGATCCCATGCTGGCTCGACAACTGCCCCTGCTGACTATCGCGCTGCTGCTGGTGGCGTGCATTGAATCCAACCCGCAGCCCATGCCGGCCGGGAAAGACACTGGTGGCCACCAGGTTGATAGTACTGTGCAGCCGCCAATGGACCTCGTCAGTGCCGAAGACACCGTCTCCCCCCCGGCAGACGCAAGCATGGCAGATGTCATGGCAGATATGGCAGCAGAAGTCATGGCCGACGTTCCAACCGAAGATAGCGAGGTCGAAACGCCCGACCTTACTGACGATGCCGACGTCATGGCCCCGACACCGCCACCCGGTGTCGGTCCTGCCCGCGGCGGCATCAGGATATCGAGTGAACGGTTCCTCTATCCCGAAGGGGATGAGCAGACCATCTCAAGAATACATGCCACCCTCTTCGCCGACCCGATTGACCCCTTCGTCGGCGTCTTCGACCAGGGCTACCCTTTCCTTGACGTCACTGCCACCGACGGCCCCTGCGTGCTCATGACGTCGCCCGCGCCAAACTGCCCCGACTACTGCCTCGACGGCACCATCTGCAAGGGCGATACCTGCGTGCCCTGGGCCAAACCGGCCCCGGCTGGTACGATGACCATCGATGGACTGAAGGTTGGGTCGCTGACCATGACCATGAGTGACTACGACGGCATGTACTATACCGACAACCAGCCCTACGACCTCTTTGACCTGGGCTCCATGGTGACAGTGACCACCACCGGGGCCGATATTCCGGCGTTTTCTGCCGATGTCGCCGGCGTCACGCCGCTGGAAACCGGCTGGGAGAAGGGCTTCGTTCTTGACCTTCAATCCGGCACCGACAAGGTCGTCGAGTGGACCGCCGGTGCCCCAGGGGAATTCGTCCGCCTGGTGGTGAAGTCCAGCAACAGCTGCCACGGCTGCCCGCTCCATGCCCAGCTCGTCTGCGACCTGGCCGACACCGGTTCGCTGACCATCCCGGCCGCTCTCATCGACCAGCTACCTACCATCTATGCCGCGGAGATCTGCGCCGGCCACGACTGCCCCATGTCCTACATCGAGCGGCGCAGTTGTACGTCCATCGACCTGCCCGGCGCACCGGCACACCTGTGCGTCACCAGCCGGACCTCTTTTCTGGCCAGCCACAATTGAGCGGAACAGCCGAACTACAGATCAGGTAACACAGGCAGTGACATACTGGTCGGCAACGTTGTTGTCTTCCAAACATTCGTTGTAGATGCCCGGGCCGGCGCAGTTGAAATCAAAGCCGTCAACGCAGGTGCGCACCGCCTTGGTTTCCCCCGGCCCTCCGGCCCAGCCAGCGGTGCACTGGGTCACCACGCACTGGCCTGGCTCAAGCTGCACCTTCACTGCTGTTGAAGACTCCTGGCACTCGAGGGGGAGCCCGGTGGCCCCATCGAAGAAGAGCACCGACACACCCGGTGGCACCCACAACTCACCCAGGTTGCAGACCTTGGCACGCAGGGTGACCTGGGAACCACAGTTCTCATATTCGGGAGCCAGCATCTCCACCTGTAGATCCGGTGCCAGAAAGGGATCGAAGTCGGGCAGATTCTGACGGTAGTTATTGTAGACCAGCCAGTTGGGCTCTTCGCCCCCCTCCGGCAGCAACCCGAGTTCCGTGATGTTGGTGATGTGATAGGTGTGCTGGTTCCAGATGCGCCGGGTGGGGACCCAGCGGTTCTGCGCATCCCCCCAGATCTGCAGGGGGACGTGGTCATATCCGGCTTTGCCATTCTCGACGATGACTATCTCAGCATTGCCGTCATTGTCGGTATCCGCCACCAGGGGATATTCGAGGCGGGTGTGCGAGAGATTCCCGTTCTCGAAGAGCACTACCCCATCGCTCCCACGGAAGATGCGGAACATCTTCTCGTCATTGTAGATCACCTCTGCCTGGCCATCGCCCTCGAAGTCGAAGACCGACGACCCCGTCACCCGGGACGAGCAATCGAAGTTAGGCACCTGCCAGCGAATGCCCGCACCAGCGCACTGGGGGGAGTCGGCTTTGACTGTGTCGCACTGAGGCAGAGCGGCACAGCACTCCAGGTCGAAAACCACATAGAAATCGGCCCCGGCAACACCCACCTCCGGGAAGTCGTCGCCATCGAAATCGGCCACCGTGGGCGGACCGCCCTCGTTGTACTGGCAATCGTCGCCGGGGAGGGTGATCTCGGCGAGCAGATCACCGGTGTGCTGGAGGATGTAGAGTATCCCCCGCCGGATGATCACCAGTTCGCCATAGTCGTCTTCGTCAAAGTTACCGGTGGCGTTGAAACCGTCGCAGGGATAGCCCTGCGCGTTGCAGCCGCTTCCCCCGGTGCCATAGGCATAGCTCCAGAGAACGTCCCCTGCGGCATTGTACATCGTGTTGCCAGCGAAAACCTCCAGTTGCCCATCGAGGTCCAGGTCAGCAGCACTGCCGATAGGACCAAAGAAGGAGTTTGTGCCCAGACCGGCAGCGCCCTTCCATTTCAGAGAGCCGTCTATTCCCGAAAGAACAACGCGTCCCACCAGGATCTCGGCGTTGCCATCCTTGTCAAGGTCGGCGATGGCAGGCTGCACCGCAGTGAGAATGTCGGTGCCTTTGGGATGGGCGCTTTGCCACTCCTCGGCCAGCCAACCCACCACCACCTCCACCTTGCTTACGTCAAGTTGAACTCCGGATGGTCCAGCGTGCTCGAACCCCACCTGCAATGCTGCCAGATCGGCTGCCTTCCACATCTTGCTGCCCGTGAAAGGATTCCTGGTGAATTCAAAGACAAGCCGTTGCCACCCTTGTGCCGGTAGCATCTTTGACGGTTCCGAAAGTGCCTCTTTGGCACCGGAAACAAGCACTGCCTGGAGTGCCCCCGGATTGCTTTGCACCCGGGCATAGACGATTATCTTGACGGTGGGAACGGCGATGGCCCCGGCGCCGACAAACTTCCAGTCGAGCAGAATTCGAGAACTGGCCACTGTTGCCGTCACCCCCGCGGCATCAAATTCGTCGGGCCCACTCAAGGCGGTCACTTCGTCGGCCGCACCCACCAGAGTCCAATCGGTGGCAACCAGCGCGGTGGCG
>ERZ890953.1329-NODE-1329-length-12553-cov-39.971435_pt1 | contig 12553 bp, 16 predicted proteins | sample MGYA00521264_ERZ890953 | MGnify/ENA primary metagenome ERZ890953 (study PRJEB32303, sample SAMEA104408629) | aquatic metagenome | biome: Brackish water; feature: Chemocline; material: water | place: Baltic Sea | collected 2014-10-26T21:54:00 | depth 200 m ... | reverse complement strand
CATTTACTGATTGGTTAAAAGAAACTAAGACTATCATAGAAGCAGTAGAAGCTACCTATGATGAAGATGGTATGGTACTTACAGAAGCAGTTCCAGAGGTAGTAGAGCTTGTGCGAGAGTTTGTAGCACCTGAGGTTACAGAGGATATGCTAGATGCGTATCTAAACACTAATGATGGATACCTGAAATATCTGAAGTCAGAATCTAATAAAGTAATAGAATCTATGACTGTAACTATATCAAGTGGTAAAGAGTTTGATGCTAATGAACTAGCAAGAGTAAATATGATGAGTGCCGTAATTAGTTCAGAGTTTGCAGGGCTAACAGAGACATCATGGAGACTCGCAAATAATGAAACGACTGTAGTAACTCTAAACGAACTTAAAGAAGCAGTAATGCTGGCGCTTGTAAAATTTGGACAACTCAAAGGGATAGTATAATGGAAAAAGAATTATTAGAGCTTAAGTTCAAGCGAGACATAGCAAAGCGAGGGAGAGTTACAAGAACTCTTCTTGCATTTGACCAGTTATGCAATGTAATTTTTTGGAATGGTTCACAAGACCAGACAATAAGCTCACACATTAATACAAGACAGACAGAAGGTCGTGCAAATTGGTTTGATAACCTAGTGTGTAAAGTATTGAACAAAATAGAGTCAAGTCATTGTTTTAAAGCAAGGGGTGAGTAACGATGAAGATTGAAAAGGATAAACTATATCACTTCTTAGGAAGTGCAATACTAAATACAATAGGAGAAAAAAATGACAAACACTATAATTATAACAAAAGCTGTAACAGCTGGTGGGATAAGTATGCTACTAGCGGAATACTTAAGTGATCCAGAGTTCGTTATGTTACTTATGGTAGGCACTTTTGCCTCAACAACTAGCTTTATGTATGACTGGGTTCATGCAGAGAATGGTAATAGGTTTGTTTTACAAGATTGTTGCGACTTAGCTAAATCTTTATTCTATGGAATACCAATGATGATACTTGTGTATTATGTTGGTATTTTAAATACGCCAGGGGGTATTAATATTCCCTTAACTGTTTGGGGAATAATTGCAATGTGGAGTGCTGGTGGTGCGGTAGCTATTGTAGAGTGGGTAATCCCAAACTCAAAAAAAGTAGCTTTAAGAATGTTAGGAGTTAAAAGTGATACTTAGTTATATAACGATGTTTATGCCACTTTTTGCTGGTGCCTTAGTATTCTCAGTTATTAGATTTAGGTTGTATAAGAGAAATATATGTGGCACAGTTGCAATAATTGGAATAGCACTAATTGGAAATTTAGAATACTATGGGTTTGAGCTGGAGTCACGAATAACAATGATTATAGTAGCTACCATGATACTACTAAGAGCAATGACTAGACCAGATAATGAGACGTTGTTTAGATACAAAAAACATGATAGAAGGAGTATGGATGAACTGGTTAGCAAGCATATTTAGTCCTATTGCAGACTTAATAAAAGAGCCATTGGTTGAATGGCAGAAACGAAAAACTTTAGAAGTTGCTCAAGTTGATAAGCAATTAGATAGACAGCACGAACTTAACTTAAAAAAGGTAGATGTTGCTACTGAACTTGCTAAACAGGGAATGCAAATAGAAGCTAATTGGGACACTAATGCTCAACAAGATATGAAAACATCTTGGAAAGATGAGTATCTGACTATACTTTTTAGTATTCCTTTGATACTTGCATTTTTCCCACAAACTCAAGAAGCAGTTTTAAAGGGGTTTGAAACACTAAACAAGACCCCAGATTGGTATATGATGCTAGTTACTGGAATAGTAGCGGGAGTTTTTGGGCTTCGTTGGCTAGTAAGTAGAGGTAAGAAATAATGTATTTGCAACTGGTAAGAGAATCGTTTTCAAATAAAGCTACTGAAGGTAAACTGTTTGTTAATGGTACTTTTGAATGTTACACACTGGAAGATACTGATAGATTCCTAGAATCCGGAGGGTTAAAAATACAGAATGACACTTGTATTCCAAGAGGCACTTACACAGTGAAGTTGACAAGGAGTAATAGATTCCTAAAGACATTGCCATTGTTGCTTGATGTGCCTCAATTCACTGGAGTTAGAATTCATAGTGGCAATAATCATCACGATACAGAAGGATGTATATTAGTTGGAAGAAGAAATACTACTGAGAATGATGATTGGATTGGTGAAAGCAGACTAGCATTAGATGAATTAATTGAGAAGTTAGTGTTAGAAGATGAGGTAATTACACTAGAAATAGTGTAGTTAATCACTTGGCTACTAAGACATACTTAAGCAAAGCTTAGGTAAAATAGCGGTAATATGTAGATGGTGCAAGGCACTACAATAATAAAAGGTAGAATAGCCATGGGCAAAATAAATAAAAAAGAAATACTACAAGCTTTTCAATCTGACTATAAAGAAGCCGAACGGCACCAGCAAGAATGGTCCATAAAACGTGAAGAATGGATTTCTGAAAGTTTTGGCAACCAATATGGCAATGAAGAAGAAGGTAAATCAAAAATAGTAAGTAAAGATATTGCTAAACAGATTAACTGGATGCTACCTAGTTTAGCAGATCCATTCCTAAGTAGTAGCACAGTAATTAAATGTAACCCAATTACTGCTGAAGATGCTCCGTCTGCAAGACAGAATGAGATACTGCTTAATGCCCAATTCTGTAGAAAATTCCCAAGATACAACTTCATAATGAAAGCACTAAGAGTGCTAGTAACTGAAGGTACAGCAGTAATTCAGACTGGTTGGGAATATGCTGATGAAGAAGTTGAAGTAGAAGCTGAAACAATTAGTGTTGATCCTGTAACTGGAGAGGAATTCATAGAGATTACTGAAGTTACTGAGACAAGAGTACTCCTAAATCAACCAACTGCAGTAGTATGTAGAAATGAAGACATATTTATTGACCCGACATGTATGGATGATATGGATAAATGTCAATTCGTAATCCATAAGTACGAAACAAATCTTGCTGCACTACGTGAAGATGGAAGGTATAAAAACTTAGATAAAGTTGCTAAAGAACAGCATAGTCTGGCAGAAGATTCGACTTATGTTAGGGAAGACCGTTCGTACTTCGAGTTCAAAGATGAGCCTAGACGTAAATTCATTATATATGAATACTGGGGTAGTTATGATATTGACGGGGACGGAGAACTAGAAGATGTGATATGTGCTTGGGTGGGTAATACAATAGTACGATTAGAGGCTAACCCATACCCTGATAAAAAACCTCCGTTCGTAGTAGTTCCATTCAATCCGGTGCCATTCCAATTATTTGGTGAAGCCCTTGCAGAGAATATTGGAGATAATCAAAAAGTTAAAACTGCGATAACTCGTGGAATAATTGATAACATGGCTCAAAGTAATAATGGCCAAGTAGGAATGCGTCGTGGTGCATTGGATATGAACAATAGACGTAAGTTCCTTAAAGGTAAAAATTTCGAGTTCAATGGTACACCAGGAGACTTCTGGCAAGGCAGCTACAATAACATACCTGGTAGTGCGTTTGATATGTTGTCCATAATGAATAATGAAATAGAAAGTCAAACTGGAGTTAAGTCCTTTAGCGGTGGAATAAATGGAGGTTCTTTAGGCTCAACTGCGACAGGCGCTAGAGGTGCGTTAGATGCTACAAGTACAAGACGATTAAACTTAGTACGCAATGTTGCGGAGAACTTAGTTAAGCCTTTGATTCGTAAATGGATGGCATACAATGCTGAATTTCTAGAAGATGAAGAAGTAGTTAGAGTTACTAATGAAGAATTTATCCCAGTTCGTAAAGATGACTTAGAAGGTAGAATAGATATTGATATAACTATTAGTACTGCTGAAGATAACGCAGCTAAGGCGCAGGAACTCTCATTTTTATTGCAAACCCTAGGCCCACAGGAAGACCCAACAATTAGACGTGAAATAATGGCAGACATATATGAACTAAATAAAATGCCTGATCAAGCTAAAAAATTACGTGAATTCAAACCTCAAGTTGATCCTGTGCAAGAACAAATGAAACAAATTGAACTGCAAAGACTAATGCTTGAAAATAAAAAACTAGAAGCAGACATTGCAGACAAGTTAGCAAGAGCTGGTGAAAATGAAGTAGACCGAATGTTAAAACTAAGTAAAGCTAAAGTGGAAGAGGCTAAAGCTAGAAAACTTGGCACTGACGCAGACTTGGGTGACTTGAAATTCCTGAAGGATAACGAAGGAGTTGATAGACAAGAGTCAAATGAAATGGAGTACGCTAAGATGCAACATCAGTACAACTTGGCAGAACTTCAAATAAATGCCGGTGATAAAAATATTGGAATGGCTAGATAGCTAAAGGAGAGTAAAATGGGATACATAGAAAACTTACAGGCTCAAGCACAACAGGCTGCTAAAGCTAAGGCATTCGATGATGCACAAATGAAAGATACGTTAAAGACAGCGTATCATCAAGGTAATGGCGATGCTTATGAAGCAGGTCGAAGAGATACTGCTGCAGAGTTAAATGCCTTAATGGCAGAAGCTGCGAGACAAGAGCAAGCTGGGTTAGCTGCTTCCTATGAAGCACAGAGTCCATATCCACAAGGACCTGAGTTATTCCAAGGTGGAAGGATGCCTGATTTACACACCAGTAATGAAACTCAATTACCTGCTCCAGTACAGGGCTTAGCTCAAAGCGCGGTGAGATAAATGAATCCAGAAACACAAGGCCTGGCAGGTCAAGGACAACAAGGAATGGATTCGATTAAAGAAGTAGTGATGATGTTGATGAATGGGATGAGTCCCGATGAACTGATTGCACAAGGCATACCACAAGAGTTAGTTGCTGCGGCAATGGAAATGCTCAATCAACAAATGCAAGCTGAACAACAACAACCCCAAGCTCCTGCAGGATTAGCTGGAATGGCTACTCAAGGTATGATGTAATGGATAAATATGGACTCGCCGCATACGGGGTTGAAGGTGGGTACCGAGGTACTATAGACTTAAACAACAGAGTTCCATTAATTGTTGGAAACACAATAAAGACAGAAGAAAGTATGAGTTTTGACCCCGATCGAGAACATACTGTAACAATTCCTACTGTAATTAATGGTAAAAAAGTCTCGGATAAAGAGGCTATTAAGCATTATGATACGACTGGAGAATATTTAGATGCTACTGGGAGAGGAGAATTTGGTCCATTAAGTAATAAAAATTATTACAACATCGTAAACTCAAGAGCACATGCTATTCATAATAGGCAAGCACAAGAATACGGCGGATTGGCCGAGTTATTTGCGGGAGGTAAGTAATGGAGCAAGGACTTGCGGCAACAATGGTATACGGAAGTGGTGAAGGTCAGAACACACAACACTACTACGCCGGTGTAATGAAAAAGGACAAGAAAATGGCATGTAAAACTAAAGGTAAAAGTAAACCAAAACCAAGCAAAGGTGGGAAGAAGTAATGGATGGATTAGCTAAGAGAGCTTGCGTAGTAAGATTAAATTAAGGTAACTATTTGTATAATGAGGGTATTAAACTCTGTGACCAAAATAAGAAGTCGATAAAAGCTAAAACTATAACTTTAAAGGAATTAACTAATGTTAATTAACCAAGCAGAAAGTCAGTTGAAAGACACAGACGGCAACAAAGATCTACTAACGGTAGAGAACGAGTACTGGGTAACTATGCATGATGCACTAGAAAGACTAGAGCAAAATGAGGACTTCAAGAAAGTCATACAAATAGGCTACTTCAAAGATAAAGCAGTTAATGGGGTAAGTTTACTTGCAACAGATTATGTAAAACAAGCAGGTGCTAGAGGTGATATAATGGAGCAATTAGTTGCTATCAGTCAACTTGAAGACTACTTTGCAGTAATACATAACTTGGGCACAGTTCCTACTGATGCAGAAGACGACGAGGAGTAGATTATGGCTAAAGACATAACTGAACTCGATGATGATGCACTAGAAGCAGCTTTCGAAGCAGCTAAGGCGGAAATGAACAGCCCAGAGACTGCTGTTGAAGAACAGTACGAAGATAACTCTACTGATGACGTAGAAGATAACGAAGAAGATGAATTTGAACTGGAACAACCTGAAGGGGATTCCGATGATGATACTGATGATGAAGATGAATTAGAAAAAGACGAGTCCAATGAACCAGAAGATGGGGAAGGCGAGCCTGACGAGGAGCTTGAAGCTGCAGATGGAGAATCAGAAGATGAAGTCGATAAATCTAGTGAAGATAAATCACAACCAACACAAGAAGAGCTAAATAGTTTTCTAGGTACTGTGTCAAAGACACGAGCTAATGGAGTTGAATACGAATTTACTAATCAAGAAAAGTTAGCTATGTTCGATAAGATGTTCCCACAAGCTACAGATTATACTAAGAAGATGCAACAAATTAAGCCTTGGCGCAAAACAATAGACGCTATTGAACAAGCAAAACTAGGGCAAGACGATGTTAATTTAATGATTGATGTGTTGAAGGGTGACAAGGATGCAATTGCAGCAGTACTAAAGAGAACAGGCGTGGATGCCCTCGACTTAGATGTAGACAATTCAGACTATGTGGCTAAGGATTATGGTCGGAATGATACCGAACTAAATATAAAAGATATTGTTGATGAGATAAGTGGTGATCCGGAATACCGAATTACACATAATGTAATCAACAAGCAGTGGGATGAAAAATCAGTTGAAGCCTTCGTAGAAGACCCAAATATGATTAGATTACTACATACTGACGTAAAGAGTGGTGTGTTCGATCAAGTTAGTCCAATTGCAAACAAGTTAAAGATATATGATGGCGGCACAAAGAGTGATTTAGATTACTACAAAATGGCTGCTCAACAATACTTTGCTGGTCAAAAAGAAAAACAGACTCAAGCCGTTGCAGAATCAACTGCCAGTGCTGAGGCTGAAAGAGTTGCTACTGAAAAAAGTAGAATCGACAACGTGAAAGCTACTGAAGCTAAGCGTTCGGCTACTAAAAGTGACTCGGCTAAACGAAAAGCTGCTACTCCAACTAAGAAAGGGGTAGGAACGCAGAAAAAGGTGACTGATTACTTAGATGACTCTGATGAGGCATTCGAGGATTGGTATAACAAGGTGCAGGAATCACACTAGTGAACCTGCTATTAAAGGATTAATAAATGGCAACAAATATTTATGGAACAGGGTTGAATTCAACTGCTGGTGCTAATACAATTACACATTACTATGATAGAGCTGGTGTTAAAGCTGCTAATAGAATGAATGTGTACGGACAATGGGCTGACAAAAAGTCAATGCCTAAGAAAATGGGTAAAACGTTCAAGATTTCAAGATTTGAACATATGTATGACCGTTCAACTGCAGATGTAGATTTCGCTGCAAAAGGTTTCATGACTGCTAGAACAGCTGACGAAGTATCAACTGCGCTAACTAATGCTACACTATCTGAGGGTGCAGGTGCTGTTAATAAGCGTTCACTACAAAAAGTTACATTTGATACGTCAATTGCTCGTTATGGTGAAATGTTAGATTACACAGATGAAGTTGAAATCTTCTCTGAGGATTACATCCAAGTTAAATACCGTGAAGAACTAGGTGAACTAGCTAACTCTCGTTACGAAGACTTAATTCAGTTAGATATGCTTGGTACTGCTACAGTAATGTATTCTGGTGATGCTACTTCAATGAGTACAATCGGTGCTGCAGTTGCTGTGGATGGTACAGAAGATGCAGAGTGGAAAGTGTCTTATGACTTGATTCGTAAAGGTGTTCGTAAACTAGTACGTAATCGTGCTAAGAAAAACACATCAATCGTAACAGGTTCAACTAAAGTTGGTACAGTTCCAGTTGCTAAAGCGTTCTACGCAGTAATCGGTGCAGATGTTAAATCAGACCTTGAGTCATTAACACGTGGTGCTTCATACGAGAAAGAATATGTATATGTTCCTGCTCACAAATATGCTGGTGCTGGCTCACTTGCGGAAGGTGAAGTTGGTCAAATGCATGAAGTTAAATTCATTGAGGCTGAAGCTGCTGTAGTTTATGCTAGTGAAGGTGCTGCTGTTCCTGCTAGTTATGCTGGTGGATTATCATATACATTAAATGACGGTATTGCTGATGCAACTAATCCGGCTAAGTTCAATGTTTATCCAATCCTGTTCCCAACTGAAGGTGCGTTTGCAACTGTTGGATTGAAAGGTCACGATAAGATCAAGTTCAACTCTAAGTCTCCAGAGCAAGTTGAAAATGGTAACCCATATGGTACAACTGGTTTCTTCAGTTACAACTTCTTCTATGCTGGAATTATCCTTCGTGAAGAAGCACTTTTGAAAATGTTAGTTACTGCTTCAGAGTAGTAACTTAAACCTTGAGGGCCTACGGGCTCTCTACTAACCTAAATAATCCTAAAGGACTTAGAAATGAACGAATTAGACGATTTAAAAAAAGAAGCTGATGAACTAGGGCTCACATATAGTGCTCAAATTGGCGTTGCGAAGTTACAAGAAAAGATTGATGCATACTACGAGTCTCAAGAGACTTCAGAGAAAGAACTCATTGCTGCTATGAAGGCTAAAGAAGAAGCTGAAAAAGCTGGTGAACAACCTGAAGAGAAAGCTGTTCAGACTAGTAAAGCTCCTGTAAAAGCAAGTAATAAACGTGCTGAACGTAGAAAAGCTGCTGAAGCTACAAAAGTGGTTACTATCATTGATAATGATCAAAGAGTAAATAACGTTACAACAACTTGTACAGTTAATTGTTCAAATATGTACTTCGACTTAGGTACAATGTTACTACCATTAAATATGGCAGTTGAAGTTAAACAAGGTCACTTGAACGTACTGAAAGAATTAAAGATACCACAGCATGTAAAAGATACTAAGAGCGGATTGAGCCAAGTAAGAATGGTCCCACGTTACACAATTAGTTACGAGCAAAATCAGTAGGTATATCTAGCTCTTCTTAAGGAGAGTTAGAGTATACTTATTTAATAAAATAATCAAGGACTCCAGATGGCAACAGATATTGCACTTACAGACTTAACTAATTCCACAATAATAAGTAATGGTGTGTCAGACGGTACTGGGGTATTCGACAAACTGATGAATAGCGTTAACCTGTACTTAACAGACCAAGAAGATTCAGGTAAGATTAAAGGTACTGATTATGCAAATGTGCTACTTGGTAGTATACAAGCTGTGCTACAACAAAGTATTCAGTTCACATTACAAGAAAAACTAACAGAAGCACAAATTGATGGTATTCTACAAGATAATCTACTTAAAGTAGAACAAGTGCTAATCGCTAAACAAGAATTACTGTTAAAAGCAAAGCAACTAGAGATAGAAGAGTACAGACTACTTAATATTGTACCTGCAGAATTAGCTCAACTACAAAAACAAACGGATGTCGCTGAACGCGGAATGATTGAACAAGAGTTAACAGGTACTAAACAAAGAATATTACTAGATGAAGAAAAAGAGACTTCAGACTTGAACCAAATAATACTGGTGACTGAAGAAACAATTAAAGAGGCTCAATTACTTGATATAGTCAAAGGTACAGATGTTAAAGAGCGTCAAACAGGGATGCAAGAAAATGAAAGTACAAAACAGATGCTAATACTTGATGAGCAAAAATTAAAATTGCAGAAAGAAACTGATATATTATATGTAGATCAGATAATAAAAGATAAGCAAGCAACTAAACTTGGGCTAGATAAAGTAACATTAACTGTAAATACAACTCCTGAAGATGTGTATACACCTAAATATGAGGAAGCATAATGGCAGATTTCATAATACCCGCAGGAAAAGCCTTCCAGTTCACTATAAAGATAATTGAAAAAGACAGCTTCCTTGCTCAAGATGTGGCTACATTTGATGATATAAATAGCTCAATGCAGTTCAGAAGTTACCTAGATGAGGTATGTGTAGTACAAAATACAGGTGAGATAACAATGGAAAAAGTTGCTGATGATAACTTAGCAATAACCGTTGCTACATATGTAGACTTACCTGTAACTGGTTCACTAACTGCAATATACACAGTAACAGATACTGCTACAGATTATTTGTGGAATGGCACTGATTACGAGGTAACAACTGTTACAACAACATACCGTGGCGGATACATAAAAGTAGTGATGTTAGCAGATTACACTACAAGAATGGTGCCAAGACGGGGTGAGATAGTAGATGGATTGTACTTGAAACCTGCGTACGAAGCCGTATTTACAATATCTTTTACAGATCCGGAAATAAATACTAGAACAGTACTAGTAGATAACATATACGTAGTACCAGCGAGTTGCTAATGGAAAAGGTAATTACCCTTGATGCAGAAGTTGTGGCAGATACAAAGCTGGTAATAGAAGGTGCTGCAGAAGTAAAGATTGATACAAGTAAGTCAATTACAGCTGAGATTGCTCCAGATACATACGTACTTGGGTCAGTTGGGTCATTCGATACAGCTAGTAGTTGGGTTGGGGCTTACGTTAATGAGTTAGTACGAGAGTCAATAGGCACCGGTGGGACATTAGCAGATGCACTACTAAATATACGAGACTATGTAATGGATGAAATAGCACTTGGTGTAAATCAAGTAATTACCCAAATCGAGAATGAGTACGTGTCCAATTCCACACTCACTACTACATTGGCTTCAGAACTTGGGCCCTCAAGAGCTGCAATACTAGACATACAAACAACATACGCAACTCAAACAGAAGCTCAAGCCTACTCAATAGATGCGATAAAAGCAAGCTTCGGGGGAAACTCAGGCAGTGCTTCAGTAGAAGCGTACATAGGAAGCATAGCACTAGCACATGTAGATGCAACTGGAGCCTGGGCTGCTACAACTGATGTGCTTACTACAGTGTATAATGATATAAGCGTAGAACTAACAGACACAAGAGAAATAGCGATTGGGGAATTCACTGAGTGGGATGGTAATGGCACACCAATGCTCGGTATGTTCAAATACGAAGGTGGTGTATGGTACCAATACCGCGGTGGCACACTTGGTATATATGGTGATGGATGGGTAGTAACTCCAGTGTCTGCTGCACTTGCTGCTAGTAGTGCCGTAAATAATGAATTAGAGACATTTGCTGATGCTACAAATAACTCAATAACTAACTTACAAAGTCAAGTAGACGGTAGCATAAGTACATGGTTCTACAATATTGGTGATGGAAATGTGCCAACATTGGAAATAATCCCTGCTAGTGACTGGGTAACCATAGATACTGCTAATGGTGACGACTTGTCAAAAATAGCACATATAGGTGACCTATTTTACAATAAAGATGACGGTAAAGCATATAGATTCGCTTATGAAGATATAGTAGGGGATACTCCTGATGAAGGAGTTATATTCAGCTGGATACTAGTAACAGATGTAGACATATCTAAAGCATTAGCAGATGCTGCTAAAGCACAAGATACAGCAGATGGTAAGCGTATAGTGTTCTATGATGACGCTGTACCGTCAAGTATTATTGGCATTAATGGATATGTGGTAGCAATTAGTAATGGCGACTTGTGGATTCCCTCTCAAAATGTGGTGGTTGGCATATACACATACGTAAAAGGTGAAGTCTATGCATACGTAAGTGGAGCTACCCCGAGAGAATGGGTACTAGCTACTAGGTATACTGAAGCAATTACTGCTGTATCACAAGAGTTTACTACATGGCAAAATGGAGAGTATGATTCATTCGTAACTGCAATAACTACACAGACAGACAGAAAATCTGAAAGCTATTACCAAGACGCTCCAGATCCATCAACTACATGGGATAGGGCTGATGATATAAACCATGTAGGAGATTTATGGAAGACTCCTAGTGATGGTAATAAAGAATACGTATGGATGCTAGACGGCATATACAAATGGGTAGAAATGAACGTACCTGATATAGTGTTTGATACAATAGATAAGAAAAAAGCCATCTACACAGGTACTACTAATCCATGGGATGATATCAATAATGATGTCAAAGATAATGACATGTGGATAACTGCTAATGGTACACTAGGCTATGACGATGAGCAAGTATATATATGGAGTGATTCAGAGAATGCTTGGATAAAACCATTAACGTATGCTACTGGTGCTGAGCTTATACTACTGGAGACTGGATTAGGGAATGGTACTGTAGCGATAAACTTATCGACAGCTACGGTCGATGGTGCAAAGACACTAACTGACTACGTAGCCGAAGAAATAGATAAAGAAGTTGTAGTATATAGTGGTACAAACCACACTATACAAACTGGTATGAAAGTTAATGATATATATATTGAAAAGACTGTAGATAGTAGTGGAGCTGTTCCTGTAGATGTGGTCAATACATACAAATACAACGGGACTACCTGGACTACTATTGGTAACAATACAAATTTAACTGCGTTAGCTGACTTAGCTGATGGTAAGCGAACAATTTACAGGGGTACCACTACTCCAGAAGCTCAGGGATATACTCCAGAAATTAGAGATGTGTGGATACCAGAAACAGGTGTGGTTGGATACGACGCTAACGAAATGTATGTATATGATGGGGCAT
>ERZ890953.1328-NODE-1328-length-12559-cov-4.820298_pt1 | contig 12559 bp, 13 predicted proteins | sample MGYA00521264_ERZ890953 | MGnify/ENA primary metagenome ERZ890953 (study PRJEB32303, sample SAMEA104408629) | aquatic metagenome | biome: Brackish water; feature: Chemocline; material: water | place: Baltic Sea | collected 2014-10-26T21:54:00 | depth 200 m ... | reverse complement strand
TCGAATGTTGAGAATTTCCAGAGTGGGGCGGCGAGCATTCGTATGATGAAATTCTCTTTGCCTAACTTGATCAAGCAGAATATTGATGCTTTTCAAGAGAAAGCAAAGGCCAAGAAAATCAGTTTACATACGGATATAAAGCACCCCAACCTTTTACTTGAAGGTGATGCGGAAAAAATAGGAATTGCTCTGGGGAGTTTGTTAAAGAACGCTGTTTCCTTTACGGCAGAGGGAGGGCATGTCTTTATTGTTATGGAGCAAATCCCCGGGTATGCGAAAGTAGCAATCATCGACGATGGTATTGGCATTGCAGAAAAAGATATACATCATGTTTTTGAGCGTTTTTATCAGGCAGAATCTCATCTAACAAGGCAGCATGGTGGTATGGGACTTGGGCTATCTGTTGCCAAAGTGATGATCGAATTACACGGGGGAAAAATATGGGCAGAGAGCATTTTTGGTAAGGGAAGCCAGTTTGCCTTTTTGCTCCCCTTAGATCGGGATCAAGTCAACGCAGCTGAGCGCGTTTTCCGCCACTAGAATGATTCCAAATCTCCTCTTCGCTGGTCGCCTTAATAGAGAATATATTTTGCCAGTAGAAGGAACGCCTATTCTTGATAGAGCAGGGGGCAGCCCTCTCTATGCTGCCGGTGCTGCTGCTACTTGGGGAAAAGAAATTGCTTTACTTGCTCGTGTTGGCGAAGATTATCCTCGGCAGTGGTTAGAAAATTTCAAAAAATACGAAATTAATATAGAAGGCATACAGATCATTCCTGGTTCTCTCGACTTACGCTCCTTTAGAGCCTATGATAAAGAGCGTGAACTCTCACGCTCTAACCCCGTTCGGCATTTTGCGCAGCGTGAGCTAACCTTTCCCAAAGCCCTTTTGGGTTATCGCCCTCCTGAAAAAAGAGAAAAATTGAATATCGAGCGTCACCCCGCAACACCTTTAGTGACAGAAATTCCTGCTGATTATTTGCAGAGCAAAGCCTTGCATATTGCCCCTCTCGATTTCAATAGCCAAGGGCTCTTGCTAACGACCTTTCGGGCGGCATCCGTCAATATTATTACTTTAGATCCTTTGCCTCAGTATATGAATCCCAGCCGTCGGCAAGATTTACGCCTTTTCCTCGATGGGCTTACAGCTTTCATGCCCTCCGAAGAAGAACTCAGGCAACTTTTTTGGGGAGAAACTCACGATCTGTGGGAGATGGCAGAAGAACTTGGTAAATTTGGATGTCAACTCATTCTTATAAAACGTGGTAAAGCCGGGCAACTTCTCTACGATGCTCAGGCTAAAAAACGCTGGGAACTTCCTGCTTATGCCTCACGTGTTGCCGACCCAACAGGTGCGGGCGATGCTTTTTGTGGAGGCTTTCTAGCAGGTCTTCAGCAAACAGAAGACCCGCTTCGTGCTGCCGCGCAAGGGAATGTGTCTGCTTCCCTTAGTATGGAAGGGAGCGGTCCCTTTTATCCTACCGAGGTTTTACTTGGTCTCGCGCAAGCCCGCCTTGAAGCAATGATCGGCATGATCCGAGAAATATGATGAAAAAATTACTGGACTTGACCATCGCAATTCAACAAATCCCTGCGCCGACATTTAATGAGAAAAAACGGGGAGAATTTGTACGCCAGCTTTTCGTAAAAGAAGGATTGGACGAAATATCAACAGACGATGTGGGGAATATATATGGAAAATATCCCGGCAAGGGGATGGGTGCTCCGCTCGTGATCTGTGCTCATCTTGATACAGTTTTCCCCGCTGATACAGATCTTCGTATCGCTCGTGCCCCGAGCAGGATCACGGGACCGGGCATCGGTGATAACTCTCTCGCTGTGGCTGCAATGCCCACCCTGATACAGATGCTGCGCGAGAAAAATATCCAGCCCCTCGGTGATATTTGGCTCGTTGCCACAACAGGCGAGGAGGGGTTGGGTAATCTTAATGGAATGCGTGCTGTCGTTAGTCGCTTTGAAGATAGCCCCATCGCTTATTTGGCTTTAGAAGGGATGGGGTTGGGTTATATCTATCATCGTGCTTTGGGTGTGCGCCGCTATCGCATTTCTGTCTTTACCGAAGGTGGGCATTCATGGGGGAATTATGGTCGTCCCTCTGCTATCCACGAATTGGCATCATTGATCAATAAGCTGACATCGATAGAATTGCCCGTAGTCCCGCGTACAACGCTAAATGTTGGCACGATCTCTGGGGGATTTTCGGTTAACACGATCGCCGCGGAGGCTTCTTGTGAGTTAGATTTACGTTCTGAGTCTGACAAGGCTTTAGCGGAATTGGTTCGAGAGACTTTAGCGTTAATTGCGTTAGCGAACAAGCCAAATATCAAGGTAGTCGCGGAGGAGATCGGGAGCAGACCGGCTGGCGAGATTTCTGCATCCCATCCTTTGGTCAAATTAGCTGAGCAATCGCTTGTCAAGCAGGGCATTGAACCGATTTTGGTGATCAGTTCAACGGATGCGAATATTCCCCTCAGCCGTGGCTATCCCGCGATTTGCTTGGGGGTTTCTACAGGCGGCGGGGCACACACATTGCAAGAGTATATTGATACCGCCCCCGCAGCGCAAGGAATGGGGCAGTTGCTCTATTTTGTTGAAAATTTATGGGGGAATAAAAAAAACAGCTTATAAAGAGCTGTTTTCTTTGTCAAAGTATTGAGGAGAACCGCAAAAGAACGGGTGTTGATCCTTTAACTTTGTATATTAATCAAATTAGGGCTTTCGCTTTTGAACGAAAAAGAAGGGTGCGTCGCACCAACTTCGACAAGCAGATGCTAATCGACAAGCATTTTATCCATCGAAGAGGAGATTCTTATCGTTTTGGTGCGACGCACGCCTGCCTGAGCGAAAGTCCTACAAATAAAAAGTCGCTTTAGAGCAGATGTGTCTCAATACACGATATATCTGCTTTTCTTTATTTACTTGATCTTGTCTTTGAATTCTTTAGTAATTCTTTTCCCATTTGCCGGGCCAATAAATTCATATAGAAGCTCTCCCATTACTTCTGGAGAGTGTTTCATGCCTGAACGGATCCAATGTCTTATTAGTCCAAAATTTGTGAAAATCATTATTTCTCTATAGTAATCTGCAAGTACGGGGTTTAGATCTGGGAAATCGACCGATATCTTTTTGTTATACAAATCAGTATTATATATTCTCAATCGCTCTATTACAATTTCCCCTATATCGGCTACTTTAATTAATTCAATAAGTTCGGTGCTTTCGCTCCACATTCGAAAGTAGTTCACCATCGATTGAATATCGACCTCTTCATTTTTGCCAAAGCCTTCCTTTTTATTTATTTCTTCGAAGAAGCCAGCAATGGTTTCATCAATGCAACAGTGTAATAGTTCCTCTTTGGTTTTGAAATGTGTATAAAAGGTTGAGCGGGCTAGGTCTGCGTGTTCGGTAATTTCAGAAATGCCGATTTTATGCATTGATTTTTCTTTGAGCAACTCCAATAGGGCGGTACGTAACATTTTTTGCGAGCGAGTTGCCTGGCGGTTTTTTTTCTTAGACATTTTTCCATCCTATGTGTGACTATAGATGATTTTTCAGATTTCAAATTAGCTTCCTGTTTTTTTCGCAAAAAGCGTTCAACTCGTAGTTTCTTTTCTCAATATTGGATTTATCAACAAATCCTGTCTTTGAATTCTTCCAATAATTTTGAAAATACAGGAATACCTGAAAGTGAGTAGAGCATTTCCCCCAATATCTCTGGGGATTCTTTCATACCATTTTTAACCCAATTACGGAGCAATGCTATTTTTGTGCTGGCAAGAAATTCAATCCAGTAACTGGCAAAGCACGGATTTATATCTGGTCTCAGCGGGAAAATGATTTCGCGGTAAGTTTTCAGATGCATTTTCCTGATCTCAGTGTAAATAAATTCCCCGACATAAGGTTCATGAATTAAAAGAGCAATCTGATCAAGACTTTTCCAGCTCCGAAAAAAGGCAATTTCTCTATCAATATCTAAAATATTTTCCTTTTCTGTCCATTCTTTAGGAGGAGTATAAAGATCAATATAGGTTTCCGTGATTATTTCCAAGTAGCTGGCCAACAAATCATCCTTGGTCTCATAATGGGCGTAAAAAGTCGAACGTGCCAGATCTGCTCGATCGGTAATCTCGGAAATCTTAATCTTTTCATAGGGCTGTTCTTTGAGAAGCTCTACGAATGCATTACGAAGCATCTTGATTGAGCGCGCTGTTTGTCGGTTTTTTTTCTCGGGCATTTCCTTATCCTTTGTATGAGGCCGGACAAAACGACAGAAGTGAATATTGACTTAAGTATCCTTGTGATATTTAATACATGTGCAAATGTCTTTTTTCAGGCAGGTGAAGTTATTTTAACACACTTCATTTTTCCTGAACAAGGAAACCAGTGAAATTCTGGTGCTGTGCCGCAACTGTAAAGGTGATGCCCATCGCCTAAGCCAGACACTTGATTAAAATAAAACCTCGAGCAAGGTGACAACGCATACGGATGTTGCGTTGTTTTTTTTAGAAACCCTTGTTAAGGAGTTTTAATATGAGTGAAGAGAAGAATGCAAAACTCTCTCGTCGCGATTTTTTGAAAATCGCAGGCCTAGCGGGAGTAGCGGTGCAGGCTGGGGGGCTGATCGCTGGTGGTGTCGCCGCTGGTTCGGATAAAGAATCATATACGGGATGGGAATCATTCAACCCGTCTACGATGTTCTTTAACCGCGAGCCCTTCAGGATTGAAAGCCCGGCACACAAGCCAGTAGGCGAAGTTCGTCAACCTAGCCATATCACCGACTATGTTTTTGGTCGTGTGGCGATGTTCCAGAAGGCCCTAATGGAAAAACCCGAGTGGACAATCGGCGATTCTGTCGATGAGCTCCCTATGCCTCCTCCAGTTGTTGCCTTCTATAAACAATATCCTGAACGTATGGAGTGGGATTACAAAACCTTCACAGAAACAATCCCCAACCACGACAAAGATTACGAAAAATATGGCAACTATTTCATTTTAGCCGAAGTTTACAGAAGCGGTTTCGCATATCATGGCGGCAATTTGCCAAAAGCCCATACGCCCCCAGAACATTCTGACTTTCACCAGATGGTGGCCGGTGGACCTGGTGCACCGCTGCAAGAAGTGCCGATTCCAGAGCCCGTGCCGTTTAAAAGCCCTGATTTGGCCGCAGAACTCATCAAAGAGCTTGCTCACCGTTACGGCGCAACCATGGTTGGTATCACCAAACCAAATATCGACTTTTTCTATGGCGATAGCTGGGGCGGCACTGATAGTGACTACGATCACAGCAAATTACCCGAACATTGGAAGTACGCGATTGTAATTGGTGTGCCCATGGAATGGGACCAAATTGTGGCTGGGCCGCAGTTCACTGCTAGTTATGATGCTTACGACCGCGTATCGACGGCTGGTGTTCGTATCGAAGGTATGCTCAAGGGGCTGGGCTATGCCGCTCGTGCGAATACACCGATGACCCATTACGATTGCCTGACACCACCGCATGCTATTGAAGCTGGTCTTGGTGAAGTCGGTCGCCCTGGTTACTGCATCACCCCTGAAGCTGGTGGTAACAGTCGTATGGCTGTGATTGTCACTAATCTGGAAATGACTGTAGATAAGCCGATCGACATTGGTGTTGAAGCATTCTGCAACAAATGCAAAATCTGCGCAGAGCAGTGCCCCTCCGGTGCGATCTCCATGGCCGATAGCCCCGAAGAACAAGAATGGGGAACCGGATCCGTATTGCGTGGTTACGAACACTGGTATATCAACAACGGCGCATGCTACAACTATTGGCGCGAATCTATGGGTAACTTGGGTTGCCGCCACTGCGTAAGTGTTTGCCCTTACACCCGTAAAGATAACTGGCTGCACGATATGGCCCGCGAACTAGATCCTCGCGATCCAACCGGCGTAGTGAGTTCGGGATTGTTGTGGATGCAGAAAAATTTCTTCGACTATCCAGAATCCATCGAATATAAACGCCCGGAAGAAGGTGGACATTTCGCTGTATACGGTCCTGAACCTTACTATATGGACGTCGAGAAATTCCTCGATATTCCGTTCACCAACCCATCTGCAGGAGTAAAATAACATGTTTTTTAATGGAAATACCTTCTGGTTTCTAAATGGCATCATCTTTGTGGTGATTGTCTTTGCTCTCAAGGCCTTTGCTGAAAATAAGGGCTGGGTGATGACCTGGTGGAAATGGTTATTATCTGGTATTTGGTACCTGATCTTTTGCACCGGCTTCTATGCCTGGGGCACCTTAATCGGTGAAAATTTCCCCATGCCAGGCTTTAGATTTTTCTTGTTCAATACCTTCCTCAGCCTGATCTTGGGCGTAGGTTTGTGGCGCCTTTTGGCCATCAAACCAAAAACTGAAGCCTAGATAGGCTAATTTGGTAGTAAGTAAATAAGTAGTAGTACTAAGAAGTAGAGACGTAGAACTCCTCCTACGTCTCTACTTTAACGTTTAGGCATATAGCTGATGTATCCAACTATATGTTCCGGAAGCACTATCTATGCAAAAAATAGTGTCAAATGACACGTTGACACCACTCTGGTTGTGTAATTTAATACTTTCAAACAGATGTCTTCTTTTCTACATGTGTTTGCGAACTCTGAGGCTCTATGGTTGATAATGATTTGAAGGTGATTCGGGATATTTTTATCCCAAGCTCAATAGATAGAGTTTGGAATTTTCTCATGTCCGAAGAGAAAATGAAGAACTGGTTGAAAGCGGATAAGTTTATTATTGATATGGCTGATGGTGGAGAGATTGAATTTCCTTTATCGTTTGGGGATGAAGACGTTCTTATTCTTGGCGAATTTTCTATTCTTTTATTTGAAGAAAGATATACTTTTATTTGGCGTGAACGAGATGTTTTTGGAGAAGAATGGTTCAATTGCACCATAGTGAACTTTGACTTAGAGAAAAAAGAGAGTGGAACCCTCTTGAAGTTATTGCATGATGGATTTAAAAATTTACCATCCCATCAACAGGAACAAATTCATCAACGCTATACGGATTTCTGGGTAAAAAGCGGCGTTTTGGAAAATCTTAGCTCATTGATCTTGACGGATTAATAAGAAATCGTCAAGATGATTTTGAGTTAGCATGGAATCATCATCTTTTTTAGGAGTTTTTAATGTCAAAAGGTCAACAGAAAAAAAGTAGTCAGAATATAAAATTGTGCAGGGAAGAATTAATTGCCGCTCGCGAAGGTGATGATTCTCGCCAGATCAGTATGACCGCTGCAAGTTTGGGCTTGGCGCTATCCCAAGCATATAAGTCTGCAGAAGGACTAAAATATTTGAATGAAGCCATTCAAATCGCTAAGAAAGTGGATGATCTCGGTCTCCACGTTCACTGCTTGGGGATGAAGGCATTGGCTTTTCAGTTTATTGGACGTTTTCCGGATGCCTTTAAAGTCGCTGAAGAGATACTAAAGCTTGGCGAAAAACACGAAGATGACGCTTTGCGCTTTGATGCTTTTGCAAGCATGGGACAAATCCTTATGGAATCTGGAGAAGAGATCTTGGCTTTGGAAAAATTCAAAGAAGCGCAAGAAATTTCTGATACTATAGATGATCCTCGCCGGACAATGAATATTCGCAGTGCAATGGGCAATTACAGCTTGAATGTTGCTGCACCAGATCAGGCTTTTGATTATTTTGAAGATGCGCTAGCAATTGCTGTTTCGTTGGGTGACAAAAACACAGAAATTGGTTTATTAGGTAATTTAGGAACGATCTTATCTTGGAAAGAACAGCATCGTGAAGCGGTTCAAGCATTTGAAGCTGTGCTGGATCATGTTCGCAAAGAGGGAAACAAAGAAGTCGAAGCACAGACCCTGCGCCATTTGGCAAATTCCCACAACCAGCTGAAGCAGCCCAATAAGGTTTTAGAGTACGCAAAGGCGGGTTTGGCCTTAGATGAGTGGATTGATACCCAAATAACTGTCTTTTTCTATGAAAAGATAATTGCAACACACTATAAATTAGGGGAAAACGAGGAAGCGGAAGCATATACGCTTCAAGCAATTGAGTTTGCTGCATCTCGGGGAGATGAAGGCAAAGAGTTGGATTTTCTATTGAGCTTGGGCGAGTCTTTCGTGCTTTCTGGAAAACCAGAAGAGGCTCTCGATATTTACAAGAAAGCCGTTCAAAAAGCAAATAACGCTGATCGTAAAAAAGACGCGGCTTATTTGACTGGTCGTGTTGGCATCACGCTTGCCGAGTTAGGTCAGCTTTCTGAAGCCGTGACGTATCACGAAACAGCCGTAAAACTGGCACAAGAGCGCAACCTTGCTGACCTTGAGGGTGAGCAACTCTTGATGCTGGCAATAGCTTATTTTGAGAAAAATGATAATAAAAAGGCACAAGAATATTGCCAGGCCGCCATACAAGTTTATGTCAAAACAGGCCTGAAGGAAGATGAGCAAAAGGCTCGTCAGTTACTGGCTAAAATTGACGCATAAAAAAGATAAATACGAGTATGAAGAAATAAAAAACTGATTGCATATTGAAATAGCCAGTTCTAGTCATGTGCTTTTTTTTACAACTCCATATAATCTGTGAGCAAAAGCAGAAAACTGTATTACATATAGAGTCTTATAAATAGATAGTAAAAATATGAAAAAACAAAAAAATGACCGCCTACTTGGCACCATCGCAATTCTGACAATAATCATTGCCTGGATTGTCGGAGCCAATCTGGCAGAAGGCGATGTTTATCCATCATTACATATAGCTTTCCCCGAAGCAGATCGTTTTGAGCCGATCAATGGCAGCGGTTATACCGCTATCCAAACCCAATCTGCAGAGACGATTATCGGTTATGTCTCTATCGCCACTGCCAGCGGCTATGGTGGTCCAATGAGGGTGGCTGTGGCAGTTGATCTGGAAGGCAATATCCATGGCATCTCGATCGTATCCACGAAAGAAACTGCCTCTTGGATGCGGAAAGTACTGGCAACGGATTATGTTGAAACCTTTAAAGGAAAAAGTTATCAGGACACTTTCCAACTCAATGAAGATGTAGATGGTATCACCGGAGCTACTTATACATCTCGAGCCATCGCTGATGCCGCCATGATCGGCAGCCGATATGTGGCAGGAAAACACCTGGCTTTAGAAGTGCCAGAAGATATTACTCCCCCTATCCAATTTGGCATCCCGGAGATTACGCTGATCGGTCTCTTTGCCATCGGCTATTTTGGACATCAACGTAAATTCAAATATAAAAAACAGGCGCGTTGGGCATCCATGATCATCGGCATGGTCGTCCTGGGCTTTATTTATACGAGCCCCCTAACGATCTCGGATGTTAACAAATTCCTGCTTGGTTTTTGGCCTGCCTGGCAGACAAATCTATATTGGTATCTGCTGATCGGCGGCATCTTACTTGTCTTTACGGTCGATAATAAAAACCCTTATTGCGAGTGGTTCTGCCCCTTTGGCGCAGCACAGGAATGTATGGGTGCTATTGGTGGCGCAAAATCTCGTTCTGTTGGGCGATCCAAGAATTTGTTGCTCTGGGTACAGCGTGGACTGGCTTGGCTCGCAATTATTCTTGCCTTGCTTTTCCGAAACCCAGGGCTAAGCAGCTACGAGATCTTTGGCACACTCTTCGATCTAACTGGCTCTAGCTGGCAATTTGCGCTATTAGGAATCATCCTGATCGCATCTCTCTTCATTCGCCGACCTTGGTGCACTTACCTTTGCCCATTGCGTCCGGTCACCGATCTTTATCGAACCTTTAGAAAATGGATACTTGAATCATGGAAAACACTAAGAAAAAGAAAAGCCGCGTAGGTGAATTTGTCATCGTCATTCTCGTGGTAGTTTGCGCCTTCTTGGTCGTAGCGGATATGACAACCAACCTGATAGAAGAACTTGATACCCAAGAGAGTCAGGTCGTTAGCAAAGAAGCAATTGGTACATCTGGTCCTGCTGTTCGACCAACCTATCCGCCGAACTATACGCCACCACCTGTTAGTGAAGCAAATAATTGAGAAAATAATGATAAATAAGAAGAAAATAACCCGCCGTCAGTTCCTGCAAATTGTAGCCTTTAGTGGTGCAGCAGGTGCGGCAATAAAATTGGGATTGGATACCCTTTCTGCAGATGAAATCGTCAGCGAAACGCGTCTGTTGATGGGTACTGTGATCAACATCAAAGCGGTCGGACTTGACCCTAGGCTTGCGGCAGAGGCAATTAACGCCAGTTTTGCCCGAATGTCTGCGCACGAATCGGTGCTCAGTCGTTTTTTGCCAGAAAGCCAGCTCTCGAAACTGAATCAAGCTGGGGTTACGCGTGATCCGCACCCCGCTCTTTTAACGGTACTTCAACAATCTCAGGAACTCAGCCAATTAACGGATGGCGCTTTCGATGTCACCGTCAATCCTTTGCTGGCTCTTTATCAATCAAGTGAAATATTGCCAACGGATGAAAAAGTCCAGCAAGCCCTTGCTTTGGTTGACTATCACAAACTTGATGTCAATGAGCAGGCTGTGAGCTTTGAGCAATCCGAAATGTCCATCACGCTGGACGGCGTTGCCAAAGGCTTCATCGTGGATGAGGGTGTGGCTGAATTACAAAATCATGGCTTCACGAACGTGATGGTCGAAGCCGGTGGCGACTTGATGGCCTTGGGCGAAAAAGCCCCCACCTCCCCGTGGAAAATCGGCTTGCAAGCTCCCCGCGCAGAGATGGGCAATTTACTGACGACAATGTCTGTAAACAATCAGGCCCTCGCAACCTCTGGAGATTATTTGCAAGCCTTCACTGCCGATTTTGCCAATCATCATATTATTGACCCGCGCAGCGGCTATTCATCGCCTGAGCTGGCGAGCGTATCTGTCCTTGCACCCTCTGTCATGTTAGCTGATGGCTTGGCAACAGCCGTGATGGTAATGGGGAAGGCTGGTTTAGACTTGATCGAGCAAATGTCAGATTATGAAGCTTTTGCGGTTACGAAGAATGCGTCTGTTTTGAAAACATCTGGATTTAGAGAAAGTTAAGGAGAATTTTATGCCTATTAGAATGGGTTCAACTGAATTGATCATTATTTTGATAATCGTTATTTTGCTTTTTGGCGTAGGCCGTATAGGCAAGATCGCTGGCGAACTTGGCAGCGGTATCAAGGCCTTCCGTGAAGGCATTGCATCTGATAACGATGAAGAGGAAGTGCCAGAGGCTACTGCAGAAAAAGTATAGGTGTGTGAAGGTTTTGGCAAAGGAATTGAATGGATATTCTTGGTATTGGTATTCCTGAAGTGGGTTTTATCATCTTGATCGCATTGGTTGTGCTTGGGCCGAAAGATATGCAAAAGGCTGGTAAAACTATCACGGGCTACATGCGCAAGATCGTCACATCCCCTGAGTGGGGCGTTATCAAAGACACTTCTCAGCAGGTTCGTACACTTCCAAAAGAATGGATGCGCGAAGCCGAAAAGGAAATGCAGGGAATTGGTGATAGTTTAAATATTGACAATGAGCTCAAGGGTGTTTTTGACGAGGGGCTACTCACTGATTCTGGACGACCGAAATTTGTTGTGCCAGAGAAAAACTTAGCCAAGAAAGAAGCAGAGACAGCAGAAGAAGAGGCGACAGAAGCTAAGAGATGATATTGAGCGGTGCAGGACTTGAACCATCAAAGTTCGACATCACAGCATTACCCCTGATCTATATAAGAAGCTTCTACCAAGTACCAGAGATGTGATTAAACAAAAAACACTCCCTGTTCTCACAGGGAGTGTTCGATTCTAATGCTGAAGCTCTTCTTACGCAGGCAAAGCCATTTTCGGTCTAAATTTATACCCGTATATTTGATTTATACCGCGCTGAGGTCGTTACCGTGATGGATTAAACAGAAAAAAGGCGAACGATAAAAACAAATCGTTCGCCTTTTTTGCAATCTGACAAGCACGTCCATACCTGGACAATAACCTCGAGTTTCTCGTTCCAAGTTTTCGGCGTAACTATAATTTCACATCATTTCTAATGAAAACAACCAACTTTTTCTAATTACGTTTACCCAAGCATCGTATTGGCCAAATAAGCCCAAGAGAAAATAATATTTAGTGAGAGAAAGGCGAAAAGTTTCCATCAGATTCTGTTCGCAAGCTTTGAGGACGTACAGTGTGATGCGTCATACCCCGTTGGTCAAAAAAGCATTAATTATTTTATCTTAATCTGCCCAAGGCCCTTTAGATGCGAAAAACAGGGTCTGACCACTCTAATTGTGACTTATATCACAACTCTTTGGTGACGTTTGCCTCTATTAGTAGGGATGAAATCTTTTAGAATCACAACCTGTTTGTGAAATAAAACACAAAAATCATTTACCTTTCAAAGGTGTTCATCTATGGAAAAAGTAATTCAAAGCGTAATCGAGGAATATGATCGAGACCGTAATCAGCTAATGGATATTTTGATCGCTGTTCAAAATATGTACCAATATATTCCAGAAGATGCGGTTTGCATTATTGCGGATCAACTTGGCATTTCAAAGGTTGATGTGAAGCAAACCATTAC
>ERZ890953.1327-NODE-1327-length-12559-cov-9.729607_pt1 | contig 12559 bp, 14 predicted proteins | sample MGYA00521264_ERZ890953 | MGnify/ENA primary metagenome ERZ890953 (study PRJEB32303, sample SAMEA104408629) | aquatic metagenome | biome: Brackish water; feature: Chemocline; material: water | place: Baltic Sea | collected 2014-10-26T21:54:00 | depth 200 m ... | reverse complement strand
TGTAGTCTATCTCTTCATCTGTTGTAAATCTTGAAAGACTTAAGCGAATACCAGTGTGTGCGAGTTCGTTATCAGCTCCAATAGCAAGCATAACAGTATTAGCTTCTAAGTCGGCAGATGCACAAGCAGAACCAGTTGACGCTCCGATTTGACCATTATTTAAGTCCCAAAGCATTCCTTCACCCTCAACACCTTTGATAGAAATCAAAATAGTATTTGGTGTACGGTTGTCTCTGTCACCTACAACAAAAGTATCACTTAGTTGAATGATAGCATCTTCTAATCGGTCACGTTTAGCAGCAATACTTGCCATTGTCTCTTCGATATTAGTCGTTGCAAGCTCAACTGCTTTACCCATTCCAACGATATATGGAACATTTAAAGTACCAGAACGACGACCACCCATCTGTTCACCACCATGTAAAAGTGGAGTTAATGCTTGAGAATCTTTAATATAAAGAGCACCTATACCTTTAGGACCATGAAACTTATGTGCTGAAAATGAGATGAAATCAATATGAACATCTTGTAAATCAACAGGAATTTTTCCAACAGCTTGTACAGCATCAGAGTGAAAACGAACACCTTTTTCCTTACATATCTCACCAATCTCTTTGATCGGATTAATCATACCAGTTTCATTTGAAGCCCACATAACACTTACAAGTGCAGTTTTTTCAGTTATGAAAGATTTAACGGTATGAGCCTCAACTACACCTTGCTCATTCACTGGAAGGTAAGTTACTTTTACTCCTTGTTCTTCCAACCATTTACAAGTCGAAAGAATAGATGGATGTTCAACCTCTGTTGTAACGATATGGTCCATTTCTCCATTGACAATATGGTCACTGAAAATAGATTGTAGAACCCAGTTATTTGACTCAGTTGCACATGATGTGAAAACTATATCATCACTGTCAGCTGCATTTAATCCTGTATATACTTGGTCGATTGCACATGAAAGTGCTGGATGACTTGCTGTTCCATACTTATGAAGTGAATTTGGATTTCCATATATTTCACTAAAAAATGGTTGCATAGCTTCTACAACTTGTGGGTCGCACATAGTAGTAGCATTATTATCTAAATAAACTTGCATATTTACCTCTTTTTGTTTATATTTTTAAATAAGACTATTTTTGTCCTCTTTTGATTTCGATATAATAATAGCTTTGTGATTATGATTTGCTTAAGTAAAACTAATAAAGTGTTTGCTTTAAGAATTAAAACAGTCTAAAATAGTGATAATTAGGAATAAGTATCAACTTTAAGCGGGCATGCCGTAGGCTTTTTAGTGTTTAAAAAAGAAAAGTACAGTTTATAATTTTTGGATAATGTGATATTTCAATCAAAATAAAATGGTGTAAATGAAGTAATGGTCTATAAAAAAGGATAAAAATGTGTAATTTTAATAAACAAAATGAAGAGACTAAGATGATTATTAGTCTCTTTATGAAAAAAGCAGCTGAGAATGTTGGAGGTGAAAATTTTCTTTTAGGGCTCATAGAAGCAATAAAGCTTAAAAAACCGAATGCACTTATAATGAAAGAGTGTCAAGTGGCATCAAATAACACCATTATAAAGTGGAACAAAAAAGTCTTTAAAGACAAGATGGAAGTTATACAAGAAATTTTACTTTCACATAAAAGTTCAGAAAGTCAAGATTTTAATGTGTTAAATCATGAAAACAGTAAAAAAAGAAAAAATATTTTTAATATGGTTAAAACTTTGGCTCCTGTAGAATTTATAGTACAACCACAAAATCCAAATGATGGAAATGGGTTTAGTTTTAAAGTATTTGATACTATAGAAGATAATTATGTGAAGATGAATCCTATCTTTATAGCAATATTTTTTTGTAGTATTGAGTATACAAAAAAATCTTTAAAATATAATATTTAAATTTGAGTTCAAAGGAGGATTTTATGATAGTTAAATTAGGATTAACTACCTTACTTCTTTCAAGTATATTATATGCAACTGCAGATATGAAAAAGTGGTTACGACCAGTAGAAGTACCACAACCAAAAGATAATAAGATGACACCAGCACGTATTGAATTGGGTAAGCTTTTATATTTTGATAAAAGATTATCAGCAGATGAGACGATAAGTTGTGCCACTTGTCATCACCCTAAGCGTGGATGGACAGATTTAGAACCAGTAGCCAAATCAGTAGGAGTGGGACGAGGTCCAAGAAACTCACCAACAGTTTTAAATACAGGGTATCAAAATCGTCAATTTTGGGATGGACGTGTGCGAACTTTAGAACAACAAGCCCTTGGTCCAATCGAGGCAGATGTTGAGATGAATATGCCCTTAATAGTTCTCATTCCAAAGCTTAACAAAATACAAGGCTATAAAAAACTTTTTAAAAAAGCATACCCTTCAAGTAATGGTTCCATCACTAAAGAGTATTTAGCAAAAGCGATAGCCTCATTTGAGAGAACTGTAGTTTCGACAATAGCACCTTTTGATAAATTTGCAATGGGGAATAAAAAAGCTATTAGCGAAGAAGCTACTGAAGGATTTGAACTTTTTCAAAATAAAGCGCACTGTATGGATTGTCATGATAAGTTTAACTTTTCAGATGGAAGTTTTCACAATATCGGTTTAAATGATGGTGAACTTACAGGAAAAGAGCTTGGTCGCTATTTAACAAAAGATCGTCCTGCATGGTATGGTGTGTTTAAAACACCAACACTGCGCGATGTTACCAGATCAGCTCCATATTTTCATGATGGCAGTGTTAAAACTTTAACAGAAGCTACAAGTATTTGTGCTAGTGGTGGTCGTTATAAAAATAATGTGAAAAATAAATCTACTTACATTGTTGATAGAAATCTCAGTAATGATGAGATTAATAAAATAGTCGCCTTTTTAAAAACACTTGAAGGACCAGATATGGAACTGAAAATCCCAACAAAGTTTCCTCAATAAATATTAAGAGAAAGGTGGAAAATGAAAAAAATCGTTACAACATTAGTAATAGTGACTATTTTGGCTGTAAATATAAGTGCAAAAAATTGGATAATTGACCAAAAAGGTAAAACTTTTATACCAAGTGCTTTGATAGTGCATGTAGGAGATACTATTACATTTAAAAATTCAGATCCATTTGCACATAATGCTTATACTGATGCTGAAGCCAATGAATTTGATGTAGGTATGCAGGCAACTGGTAAAGAGACTCATATGACAATCAATGGTAAAGAATCTTTTAGTATTGAGTGTGCTATTCATCCGAATATGCTTTTAGAGGTCACTGTTCAATAATATGAAAAAAACTTTATGAAGAGACTTGTTTGAGTTGTCATGGAGAGGATGGAACAACAGACCCAGATATGAAGCTAACTGTAAAACCAAGACACTTAAGTGTGAGCGTATCCTGTAGCACATTATATTAAAAAGAAGATAGTAAAAAAGTAAGTTTCAAAACTCACTTTAAAGCTCTTGTGCTATAATCGCACAATAATTATATTTAAAAGGTTACCCTACAATGTCACAAACTATAACAGAAAAAATATTTTCCGAGCATGTTGGTCGTGAAGTGTTTGCAGGCGAAATAATCCGCTCAAACATTGACATGGTGATTGGAAATGATATTACAACACCTATTTCTATCAGTGCATTTAATTTAAGTGGAGCTGAGAAACTCGCAAATCCTGATGGATTTTCAATAGTGCTTGATCACTTTATTCCTGCAAAAGATATTGCATCAGCAAATCAAGCTAGAATTAGCCGCGATTTTGCAAAAAAACATAAACTCAAAAACTTTTTTGATGAAAAAGACATGGGAATAGAACATGCACTTTTACCAGAAAAAGGGCTTGTCGTTCCTGGTGATGTTATTATTGGTGCAGACTCTCATACTTGTACTCATGGTGCTTTAGGTGCATTTTCAACTGGTATGGGATCAACTGATCTTGCATTTGCGATGATTAGTGGAGGTAACTGGTTTAAAGTTCCTGAGTCTATCAAAGTGAATTTAAGTGGAAAACCTGCAAAATACACAACAGGTAAAGATATTATTTTAGAAGTTATTCGTATGATTGGTGTGGATGGAGCACTTTATAAAACTTTAGAGTTTACTGGTTCAACAATAGAACACTTAACAATGGACGATAGATTTTCTATGTGTAACATGGCTATTGAGGCTGGTGCTAAAAGTGGAATTGTTGCAGTTGATGATATAACACGGGAGTTCTTAGCCGATAAAAATTTGGCGCGTGAACCAAAAGAACATTACTCCGATGAGGATGCAAGATATTCTATAGTGTTAGATATAGATGTAGCAAACCTTGATCCTGTAATTGCATATCCATTTTTACCGTCAAATGGACACTCTGTAACTCAAGCTGTGGCTGACAAAATTAAAATTGATCAAGCATTTATTGGAAGTTGTACAAATGGACGATTAAGTGATCTTAAAACTGCTGCAGAAATTTTAAAGGGGAAAAGAGTACATGAGGATGTGCGTCTTATTGTGACTCCTGGGACTCAAAAAATTCTTAAAGAAGCTTATAGACTTGGCTATATGGATATAATTATTGATGCAGGCGGAGTTGTAAGTAATCCAACTTGTGGTGCCTGTCTTGGTGGATATATGGGAATACTAGGTGATGGAGAAGTTGCAGTATCAACGACAAATCGTAACTTTGTTGGTCGTATGGGGTCTCGTTCCTCTGAAGTTTATTTGGCAAATTCAGCAGTTGCTGCGATTTCAGCATTAACGGGCTACATATCGGATCCAAGATAGTTTATCACTACTAGCTCACTAGTTTTAGATAAAATTTTGAAAATAATTTTGAAGGAAAATACAATGAAAAAATTAATACTCATACCAGCTTTATTGCTAGGAACATTTGCTATGGCAGATCAACACAAATATGAAATCTCTCCAATGTTTGGATATAACTTTGCAGAGGGTAATTTAGGTTTAAAGGATGATGGTTATCCATCAGGTGGAGTTGAATTTCAGATGAATTTTCCAGAATCTGTTATCTCTCCTGAATTGTCGATTTTTTCTTCTATCCCAGATAATGGTTCAGGACAGGGCACGACTATAATGCGTGGTGCTTTAAATGGTGTATATACTCTGGATGCTATTAGTCGTGTAGCACCTTTTGTAAAAGCAGGTGCTGGGTATGAAAATGTAACTCAAGAGACATTTTCTAATAAAGATGGTTTTTTCTTGGATGCTGGAGCTGGGGCTAAAGTAGCTATTAATGATAATTGGGCATTAAAGCTCGAGGCTATTTATATGGCTAAATTTAATAGTAACAATGCAGGGAATGCAGATAGTAACTTACTAACTTTAGCAGGTCTAACTTATTCCTTTGGTGGAGAGAAGAAAAAAGAGGTTGCGGCCGTAGCTGCTGTTGCAACTGCTGTAACTGCAACTGCAACTGCTATGGATGATGGCGATGATGATAATGATGGTATTTTAAACTCAAGTGATCAATGTATCTATACGCCTGCAGGTGTAGCTGTAGATGCTAATGGTTGTAGACTTGATGATGATAAAGATGGTGTTGCGAATTCCAATGATAAGTGTCCTACAACTAAAATGGGTGTAACTGTTGATGCTACAGGTTGTCCATTAGTGCTTGATGATGATAAAGACGGTGTAAGTAATTCTCAAGACCAATGCCCAAATACTGTTGCTGGTGACAGAGTAGATAGTAATGGTTGTCCAATACAATCTTTGAAAGTAAACTTTGATACTGAATCTTCAATTGTTAAAGACGAATATATGCCAGAGATTAATGATTATGCAAGATTTTTAAGAAACTACAGTAACTATAGTGCAAATATTATTGGCTATACAGATAGTAGAGGTACTGAAGCATACAATCAAACACTTTCACAAAAAAGAGCGAGTGCTGTTAAAGAGATGTTGGAAACTAAAGGTGTAGATGCTAAACAAATCAGCTTTGAAGGCCGAGGTGAAGCTAATCCTGTAGCAGATAATACTAGCAAACAAGGACAAGCTGCAAATAGACGTATTGAAGCAGAACTTACAAGACACTAGATATATAAAAACAAAATATTTTAACAGAGGATAACAAGAATGAAAAAATTAATACTTATTCCAGCTTTATTGCTAGGAACACTCGCAATGGCGAACCAATATAAATATGAAGTTTCTCCAATGATTGGATATAACATTGCAGAAGGTAATCTAGGTTTGAAAAATGATGGTTATCCTTTACTTGGTGCAGAATTTCAGATAAATTATCAAGATTTTTTTCTCTCTCCAGAGTTTTCTATTTTTACTTCTATTCCAGATACTTCAGCATCTGGACAGGATACAAGTATTACACGTCTTGCACTTAATGGTGTTTATACTTTTGATGCAATAAGCTCTTTTGTACCATTTGCTAAACTAGGAGCTGGTATTGAGAATGTAAGCAGAGAAACAGCTTCAAATCAAGATGGCTTCTTTTTAGATGCTGGTGCTGGTGCTAAAGTTGCATTAAGTGAGAATTGGGCTTTAAAATTAGAAGCTATTTATATGGCAAAACTTGCAAGTCATAATGCAGGGAATGCAGATAGTAATCTAATGACTTTAGTTGGACTTACATATGCTTTTGGAGGCGAAAAGCCAAAAGCTGCACCAGTAGCCGCAGTTGTTGCCCCAGTCGTTGTTGTTGATGGCGATGATGATAATGATGGTGTTCTCAATTCTGTAGACCAATGTATCTATACTCCTGCTGGATCAAAAGTAGATAGCCATGGTTGTCGTATGGATGACGATAAAGATGGTGTACTAAATGCAATTGATGAGTGTCCTAATACTCCAATGGGTGTAAGTGTTGATGCTAAAGGGTGTAAAATTGATGGTGATGATGATAAAGACGGTGTTTTAAATTCACATGATATTTGTCCAAATACTGCGGCTGGAGAAGCTGTAAATAGTGACGGTTGTCCAAGAACAGTTCAGTTACATGTAAATTTTGATAATGACTCTTATGATATTCAAGATAATTCTATAGCTAATATTAATGCTTATGCTGAATTTTTGATGACTTATACAAACTATAGTGCAAATATTGTTGGATACACAGATAGTAGAGGGAGTAGTTCATATAATCAAAACTTGTCTGAAAAAAGAGCACATGCTGTTAAAAATATGTTAGAAGCAAAAGGCGTTAATGCAAGTCAGTTAAGTTCACAAGGGCTTGGTGAAGCGAACCCAATAGCTGATAATAGCACAGCAGAAGGAAGAGCAGCAAATAGACGTATTGAAGCGGAGTTAAGTAGAAACTAGATAATCTTAATTTAAGGATAACAAATGAAAAAATTAATACTTATTCCAGCTTTATTGCTAGGAACACTCGCAATGGCGAACCAATATAAATATGAAGTTTCTCCAATGATTGGATATAACATTGCAGAAGGTAATCTAGGTTTGAAAAATGATGGTTATCCTTTACTTGGTGCAGAATTTCAGATAAATTATCAAGATTTTTTTCTCTCTCCAGAGTTTTCTATTTTTACTTCTATTCCAGATACTTCAGCATCTGGACAGGATACAAGTATTACACGTCTTGCACTTAATGGTGTTTATACTTTTGATGCAATAAGCTCTTTTGTACCATTTGCTAAACTAGGAGCTGGTATTGAGAATGTAAGCAGAGAAACAGCTTCAAATCAAGATGGCTTCTTTTTAGATGCTGGTGCTGGTGCTAAAGTTGCATTAAGTGAGAATTGGGCTTTAAAATTAGAAGCTATTTATATGGCAAAACTTGCAAGTCATAATGCAGGGAATGCAGATAGTAATCTAATGACTTTAGTTGGACTTACATATGCTTTTGGAGGCGAAAAGCCAAAAGCTGCACCAGTAGCCGCAGTTGTTGCCCCAGTCGTTGTTGTTGATGGCGATGATGATAATGATGGTGTTCTCAATTCTGTAGACCAATGTATCTATACTCCTGCTGGATCAAAAGTAGATAGCCATGGTTGTCGTATGGATGACGATAAAGATGGTGTACTAAATGCAATTGATGAGTGTCCTAATACTCCAATGGGTGTAAGTGTTGATGCTAAAGGGTGTAAAATTGATGGTGATGATGATAAAGACGGTGTTTTAAATTCACATGATATTTGTCCAAATACTGTGGCGGGAGAAGCTGTAAATAGTGACGGTTGTCCAAAAACAGTTCAGTTACATGTGAATTTTGATTATAAATCTTTTAATGTTAGAGATGACTCTATGGCAGATATAAATGCTTATGCTAAGTTTTTAACTACTTATACAAATTATAGTGCAAATATAGTGGGCTATACAGATGATATAGGAAGTAAGGGGTACAATCAAAGACTTTCACAAAACAGAGCGAATGCCGTAATGCAATTGTTAGAAAGTAAAGGGGTAGAACCTGGTCAATTACATGCGGAGGGTAGAGGTGAAGCGAATCCAATAGCTGATAATAGCACTTCAGAAGGAAGAGCAGCAAATAGACGTATTGAAGCAGAGCTTAGAAGAGACTAAGTGTTAGATATTCCTTGTGTCATCTTTGCTGGTGGCAAAAGTTCAAGAATGGGAGAAGATAAAGCTCTTCTTCCATTTGCTTCTTACACAACCCTTACCGAATTTCAACTCTCACGACTTAGCAAAATCTTTAAAACTATTTATATATCATGTAGAAATAAAAACAAGTTTGATTTTGATGCTAATTTTATCGAAGATGTACAAAAAGGTGATATTTTTGCACCAACTTTAGGATTTGTGTCAATTTTTGAAAAAATAAAAGAGAATAGTTTTTTTGCGATAAGTGTTGACACACCATTTGTCTCCTTAAAAGAAATAGATAAACTTGTAGAATTTAATGGATTAGCTTATGATGCTGTTGTAGCAAAAACAGAGGAGGGAATACACCCATTATGTGGAATATATTCTCGTTCTTTGCAAAGAAGCTTTGAAGATATGCTTCTACATGATAATCACAAGTTAGGTTTCTTACTAAAAAATGCAAATACAAAATATGTGGACTTTTCTGATTCTAAAGCCTTCTTAAATTTAAATCATCCCCATGATTACCAAAAAGCACTAACACTTATTTAATACTCTTTGCTATAATATATTAGAAGAATAATTTAACACAAAGAGAAGCGATGACTTTAACTCACCTAGATGAAAATCAGCGACCAAAAATGGTTGATGTTAGTGATAAAAATCCAACAACAAGAGTTGCAGTTGCTAGTGGTATCATACAGATGAGCCAAGAAGCATATACTAATGTAGTTAGTGAGCAGAATAAAAAAGGTCCGGTCCTTCAAACAGCTGTTATAGCAGCCATCATGGGGGTGAAACAAACAAGTACCCTAATCCCAATGTGTCATCCATTAAACTTAAGTGGTATAAATTGTGATGTAGATGAACTCCCTGACCTTCCTGGATTTAAATTAACTGTAAGGACAAAACTAACAGGACAAACAGGTGTAGAGATGGAAGCATTAACAGGAACAAGCATAGGACTTTTAACTATTTATGATATGGTAAAGGCTATTGATAAAGGTATGATTATTAAAAATGTACAACTTGAAGAAAAATCAGGAGGTAAGAATGGAGATTTTAAACGATAGGAAGGAAAAACTAGAACTTACTTATCCTTGTAATTGGGCATATAAGCTTATTGCAGGTGAAAAAGAGGCTTTAGAAAAAGCAATTCATGATGTAATACAAGAGAGAGAGCATTCGGTGAAGCACTCTAAGAACTCAAAAAGTGGGAAGTATATAAGCATGAATCTTGAATTATTAGTACATAATGAAGATGATAGAAATTTTATTTATGAGGCACTTAAAGCCCATAATAATATTAAAATGGTACTTTAAAAGGAGTCTAAAATGGATATTGAAAATATAGATACAAAACTAGAAGAAGTTTATAACCGTAGATTTAAAAGTGTAGAAAAGAGAGTGACAAGTGCAGTAAATCATCTCGTTGAAGAAGATAAATTAGAATTTGATAAGTTAGAGCTTGCTCAAATGAGAAGTTTAGTAACTTCTATTCTTAATATTGAAACGAAAAGTTTACAAGAAGATGTAGAGACACTCTTAGCCCAAAAAGAGTTAATAGAAAGAAGTTTAGAAAAAAAACATGCACAACTTCAAGATACAAAATATGATGTTTTTGATGTTTTAGAAGAGCAATATGCAAAAGATGATAAGACATTATCTAAACTTCATCAAGTTAAATTACAGTCTATAGATTTGTATGAAATTTTGAGTGAAATGGTTGAGTCTGCTATTATTACAGCCTTAGAAAAAGATGAAGATGGGGATATTAAAGATACGATTGTTGAAATTATTCGAGGTATTACTTTTGAGGCTATTAAAGAGGGCTCTTTGAGTACTATTAGAGTTAGAAAAATATTATCAACTGTACTTACTTCAGCAATTGATGTGGCAGAAGCGACACCAAATAGAGCTTCAAGTATCCTTGGTGGAACACTTAAAGGTATGCGAGGTGGTTTAGTTCACTCGATAGATAGATTTAAAAAGAGACTTGCTAACACTCCTGTTGAAGCCAAACATATCTTAATAGAAGATTATGATACCATAATAGAAGATTTACATCAAACTGACACTCTCTTTTCTCAAGTAGTTATAAATCAAGCTTCTCAAAGTGCTCAAAATATCCGTACTATTTTAGTAAATAAAAATAAAGAGATGCGATATGATTTAGAGGAATTAGTACATTTATCACGTGAAGCAGCTGATGTTATGAAAGAAAAATTCTCAACTTTTGCTCATAGTGCAGCCAAAAAAGCTGATACAGCATTTAAATTTCAAAAAGCACAAGAAGCTAAGAAAATGGGTAAAGATGCATGGGGAGTAGCAAGGTCTGCACTAGATACTGCCATTAAAAGTGCCAAAGGTGCTATAGATAAGAAAGAGAAGTAGGTTTTATGAAAGATAATGAAAGTATAAAAAAAGAGATTGAAGAAGAAGTTCAAAAGTATGAAAATGATAAAACTTCTGTAAAAGATTATTATGAGAGCATGGAAGAGATAAGTGCATGGCTAGGGGAGTTAGGAAAATAATGAAAATACTTTGTTCACAACTTTATGAGAAGCAAATAAAAGAGATTTTGATTCCTATTGCCTCCTCAGATTACAATCAAGCCAAAAACTTTAAGCTCTATCTTGACACTATCATATTAAATGTGCCAACAAAGGCAAGAAAATATAAACAATCTGTTTATAGTGATAATGAGAATATCAAAGATATAGAGCATGAAGGATATACGATACCATTTTTATTTGATGAGCCTAATAATACTTATCTTATATTAGCTATACTTAAAAAATGAACCCTTCGAATGGCAACTATTTGAAATAGATGCTATAATTGTATAAATTTAATACATAAGGATTTATTATGATGTTACATCCCGCTACGGTTCACTTTGCAATTGTTTTACCAGTTGTTGCTTCTATTTTTGGCTTTATCTATCTTATTACAAGAAGTGAGGGGATGTCAAAAATTTCATCCAGAGCTACACTTTTTGCTGCACTTGCCATGATTGGTGTTTGGTATACAGGTAATGATGCCGGTCCACAAATCTATAATTTTTTAAGTACACAAGGCAAAGAAGAGCTTCTTGAGCATAAAACTCTCGGACTTTATTTAGCGATTGCTATGAGTATAATAGCTCTGTTAAAAATAGTAGGTTGCAAAATGAAAAAATTTACAATTGAACTACTGGCAATTGTTTTATTATTGATTGCGACAGTCACTACTTTTGTTCAAGGAAAAATGGGTGGCGAAATCGTTTATAATTATGGTATGCCATTTAAAGCAGAAGCAACTCAAAAAATATTGAAAAAAGCCTATGAAAATGCTGCAAAAACAGAAGAGTCTGATGAAAAAGTTGAATTTTATGAAGATGCAATCGATGAGATAGATTCACTATCACAAAAAGTAAATAAAGTGTATGGGGTTGAAGAAGAAGCACATGAGAGTGAAGAGTAGTATTGCTTATTATAATATGTAAAATATAAAAAATATTCTAGTTGTAGTGTGATAAAAAAGTAACACTTTATTAAAATTATATTAATTATAAGGTGTTTAGAGACTCTTTTTAAGAAAATTAAGTCTATAATGTACTCCAATTAAAAAAAATGTGAGGTTTAGAAATGAAAAGAATTATTTTTTCGGTACTGTTCGTTAGTGTTGCATTACTTGCTGCTGATAGTGCTTCGGTATACAAGTCGGGATTCTTATTACCGGCAAAGGGTGATGTAATATATAAAAAACAATGTACGTTCTGTCATGGTAATGATGGTAAACAAACAAGTTTTAAAGGTTCAGCAAAAAATATTAAGTATGCTCCAATTGCAGGCTGGGAAGTTGCTAAATTAAGCAATGAACTGCTTAGATACAAGAGTGGAAGACCTGAAAAAAGTTATTCTCAAGTAAATAAAACTGGTTATGGTGCATTAATGAAAAGTGTAACAAAAGATTTATCTACAGATGAGCTAAATGCTGTTGCTGAATATGTTAATGGTTTAAAATAATTTTAGATAATAAATAAAGGATAATTATGGAT
>ERZ890953.1323-NODE-1323-length-12578-cov-4.239639_pt1 | contig 12578 bp, 12 predicted proteins | sample MGYA00521264_ERZ890953 | MGnify/ENA primary metagenome ERZ890953 (study PRJEB32303, sample SAMEA104408629) | aquatic metagenome | biome: Brackish water; feature: Chemocline; material: water | place: Baltic Sea | collected 2014-10-26T21:54:00 | depth 200 m ... | reverse complement strand
GCCCAGGGGAACCCCCATGTCTGGTTCTACCTGGACCGCAGCAACACAAGCCAGGCGAACCGCAAGGTGCTGTTTGTCAAGAACCGTTCCAGGGCAACCCTGAAGATCTACTTCGTCAAGTTCAAGAGTAGGGCTGGCCCCTGCTGAGAGGTGACTTTTGCTGGTGCGAGTTACACAAAAATGCACGATGGGATGTACCCATTGTCTCGTGGACGCCACCCCTGATGGCGAACACATGCCGGTCGAGGTCTTCAAGCAAACTCTGGACTTCATAGACCGTACAGGTGAGACCTTCCTCCAGATCAGCGGAGGTGAACCAACAGACCATCCCGAGCTGCTCACCCTGCTGGAACTCGCACAAGGACGTGTGGATCACATCCTGCTCACCTCCAACGGCCTGTTCTTCGAGGAGCCCGGACGCTGGGAGGAGATCCGTCCCCTGATCTCCGGCATCCAGGTGACCAATGACCCTCGGTTCTACCCCCGGACAGTGACCGTCCCCGAGGATGGAAAGATTTCTTTGGAGACAGCCATCCGCCAGGTCTCTCCGTTTGGCCGGGCGCTCAAGAACGGGTTGCCCTGCAACCGGCAGTCCCCCTTGTGTTTCAACCTGCGAAGCATGACCCGCAGCTACCGGGACTTGAAGAAAGCACTCCTTGGGCTTCGAATGCGGGGCTACTACTGCACCCCATCTGTCAACATCGACGGGTCCGTAGCGGCTGGGGAAACCTCCTTCTGCACCACGATTGGCCAGGTCACGGACGACCTGGACACCTTGACCCGAAACCTGATCTCCATGACCTGCGACCGTTGTGGACTCGTGGATCAATTGGGACATGACCACAAAAAGGCCATCGGGGAAGCTCGAATTATCCTGCTCTAAAGTCGCTTATCCCCCAGAGATATCGCAAATGACTGAAGCCGAAATGTTTCTCCAGCATTGCAAGTTGACTTGTTTCGGCGGATCCGAGAAAGGGACTTGCGATTGTAAGTCCCCCAATGACTGTGAATTACGGAAAGACCCCCGATTTTCACAGTGGAGATTTAAGGCAGAGGAACGGATGTTTCGTCACTTCCCGGAGCTTGGCCGGATCCTCAAAATAGACCCCGCATCTCCCCCCAAAAAAGAGTAGTAGAAAGGGAGAGGTGAAAAACATGGACAATCCCTTTACCGTAGACACCCCAGCATCCGATATAACCCTGACCTCCGCTCTGTCCGAGTTGGGGACAGAGGATCAGGGGACTTTGGTCTCCCTGGTGGTTCACAAGAAGGGGGTCTCCCGTGGCCCCGCATCCAACAGGATCATCTACGAGGATGACTTCGTGCATGTCCTGCTCTGGGCTGGCTTCCCCTACCACGCCCTGGTGGCTCGCAGCCAGAAGAAGCTGGACAAGCTCTGGGATCAGGGGGGCAAGCTGGAACGCGACCTCATCCAAGCCGCCCAGGAGGCCGGACATAGCAACGTGAACCTCACGGACGTGTCCCATGCCATCCAGGAAATCAACGCCTCCTTCTCCAAGGTCATGGTAGGCCGGGAACGGGCAGAAGAACGGGGAGATGACCCGAACGAGCCCACCGACTGTGCGGACTCCGTGTGGGAACCCCTGGTGGTGGACGGGGTGCGGGTCCGTGGAGCCAAGGTCTACTGTGGCCAGGCCCGCCCGGATGACCACCGGGCTCCCGTGCCGGGGAACATTTACCTGGACGGCGTGAAGCTGGGGGAGAAGGTGCTCACCCCCGCAGCCAACGGCAAGTGGCCGGTCAACTCCAAGGCCAAAACCGTGGTCAAGGACATCCTGCGGAGCTGGCTCCCCGCCGGGCTATTTGTCCGTTACTCGCTGGAGCAGGAACGGATGCTCACGGTCAAGGTGGGTAAGACCGCAGGAGACCACGCCAAGGGCGAAGGTGTCCCGGTAGACCCCGAGGCCATTCGGCAGTTGTTCAAAATCGCCCCGTGAATTTTGACCCACATCTCCATTTTGTTGATTTTAACCTTCTGAGCCCTTAAAAGGGATTGGCAACAAGAGGAGAAAAACCCATGTGGGAAGACGATGAGAAATTCGTGGACTGGCTTGATTCAGAGGAACTGGGCACCGATGATGACCCTCTGGATGATGAAGTCCTGGAGCTGATGCACCGGGCCTGGAAAGCAGGGCAGCTTTCACATCTCAACGATGAGAAGGATGATTTTGAAGAGGACTTCGACGGAGATTTCGACGATGAGGAGGTAGAGGAGTTGGACTTCGAGGGGTGACCGTTCATTAAAACCTGGCTACTGCCCCCCTACACCCCCCGGGTTGGAGTGAAAGATGTTCCAGCAAGAGTACGAGGTCTCCTTCGAGTTCAACGGCTTCTTACACCACGGTTACCGGCTCTTGTGCCCGGTTCCAGGGGCCACCCGTGTCTGTGTCCGTGTTCAGCGCCCCGTGACCTACATCTACAGCGTAGGTTGCCCCGGTGCGGTAGGAGAGCGTGTCCTCGGGGCTACCGAGATCGTGGGTAAACTGGACCCGTTTTACTGGGGTGCCCAGAACACACTCCGGGACAAGCCTTTTGAGATTGCGGTAATGGTCTTCAACCACCAGACCGGGGTAGACGACGTACTACGGGTACACAATGCCTGGCTGGTCACAGAACCCAGCGGAGACTTCGTGGCTGAGAACTACACTCCCTGGGAACTTTACGTGAAAGAGAAACAGAGTGGGTGGGAACCGTTTAGGGTGGGGGAGCCGATCTTCCCTACGAATGGGAGGCCAGAGTAAATCCTACAGGGTGGCTCCCTGAGCCCATTGGACGCCATCCACCTCGATGGCAAGGACTGCGAGGTCACTGTTTGATGACCCATCATCATCCATCTCCAGACGAAACAGGATCAAATCCCCAGCGTAGTATCCTGAGATATCGAACGGCCCGAGACGGGTGACGTGTGGTTTGTCTATCGTAGTCCCAGGAGGCGTGAACGTCGTGGGGGTTCCAGCCTTCGCCGTCAAGGTCTCGGTGTTGGCTTCCGTCCTCGCTATCAAGGTACTTCCACCTGCCGGGTCTGCAACGTCCACTCCCGAGACTTCCTGGGCCAGGAAGGAAAAAATCATGGACATGTCGCCGGAAGGTGCGGACCCCACATACTTGTGGGTCACATTAAGGTAGAGGGGGTAAGCCGTGCAGAGACCTAACGGGAGGGTGAACTGGTAGGTCAGGTAGTCTCCGTTACCGTTGAACAAGCTGTTCTGCCCGAGGTGGGTCCACTCAGTAGGAACACCACCGGCCCCCACCGTAAAGGACAAGGTGGCCATCCCCCCGTCGCCCCAGATGTTCCCGGCTGCGAACAAGGTGTTCCGCCACATGGCCAGACCGTGAGCCGTCAGGAAACCCGTGGAGTTCAGCTCCATCCGGGGGATAGACATCTTGAACTGGTCAAATACCGGCAACGTGGTCGGCGGGGTGTCAATGCGGACCCGGACCCAGTACCCCGTAACCCCAGAGATGGTCTTGGTCGCCCAAGTGGTGGCTGGGAAAATGCCGAACCGGATATGCTCCGAGCTGTTGGCCCTCCAGAAAATGTGGTCAGCGTAGGGGTAGAACGAGCTGCTGTGGGTCGCCATGACCCCGACCTCGGCCCAGGCCGCCCCGTCCCAGATCTCGTAAACGTAAATCCCGTCTACTGTTGAAGCCGTGGTCTGCGTGATCTTCCAACCGAAATGCTTGAGCCAGTTAGCGGAAGCATCTTGAAGCTCCAGACAGGCCAGCATGGTGTGGTTGGCCGCCGTGCCCTGGAAGGTCGCCGTGAGGGCATCCCCTGGAGTTGTCAGGTTGGTCGTGACCTCGGTGAGATTTCCACCATCTGCCACAGCACTCGCGGTGTTGTCCGTGGTGAACACCCGCATGTTTCTCGTGGTGGAGTCCCCGCCTCCGAAGGTGCTCTCCTTGGGAGCCTCGGGGCGGCCAACATGGAACTCCCCCCAGGCTGTGAAGCCCGTGTCTCCGGCGCTGTCGTCCTGGAAGAAGATGTTGACGTTGGCCCCCGTGAGGTAGGCCGCCGACGCGCTGACCTTTTTCGGGTCAAAGGATCCCGAAAGGAGGTGCAGGGTTCCCGAAGTAACCGCCGGGTCCACCAGGATGTCCCAGGTGTTGCTGAGGAACTTGCAGTTTTGCAGTTGGACATCGTGGGCATCCGCCGTGATGTGCAGAGCATACGTCTGGCCCAACAGGTACACGTCGCTGGCGATAAAGGTTCCGGCTCCGACTTCCACGCCATTCGTGACGGTGGCCGTGGAAGCAACGAAAATCTCGTTGCCGTAGACGACGCCACCTTCGATGTCTACCAGGCACTCGGTGACGCCTCCGCCGGTCTGCCAGCTATCAATGACGACAATTCCCGCCTGGACCCGCAAAAGGTCTCGCACGGTGCCGGTGGCCATCTTGCAGCTCTCAACCCGCAACAACCCGGTCCCGGACTTCAGGACACCATCACCCAAAGCACCACCACCAACGAAAACCACGTTCATGATCTTGTTGGCCCCGGTGGCCGCGTTGACCAAAATAGCCGGGTTCGCATCGTTGGGGGTCGTGACGATGAGGCTGTGCAAATGACTGCCCACCCCCAACGTAAACCGTATCCCCCCAGCCCCCGCCCCGGTGATAATCGCACTGTCCTCCAAAGAACCGTGCAAAACAACCCCATCAGGAACCGTCACGCTCTCCGCGTAGGTTCCTGGCCCAACCTGGACGGTGTTTCCAGACACCGCCGCCAACAAAGCTGCGGCAATCGTTGAGTAGGACGTGACCACCCCGGAATTGAACAGCTTGACCCCACTGAGGGCTACACCGGGGTCTTCTCCTACGATGGCCCCACCAGACCTCTTGAAGTGGTGGCCGTCAGCCACCGCCCCCAGCGTGAGTAATGTGGGTCCGCTGGTCTCCCGTAGCCCCCGGACATCGGGGTTGGGATAAGTGGACCCGAGCTGGCCCCCCGCAGCCCCCGTGGGCGTCCGGGCATTGGTGAACCGAGCATCGTCCCCAGCCGCAACCGTGCTTGCGATCACGCCCACCGGGAGACGGGTGTATGCCACCGTCCCCGAAGTGATGTCGGCCCCCGCATGGACGTGAGCCGTTGGTGTTCGGGCATCAGACAGCCTGGCGTCACCTGTGTCGATGAGCGTGGCATCCGTGATCTTGGCGTTGAGATTTGCCAGCGTGGTGTTGTTGTGCAGGGCTCCGGTTAAATCGTGGGCCGTAGGCGTCCTCGCATCCGTGAACCGAGCATCATCCCCGGCGGCCAAGGTTCCGGCCCCGACCCCGATGGTGATGCCGACCAGGCTTCCCCCAACCCTCTGCACGACACTGTTAGCCGCGATAGACCCCAGGGTCAGGTCTGTTGGTCCCCCGGTCTCCCGCAACGTGTGGTTGTGGTCCGAACGCGCCAGCGAGGCGGCTACACCCTCCGTGTTCCCCGCCCCAACTCCGACCCCTGGAGCGGCTGTCAGCGCCTCTGTGGAGGTGACGGAGTTGGGAGCCAAGCCCCCGGCGGCACCGGAGATGTTGACGTTGGTGGACCTCAGCCCCGCGTAAGGCAGCCCGCTGAACTCATCCCCCTCTGGGTAAACCAGGAGGTGTTGTTGGGCCATGCTGTAGGTAGACTCGGCCCCGCTCCCCCAGGCCCCCGAAAAGAACCGAAGGGTGTAGGTTCCGGCAATCGTGCGAGCCGTGGCCGTGATGACAGCCCATACCGGGTCCGCACCATCCAGGATTTCTGCACCCGATGTGTCTGAAATGAAGACCCGGTAAGAGGACTCGGCGCTGTTGACCGAGACCCTCCCCGTGGTCGTATTGAACTCATGGGATCCAGTGCCCCCCACCGTCTCCAACAGCACGGGGATACCTGTGACCGAACCGTCCCCGATGACGCCAGGGGTCGCACTGAAAGGACCGAACTCCGCATCGGCAGAGACGTTGACCGTAGTCGCGCCAGGGTTGGCCCTGGTGGCGCTCTGCACATCGGTCAACATCGGCTTGGTGCGGAACGCATCCAAGTTCGACCCGTCCGTGGAAACATCCCGACCGTCCACGTTGCCGATTGATGTGAGGTTATTGCCCCCAAGGTCGAAATCGGCAGTCGCCGCGATAGACCCGTCTTTCAGGAACACATCGGAGGCTGCCAGCCCACCAACCAAAGCGGCCCCAGTCCTCTGGACGATGGCCCCGGCAGGGATAGCCCCTACCGTGAGGTCCGCAGGCCCACCCGTCTCACGGATGGTGTGATCGTGGTCCGCACGGGCTACTGTGGTCGCGGTGCCCTCCGTGTTCCCACCACCGAGACCCTGGGAAGGGGCATCGAAATACCAACCCACCAACCCAGTCCCGACCCGCACCAGGGCCGAGCCATCCGGGACAGCACCAAGGGTGAGCTGCTGGGAGCTTCCAGCCTCCGTCAGGGCCGCGACCTGGGGTGACGGGTAAAACCCCCCCAGGTCACCTCCGGCGGCTCCTGTTGGCGCTCTCGGGTCGCTCAGACGGCTATCGTCGCCCGCTGCCACCGTACTCGCCCCGGTCCCCACCGGGAGATAGGCATAGGCTACAGTGCCAGAGGTAATATCAGCCCCCGAGTGGACGTGAGCTGTGGGGGTCCGAGCATCAGACAAACGGCTGTCATCCCCGGCGCACAAAGTCCCAATCCCGGTGCCGATGTCGATCCCAGCCACCGTGGCACCGACTCTCTGTAGAACCTGGGTTGCGGTAATACTGCCAATGGGCAGATCGGTGGGACCAAAGGTCGTTCGTATCCCCGCCACGCTTGGGTTGGGATAAGTGCCTGACAGGCTCCCACCCGCAGGGCCAGCGGGCGGGCCAGAGACCGCCGCCGGGGTGAACCACCCACCAAGTTTCGCCCAGAACTCCAACTTCCCCCAGTCCTCGGATAGTGCTGAACTGACCGCTCCGTCGATAGTCTCCCCGGCAGCGGGGAGTACCGTGACGTTGTTGGTGGCCGCATCCCCGAAAGCGTCGATGAGAACAACGAGGCCAATCTGCTCTGCTACCGGCGGGAGCTGAAGGGTCATGGCCCCCGCCGCTGCTTTCACGAATGTCTTGTCAGTCCCGACCCCTGTCGTGGCGGACGTAAACATCAAGACCAGACCTTCAGACCCCTGCTGGGGCAACACCCCGTAGTTGAACACGGCGGTCAGGTGCCCCAACTGGATGAAGCGGAAAATGTCTCCGATCTCAAAGGAGATGGGGACCAAGCCACCGAAAGACAGCTCCAAAGTTCCGCCGACGGGAACGTAGTAACCTTCTCGTCGGCCAGCAGAGCTACCGTCGTAACTCGCCTTGAGGTCGTCCAGCATGATGGAACTCTGGGAGAGTCCGGTGTGGGTCAGCGTAATTGTGATTCCAGTCGCCATGTTTCACCTATGCTTGGTTGTACTGGGCTGTAACTTCCAGGCACTCCCGGCAAAAGTACACCGCGACAGCCGCCGCATCATGTAGCCACAAGCCCCCGGCTTGCCCTGTGGTCTTTTTCAGGTTGCAGAGGTACTGGTCCTCTCCCTGCCCTTCAAAGGCCGTGAAAGCCAGCTCTGCGGTTCCAGAGCAATGGCAGCACGGCACGGTCAGCGGAAAATCCGCCTGCCAGGTCTTGGTCTCGGCCCCCGGTCCCTTGGTGATCTCCATGGCCTTGTGAGACATCCATCGGAAGGCAACCCTCTCGTTCGGCGGATAGATCTGAAGGCGCTCAGCGAAGTCGTCACGGGGTTCCGCAAGCCCCTGGGACCGGCAGAAGGCATCTACCAGATCAGCGGCCCTGGCGGCATCGTGACTGCCCCCAAAGGGGCCTTCTGCCTGGTCGTTGCTGGTTAGCCAACCCATGAACCCATACAGGGCCTCGGCGGCTTGCAGCTCTCCGATTTTAAGCAGGTGGCGGAGGGCGACCTTCTGGAAGGGAGGCATGTATTTGGAGCTGGCGGGGTCGGCCAACACCTTGGGGTTGGCCGTGAAGTTCCAGACGGCTTTGATTTCTTCTTGGTAGGGCCTCCGCCCCAGATTGTCCTCGTACAGATTGATGATGCTGCAGAGGGCTTCATCCATGATATCGGCAGGGCCATCCCCTGAGACGAGGCCCGTGGTGGTCCCGTCCCCCATGCTGGAGGTCTCAGGGTCCACCGCCCACCATCCAGATGTCCGGGAGGTGCTCATTCCCCGGCCCCCTCCAATTCCTTCTCCATCTTGTCCAGAGCTTCGTAGTAGTCCTCGAATTCTGTCAGGTGATCGAGGACGATCTCCTTGGCCAGCTCCGGGTCATCCGTGTGCTCCAGCTCCACCTTGATCCCCTTGGCAATGGTCTCAGGATCAAAATCTGAGGGCTTCTTCTTGTCCGCCTTCCCTCCCGGGATTTTGTCCTTCCACTCGGCAGCGTCCTTCTCGGAAACGTGGGCGGAGGCCAGGGAGTAGATGTAGCTCTCCAGGTCATGCGGGGAAATCCCGGCCTTCTCCGCAATGGCATGTACCTCTGAATCCGGCACCTCTTTCCCCTTGTACTTCTTCAGCAGGGCGATGACCTGATCCTTGACCTCTTGGGGAACCTTTGCAGCTCCCTTGAAACCGTACAGGGCCTCAGCGTCTTGCCGGTTGCCTTGCCTGAGCAGGTAACGAAGGGCTACCCGGCTGGCAGCCCTCCCGGGGCTATAAATTTTCTTGTCTCTGGCCCATTGCATTAGTTCCACCTCGAATTCTTGAAATCCCCGCCCGTGGTTCATGTGCCGCAGGTGGGCCATCTCGTGGATCATCGTTGACATGATGGCGCTGTACTTCCGCAGCAACATAGGATTGCGCTTCTGACGGACATTCAGAGCGATGATGCGTTTGTCCCGGTTAAATCCAAGGGAACCTTCAGCCACCGACTCCTTGAGGGACATGAACTTGAGCCCGAACTCTCGCAGGATGGGCTGCACGTCCCGCTGGATCTTGGTGAGAATGGCTGCGACCTGCTCTTTGTTTTCCAGGTCGTAGACCGAGTAGCCGTCCACAACCGTCCGGGTCCACTCCTTCTTCATCTCGACCCGCTCAGCCTTCTGACCGAGCTTTTTCTTGGCCCAGTTGACCCACTTCGGCAGGTACTTCGTCCGCATCGGACTTCCCACAGGAGCGTCCATCCCCCACTGGATCAAGAGCTTGTTGCTCCGAATGGAAGCCTTGGAACGGCGGTTGTCCGTCTGAACCTGGGTGACCTTGACCCCCGTGATCTCGGAGTCCTCATAGGGGCCAACAGCCCCGGCGAACTTGTATTTTGTTTTAGCCTGACTGCCCGGAGAGACCTCTACGTGTCCCTTCTCGCCAACTTCCACTTCAAGCACCCCTGACCCAAATTCACGGTCTAGCTTCTCCTGAACCTCCTGGCGAAGTGGACCGGCATAATCCTCTTCCCAACCATCTTCATCCCAGCCCTCACCTTCGTTGCCGAAGTGGTCGAGGCGCTGTCTCCAGGCGGGTTCTACTGACCACGAAGGTCCGTAGGACTCTGAGTAGAAGTCCACGTCCCTCATCCCCCCACCAGTACGGGTCTTGAGCCTGCGGAGAAAGGAGGTGATCTGGTCAAGAGGGAGCAGAGGCTTGGATGCTACTTCAACGGTGAGCGACTGCCCCGGGGTGACGGGGCCAGCACCCAAGAACAGCTTGAGCATCTCGGCATCGGACAGCAGCCTGTTCTTGACCTTCTTGGGCATGGGCTTGCCCGAGGCAACCATCCAGGTGTTCCAACCCCCCGGGAGCCGCTCTGCAACCGTCTCCATCATCTTGCCGCTGGGGTAGATGACCACCCACCGGGCTTTGGAGGACTGTGTGAAGGTGTCCAAGGTTGGGTGGGGGACGGACTTCTGGGTCGTGGAGGCTCGGGTGCTGACCAAGGCCACGTCCAGGTTGGTCCACTCATCCACATAGTCAAAAGAGGCTTTTACCTGTCCTGCAAACTCCTTGTTCACCAGAAGGGCCAGCCTCCGAGCTTCCCGCAAATCTTCACGCCCGGGTCTCTCGCTACCCACGTCCCCATTGTCCCGAGTGGAAAAGTACAGGCTGGTTCGGCTCTCTTCCTCCAACTCCAACCAAGTTCTCTGCCGGGCGATGAACTTTTTGACATCCTGAAAAATGCCGGATAGTGCCTTCTTGCCTGCCCCAGCCGCGATTTCCTTGGCCTTTTCCCACTTTTCTTCATCACGTTTGGTTTTAATGGGCATGAGAGGCTCCAGGGGATCGTCCTACAGACGGATCCTTATAGGGAGCCTACCGGGTTAAACGGGGTGAAGCAGAGGGGTGCTACAGGGTGGGGTGGGGGTTAGCCGAGGCTGGTCACGATGAGCCAACGGGGGCCGGAGGGGTTGGCCTGCACTATCTTCTCCCAGGAGATGCCCAGCTTCACGGCCCATTCCCGGAGGGTGGCGTAATCCTGAGCCTCTCCCTTGTCCGAGCGGGACATGATGGGGGCGTTGGCCAGATCCATGGGGTTGGAATTCCAGTTTGCAGAGGTCAGGCTGGCCTTGACGGCCAGGCTGTAATCCAGGGAGCCGTTCTCAAAGGAACCGCCAATCACCAGCCTCACCGGGGCCTTGGTGGGGATGTTGTCTTTCAGGACGACTTGGGGCAACTCCGTATAATCAGCATCTTTGGCCCACACGCCTTCGTTGCCAAGGTAGTAACCGAAGAAAATATATGAGTTTGGTGTGTTGCTCATCGTGCCCTCCTACCTGAAACGGGGAATACGACCCCGGGCCATGTCTCGAATGACCCGCTTCATGTTGCCGGGGCGATTGTCGTGAACCAGGCTCTCCAGCCGAAGAAGAAGCTGCTGCCAGGTTCGCAGATCCGCTACTGAGGGATGATCCTCAACCGGCCCCAGGGCCAGCTTCCGAAGCTCAGAAGGCTGTGGGAGCACCAAACGCCCACGACCCCCAGGAAGGCTTCTCTGCAAGTCCAGGTCATCCCCAGGATTCCAGTCGTGGGTTGGTACTCGTTGCAGGGTTTCGATGCGAACTGCGAGGCGCTGTAGGTCTAGTGGGTTCATACCTGTACTACTCCCGTGACCCCCCTGCTAAGCAACCTAGTCCTGGAGCAAATCCAGCACGTCTGGCTCTGCATCATCTTCTGCAACACCCACAGATTCCGTGACCAGGTTGATCACATTCGGCAAGATTCTCGGTTCCTCTCCTGGGCGGGGGATGATAGGGAAGGCGTCCAGGATCTTCTGGTCAAGTACCAGGAGGTAGCCCAGACCATACTCCCCATTTTCCAGCCCGGAGTACAGAGCATCATCCAGGTCATTGTCGATTTCAGCGTGTTGCGAAGCTGCACACATAGCAATCGCCGCCACGGTGTCTGTGTCGCCCCCGTACTTGATGCACTGCTGGAGAACCCCCGTGAGTGTGGACTCCTGCTTCACAGCCGCAGCCGCAGCCTGAACAGCGGGGAACCCCTGGTTGCCTACTCTCCCTTTCCACCCCTCGTTCCAGAGGACAGAGGGGACATGGAACCACAGCGGATCAAGAAGACTTTTCTTCGAGAGGTTGTTGCGGCAAGCCCAGACCAACATGGCGGAGCCCACTGCGGCCATCATCCCCTCCCAGGTCGCATGGGTGAGACTGGCCTGCCACATGGCCAAATCCCTCACATCCGAAGGGTCAACCAGAAGCCCACAAGGACCGGCCCGCATGGCCCCTCCGGCCTTGTTGCTGTGGGGCTGGATATGCTGCAAAAAGTAGCCTGCGGGGTCAGATCTGTTGGAGCAATTCACCAGGAAGTTGTAGAAGCCCTGAGCGTAGCCCTGCCGGGGGTCTCGGATGAAGGTGTCCAGGAATGCCTTGGCCAGGTTTCGGGGTGTCCGGGCTTTGACCGAGAGCATGAACTCCACGACCGCAATCGCCATCTGGGTATCATCCGTGTAGCGCCCCGGAGTTTGGGGATGCCGGGGATGCTGGAGATAGGTCTTGCCGTCATTCCACTGGGGGGTGGGCTTTTTGGGTGGGGTCACGAACTCACGACCTGCACCGAAAGCATCACCGATAGCCATTTCTACGAACATTGTTTCTCCTCGAAGAACCTGACCGTCTCGAAATGCGCCTCAACGAGCGGGGTCATGGGTTGCTGGTAATACGCCATGGGTCCGGCCAGGGGCAAGCCCACAAGTATCCGCCCATCAAGGGAGTCCTCGCTGTGCCCCTCGAACCGGGTGTAGCGAGAGGTGGGGAATTCGGGGAAAGTCCAGATCCCATATTCGTTCCGGTGGTTATTGGGGCCACGGGGAGCGGTGATGGCAATGCCGATGCGTTTCATAGTCATACCCCCTCTACTACCACGGAACGCCAGCTAAGCATCAACGGTACGGCTGGGGGTTGATTATCTCTTCCCCCTCTTTGAAGGCCAGGGCTACCACATAGAGGCCAAACCTCGCCAACACCTCGTCCACCTCCTCCTCTTTTTCATGAAGGTTGATGGACCGGATATCCCGTATCCCTGCCAGGACCATCTGGAGCCTCTCTTCAAGGACAGACCGGACAATTTCAGCCCCAGGTTTCCCTAAATCCGGGAGCTTTCGGGCCAC
>ERZ890953.1320-NODE-1320-length-12612-cov-8.853627_pt1 | contig 12612 bp, 11 predicted proteins | sample MGYA00521264_ERZ890953 | MGnify/ENA primary metagenome ERZ890953 (study PRJEB32303, sample SAMEA104408629) | aquatic metagenome | biome: Brackish water; feature: Chemocline; material: water | place: Baltic Sea | collected 2014-10-26T21:54:00 | depth 200 m ... | reverse complement strand
ACCATCTCGTGAAATTATTGCGGATTCTATTGAGACAGTAATGAATGCTCATAAATTGGATGCAATGATTTGTATTCCAAATTGTGACAAAATCGTTCCAGGTATGATAATGGGTTCCCTTCGTGTGAATGTACCTACCATCTTTGTTTCAGGTGGTCCTATGCCAGCTGGCCATAAAAAAGATGGAACACCAATTGATCTTGCAACTGCATTTGAAGCTGTTGGACAACATGCTGATGGCAAGATGAGCGATGAAGAATTATATGAAATTGAGTGTGAGGCATGCCCATCCGGAGGATCTTGTTCAGGGATGTTTACAGCCAACTCTATGAATACCCTATGTGAAGCTATGGGAATTGCACTTCCAGGAAATGGGACTGTTTTAGCAATGACACCAGAGCGTATTGAAATGGTGAAAACTGCTGCTAAACGTATAGTTGAACTTGCAAAAATGGAAGATAATTCTAAGTATAATTTTAAAAATATTTTAAATGAAAAAGCAGTTCACAATGCTTTTGTAGTAGATATGGCAATGGGTGGAAGCTCAAATACTGTTTTACATATGTTAGCGATTTCAAGAGAAGCAGATGTTCCTTTTGCGATAGAGAATATCAACAAAATTGCAGAAAAAGTTGCACATATTGCGAAAATTTCTCCATCATTAACTACAGTTCATATGAAAGATATTGATGATGCCGGTGGAGTAAATGCAGTTATGAGTGAAGTTTCTCATAGAGGAAATGATATACTCAAATTAGATGCACTTACAATAACCGGTGAGACTTTAGGTGAGAGAATAGCTGGTGCAAAAATTTTAGATGAAAATATTATTCATAAAAATGAAAATGCATACTCTCCAGTAGGTGGACTTTCTATTTTATTTGGTAATCTTGCTTTAGAAGGTGCTGTTGTCAAAAGTGCAGGAATCGCACCAAGTATGAGAGCTTTTAAAGGGACTGCAATCTGCTTTAACTCACAACCTGAAGCGATAGCGGGTATAATGAGCCATAAAATAAAATCTGGTAATGTTGTAGTTATTCGTTACGAGGGTCCCAAAGGTGGTCCTGGAATGCAAGAGATGCTTGCTCCAACCGCACTTATCCAAGGTATGGGACTTGGTGAGAGTGTTGCACTTATCACTGATGGTCGTTTTAGTGGAGCTACAAAAGGTGCTTCAATTGGACATGTTTCTCCTGAAGCTGCTGAGGGTGGACTAATCGCACTTATCGAAGATGGTGATGAGATAGAACTTAATGTTGATACACATGTATTACAGTTAAATGTAAGTGATGATGTTTTAGCAACAAGAAAAGAGAACTATGTTCCATATAAAAATGAAGTAAAATCAAAGTGGCTCAAACGCTACCAACTTTTAGTATCAAATGCCTCAAATGGTGCTGTGCTAAAAACAGAATTATAAAATTATAAGAGGAAAATAGACATTGAATGAAATTGCAATAAAACATAATGGCGAAATAATTGATTTACAGACTGCAAAAGAGCTAGGGTTTGAAGGTGAACAGATTCATCTTGATAATTCTGCTGACTCTTTAGAAGTTCTTCGTCATTCAACGGCGCACCTAATGGCTCAGGCGATACAATCACTCTATCCAGATGCAGAGTTCTACGTAGGACCAACTGTAAAAGAAGGTTTTTACTACGACTTTAAGACAGAATCCGAAGTAGGTGAGGGTGACCTTAAAAAGATAGAGAAACAGATGCTTTCATTTGCAAAGAAAAAGTATAAGATAGAAAAATACGAAATTTCTATGGATGAAGCAAAAGAGAAATTTAAAAATGATCATTTAAAACTTGCAGTTATGGAAAGAATTCCATCTGATACTGTAAGTATTTATAAACAAGGTGAGTTTGAAGACTTATGTCGTGGTCCTCACTTACCATCTATTGGGCTTATCCGTTACTTCAAACTTACGAAGATTGCTGGTGCATATCTTGGTGGAGACTCTAAAAACGAAATGCTCACACGTATTTATGGTATAGCCTTTGCAGATAAAGAATCATTAAAAGCTCATATGGACATGCTAGCCGAAGCTGAAAAACGCGACCATAGAAAACTTGGTAATGAGATGAAACTTTTTACTTTCCGTGAAGAGGTAGGAGCAGGTTTTCCTATCTGGCTTCCAGCTGGTGGAAGACTTCGTGCTCGTTTAGAATCACTCCTTTTTAAAGCGCATCGAAAACGTGGTTATGAGCCTGTTCGTGGACCTGAAATGCTCAGAAGTGATCTTTGGAAAACATCTGGACATTATCAAAATTATGGTGAAAATATGTATTTCACTAATATTGATGAGCTGGAGTTTGGGGTTAAACCTATGAACTGTGTTGGTCATATTAAAGTTTATGAGGATGAATTACACTCTTATCGTGATTTACCGATTAAATACTTTGAGTATGGAGTTGTTCATCGTCATGAGATGACGGGGGCTTTACATGGTCTGTTCCGTGTTCGTGAATTTACTCAGGATGATGCACATATTTTTTGTACAGCTGAACAAATTGAAGAACAAATTATAGAAGTTGTTGATTTTGTAGATAAAATTATGAGTACATTCGAGTTCGAATATAAGATGATGATAAGTACTAAACCAGAAAAAGCTGTTGGTGATGACAAGGTTTGGGAAATTTCAACAAATGCATTAAAGAGTGCAATGGATAAAAATGAACTAGTGTATGAAATAGATGAGGGTGGTGGAGCATTTTATGGTCCAAAGATTGATATTAAAATTCTTGATGCCATTGGTCGTGAGTGGCAGTGTGGCACAATACAGTTAGATTTTAATCTACCAGAGCGTTTTGCACTTGAGTATAATGCTGAAGATAATGAAAAAATTCAACCAGTTATGATTCATAGAGCAATTCTTGGTTCATTTGAAAGATTTATTGGGATTTTAACTGAACACTATGCTGGTGAATTTCCAATGTTTATTGCCCCTACACAAGTTGCAATTGTTCCTGTTGCAGATACTCATAAAGAATATGCTAAGCAATTATCAGATAAACTTATCGACATAAATGCCGATAGTGAAATATATGCGAAAAATGATTCTTTAAATAAAAGAATTAGAGTTGCAGAAAAAACTCGAGTGCCAATGATTGTAGTTATTGGTGATGAAGAGATAGAAAATAAAACTGTAGCAGTTCGTGACAGAAGAACTAGAGAGCAATACAATTTAAGCGAAGAAAATTTTTTAAAGCTTATACAAACTAAAGTAAATGAGGTAAATTTTTGAACAAAAACAAAGACCGTGTCATAATGAATGACGATATTCGTGTAGCAGAGTTAAGATGTAATGTAGATGGAGGAGAACCTTTAGGAATCATTTCTACTGATGATGCTATGAGTAAAGCAAATGAGTTAGGTTTAGACCTAGTTCTAATTGCTCCAAATGCAAAGCCACCTGTTGCTAAAATTATGGATTATGGTAAGTTTAAATATCAAGAAGAAAAAAAATTAAAAGAACAACGTAAAAATCAAGTTAAGATTGTTGTAAAAGAGATTAAATTATCAGTAAAAATTGCTGAGAATGATATAGACTATAAAGTGAAGCATGCAAGAGAATTTCTTGAGAAAGGTTTTCATGTGAAATTTAGAGTATTTTTACGTGGTCGTGAAATGGCTACACCTCAAGCTGGTAGAGATGTACTTCTACGTGTTTGGCCAATGGTTGAAGACATCGGTGTAATGGAAAAGCCACCAAAGTTTGAAGGTCGTTACTACAATATGTATGTAACTCCTCAAAAGTAATTAAGTAACAGAGAAATTTTCTAAAGATTTCTCTGCTTGCTTATTCTCTATTTAGAAATTTGAGCTTTTAAAGCATCTTCTTCAATTGCACCAGTTACATATTTAATAATCACAACATTTTCTGTTTCATTGATAAACCATTCAGCAATATGTGCATGCTCAAGATTTGCTAATTTGTCCAAATCTACATCATCCTGAGAAATATAAAGATGAGAGTGTTTGATTGGATTTTGAAGCTTTAATGCTGTCCATATAAGCCAAACTATAGTGACTCCAGCTACAATTGTTGTAAGGGTTTCTTTGTCGCTAATATCTAAGAATAGACCTGCAAATGTACCACCTAAAAATGTAAAGAAGTATGCCGCAGAGTTTGACATACCAAGAGCAGCACCTTTTTGATGAACACGAGCAAATTTACTAATCATAGATTGAACAAGTGGTTCCATCATATTAAAGCCCATAAAGAAAAATACTACACCCGCAACAAACACAGTACTTGATGTTGCAAAACCAAAGATAAGAAAAGCAGCTAAAAATAGGACAATAGAGACTAAAAAGATTTGTTTAGGTATATTCTTTTTCTCTCCTAGTATCGCCGCCGGTGCCATAGCTAAAAATCCAGCTATCATTGCAGGCACATAAGCCATCCAAAGTTCAGATTTTTCCCAGTTAAAACCATACTCAGGTTTTGTTAGAAGAATAGGGATAAGTACAAATGCCATAGTCATAAGACCTTTTTGCATAGCATTGATAATAATCATGTTTAAAAGATTATTGTCTTTTAGTATATCTATAGTCTTAGAATCATCATGGTATACATGCTTAATCTTTGGTGGAGTAGGTACTTTTGTAAAGAGTAAAAGAATTGCAATAACAGCAAGTCCACCAGTAATTAAAAAGATAGTGCTAATTCCAAAACTAGAGGCAATAACAGGACCAAGAGCCATAGATATTGCAAAACTAATTGCGATAAATCCACCCATTACAGCCATTGCTTTTCCACGAATTTCTTCTTCAACTAGGTCGGCAATCATAGCGGGAATAACCGATCCAATAGCACCTGCACCTTGTAAAAAACGACCAAACATGAGTGTGTAAATATCAGTTGAATAAGCACAAATAAGTGAACCAACTAAAAACATTAGTAAACCAATAAGTATAGTTGGTTTACGCCCTATTTTATCACTCAAAGTTCCAAAAGGAACTTGAAAAATAGCTTGAGTAAGTGCATAACCACCAACAATAACACCCACTAATAGTGGTGTAGCACCTTCTAAATCTAGTGCATAAACGGATAGAACAGGTAAAACTAAAAATAGCCCTAAAAATCTAAGAAATAAAATCGAAGATAAAGGTAAAACTTTTTTCATCATATTTGAAGCCTTTATAGTATAATTTCGTGATTATACTACAAAATATTGTTACATATATATAAGGAAAAGAAATTGAAAATAGTTTTAGCTACATCTAATAAAGGTAAAGTAAGAGAAATAAAAGAGTTATGTGAGGATTATGAAGTAATTCCATATACTGAGCTTATAGAAGAGTTTGAAATTGTTGAAAATGCAGATACTTTCAAAGAAAATGCCCTTATTAAGGCTAGAGCTGTTTTTGATGCTCTACATGATAATGAGGTAATAGTAATAGCAGATGATAGTGGTATTAGTGTAGATATTCTTGATGGTGTTCCTGGAATTTATAGTGCAAGATATGGTGGAGAGAATGCTACAGATAAAGATAATTTGGTAAAATTAATGCAAGCCATAAAAGATAAAGGAGTACAAAGCTCACCTGCTTTTTATACAGCGGCAATGGCTATTGTGACTAAGGATACAGAGCGAACAGTTCACGGATGGATGCATGGAACAGCTCTGTGTGAGAGAAGAGGCGAGGGTGGTTTTGGATATGACCCAATGTTTGTACCTGCTGGATACGATAAGACATTAGGAGAGCTTGACAATGAGATAAAAAAGAAATTATCCCATCGTTCAAAGGCACTTTCATTAGTAAAAATTATACTAAAAACACTCTAATTAAATAAAACTAAAAGTATTACACCAAAAAGAATGCGATAAATTCCAAATGAGATAAAAGTGAAATTATCTAAAAATTTTAAAAATAGTTTGATAGTAATAAATGCTACTATAAATGAGATTATAAATCCAATGGCAAGAGTCATGATATTCGCATCATTAAATTCATGATAGTGTTTGAGTAAGTCATAAGCAGTAACAGCACTCATAACAGGAAAAGCGAGTAAAAAACTAAACTCTGCACTTGCTTTTCTACTCAATCCTACTAGAAGTGCACCAATAATAGTTGAACCAGCTCTACTAGTTCCTGGTATTAGGGCAAAAATTTGTGCAAATCCTATGATTAACGATTGTTTTAAAGTGACTTTTTCTACATCATTAATGAGATTATTATCATGTAGAATAAAAAACTTTTCAACTATTAAAAATATGACACCTCCTACTATAAACATTGTAGCTACAACATTAAGACTGAAAAGCTCTTTGATTTGGTGAGAAAAAATAAACCCAACTATGCCGATAGGTAAAAATGCTAAAAAAACTTTTACCCATAAATCTATTTTTTTGAGTGTGAACTTATCTTGATAGTTGAAATAAACAGCTAAAATTGCTGCAAATTGTATAATAACTTCATAAGCTTTAGTTACATTTGTTTGGTCAATTCCTAAAAAGTGACTAGCTACAATTAAGTGCCCAGTCGAGGAAATAGGTAAAAATTCTGTGAATCCTTCTATAATACCTAAAATGATAGAGTCAAATAATGTCATGATTTTCCTTTATGAAATTTTATCATATAAAAAAGAAAATAGACATAATACTTTTTGAACAACAAAAGTGCAAAGGGTTATATGCTTAAATAAACCAAAAATTAACATTTTTTTTCTGAGTTTAAGATATTTAAATTCAAATTAATGATATAATTACCGTCATGATATCATTATTATTAACAACATTTATACTGTCAGTTCTTTTTGTTTATTTAATCATGAAATATTCTTCATTTCTTGGATTGGAAGATGTTCCCAATGCAAGAAGTTCTCATAAAAATGTTATTCCTAGAAGTGCTGGACTTGGTTTTGTAAGTGCAGTTCTTATTGCTATTGGAATTTTTGAATTTTCTCATTTAGTAACTTACTCTTATATTTATATTAGTATTTTTTTAGTCATGTTAGTTGGACTATATGACGATAAAATGGATGTTTCTCACCGTTTAAAATTTATTGCTCTGTTTTTAATAGCTGTTTATGTATGTGTTAATGGAGTTAGGATAGATACTTTAGGTGTCTACTTTAATTATCATGTAGACTTACCTATTTGGATAGCAGGTCCTTTTACTATAATCGCTATTGTTGGTTTTACTAATGCTCTTAACCTTACCGACGGATTGGATGGACTTGCTGGTGCTTTATCTCTTATTATGTTCTTAGCTTTTTTTACAATAGGTATTGTTCATGATGATCAACTACTTATTATATTGTCAAGTACATTTATAGTGAGTATTTTGGCTTTTCTAATTTTTAATTGGCATCCAGCAAAAATTTTTATGGGTGATAGTGGTTCACTTAGTTTAGGTTTAGTAATCTCAATATTGAGCATTCAAGCTCTTGAATATATGACTCCTAGTGCTATGCTATTTGTGATTGCTCTACCTCTTATTGATACCTTTATTGTGATGCGAAGACGTATTCAAAGAGGTCAATCTCCATTTAAAGCAGATAAAAATCATATCCATCATTTTATGTACAAAATGAAAGTAGATGTAAAAATTTCAGTCATGTTACTTTTATATATTCAATTAGCTTTGTCTATAATGGGCTATCAAATGAGACAAGAAAATCAAATTTTATCCTTAGCATTATTTGTTTTGTTGTTATATATATTTTTAAATTTGTTTGATCAACGTTTTAGGTACAGAAAAAAGAAATAGTTTTGTTATAATATTACATTTAATATTGAAGAATAAAACATGAAAAACCAAACTCATTTAACCCACCTAAAACAACTAGAAGCAGAGTCAATTCACATATTACGAGAGGTGGCGGCAGAATTTACAAATCCTGTAAAGATGTACTCAGTAGGAAAAGATTCTTCTGTAATGCTTCATTTAGCTATGAAAGCTTTTTACCCAGCTAAACCCCCTTTTAAATTTCTTCATGTAGATACTTTATGGAAATTTCATGAGATGATAGAGTTTCGTGATAAACGAGCAAAAGATTTAGGTTTTGATCTTGTTGTTCACTCTAATCCTGAAGGTATAGAGATGAATATTTCTCCCTTTGAACATGGAAGTAAAGTCCATACAGATATTATGAAAACACAAGGACTTAAACAAGCTCTTAATGCTGGTGGCTATGATGCTGTCATCGGTGGAGCAAGACGAGATGAAGAGAAGTCTCGTGCAAAAGAGAGAATATTTTCTTTTCGTGATAAACACCATAGATGGGACCCTAAAAACCAAAGACCAGAACTTTGGAATGTCTATAATACTGCAATTACTAAAGGGGAGAGTGTAAGAGTGTTTCCCATCTCAAATTGGACAGAGTTAGATGTATGGCAATATATCTACCTTGAAGATATTCCTATCCCTGATTTGTACTTTGCCAAAGAGAGACCTGTTGTTGAGTATGAGGGTACAAAAGTAATGGTGGACGACGATAGAATGCCAGAGGAACTAAGAAAAACAGCCAAAAATGAGATGGTTAGATTTAGAACTTTAGGGTGTTACCCATTAACAGGTGCTATAAACTCAACTGCCACAACTCTACCAGAGATTATAAAAGAGATGTTGCTCTCAACAAGTAGTGAGCGAGAGGGTCGTTTAATCGATAAAGATCAAGAAGGGGCGATGGAGCTTAAAAAAATAGAGGGGTACTTTTAATATGTCAACTACAAATGAGAAAATAGCTACAGATATTGAGAGTTACCTTAAAGAGCATGAAAATAAAGATATGCTTCGTTTTTTAACTTGTGGAAGTGTAGATGATGGAAAAAGTACCCTAATAGGTCGTATGCTTTATGATTCTAAAATGATATTTGATGATCAACTCAGTGCTGCTGAGAGTGAGACTAAAAAGTATGGTACTACTGGTGAGAAAATAGATATGGCTCTTCTTGTAGATGGTCTGCAAAGTGAAAGAGAACAAGGTATTACAATAGATGTAGCCTATAGATTTTTTACAACTGAAAATAGAAAGTTTATTATTGCAGATACTCCAGGACATGAACAGTACACTAGAAATATGGTAACAGGTGCTTCTACTGCTGATGTTGCAATTATACTTATTGATGCTCGTAAAGGAATTCTAACTCAAACTAGAAGACATAGTTTTATAGTATCACTTTTAGGAATAGAACATGTTGTAGTCGCTATCAATAAAATGGATTTAGTAGATTTTAGCCAAGAAGTTTATGAAGAGATAAAACAAGCTTATGGTGAATTGGCAAAAGAGTTAGAGATTAAAAACAGATACTATATTCCACTGAGTGCTCTTGATGGGGATAATGTAGTAGATGCAAGTACAAAAACTCCTTGGTATGATGGAAAACCACTCTTAGCACTACTTGATAGTATGGATATTACTAAAGAAGTAAAAACTGAAAACTTTAGATTTCCTGTGCAGTATGTCAACCGACCAAATTTAGACTTTAGAGGTTTTTGTGGGAGTATTGCTGCAGGAAGTGTAAAAGTAGGTGATGATATTACAGTACTTCCATCAGGTAAAACTACCAAAGTAAAAGAAATATTTAATGCTGATCAAAAAGTGCAAGAAGCTTATGCACCTATGGCAATTACAATTACTACAGAAGATGAAGTAGATATTAGCCGTGGTGATATGATAGTGCATACTCAAAATATGCCAAGAGTCTCTAATAGTCTAAAAGTTATGCTTGTCTGGATGGATGAAAAACCAATGGATATTAGTAGAACTTATGATATTAAAAGAGCTACTTCTGTAATTTCTGGAAGTTTTGAGCATATCAACTATAAAGTAGATGTTAATACCTATGAAAGAACAGTAGTAGATAAACTAGAACTGAATGATATAGCATCATGTAGAATGTTACTTACAAGACCAATAGCTGCTGATTCATATAAAGAGAATAAAGAAACAGGTAGCTTTATAGTTGTGGATAGAATTTCTAATAATACTGTTGGTGCTGGGATGATTGTGGATTTGGCTAAGAGAGATAGTGATAGAGTAGTTGAAGATAACGTGTTTAATAGTTGGAATTTTAAAAAACAGCGATTAGATAGGATAAAAAAACTCAAAACTTTTAAAGAGAGAGAGGTTTTATTTGTTAGTATGGGCAAAAATGTAGGTTATGAACAAGATGGAAAAGGAGATGAATTTTTACGACCAGTTCTCGTTTATAAAAAATTCAATAAAAATCAATTTTTAGGTTTTGCAATGACTTCACAAGAAAAAGAGGGTAAGTTTTATGTTAAAGTAGGAGAAACGAGTTATGTTATTCTTTCTCAAATAAAAACATATTCAGCAAAGAGAATAAAATACAGACACAAGAGAATAAGTGAAACATCAATGAAAAAAGTACATGATAACTTTGTAAGATTAGTTACTCCTCAGTAAAGAGGAGGGGTCCCAAATGGGAATATAGATAAATAGTATAACATATAATAAGATAAAAGGCAAATAGTGTACAAAGAAACAAACCAAAGAAGTATAGCAAAAGGGATAAGTTGGCGAGTAGTAGCAACTTCCACAACGATTGCCATTGTCTATTTTTTCTTTGATAGACTGGACTTGGCTATTGCCGCCGGTATGGTAGAAACCGTACTCAAAGTGGGGCTATACTGGGCACATGAGAGGGCTTGGTTTAAGGTGCGATGGGGCAGGAAAAAAATAGAGCCTTTTAATATCTGGTTTACAGGATTACCTCTTAGTGGAAAAACAACTATTGCTGATAGAGTTTATACTGAACTTGAAAAGTTACAGATTCCACTAGAACGCCTTGATGCAAAAGATATTCGAAGTGTTGTTCCCAACATAGGCTTTTCTCGCCAAGATAGAAATCGACATATGCTAAGAGTTGCTCATCTCATCAAAACTTTGCAAAACAACTCTGTCTCAACAGTAGCATCTTTCATATCTCCATATAAAGAGAGTAGAAAAGCTATACGCGATATGGTGAAAAACAACATTGTAGTTTATCTTAAGTCTGATGTAGAGACTTGTCAAAAACGAGATTATAAAGGTGTATATGCAAAAGCATTAAGTGGTGAATATCAACACTTCGCAGGAGTAAACGATGTCTATGAAGAGCCAAAAAAAGCAGAAATAGTAATAGACACAAGAACAACATCCATTGAAGAATCAGTACGAATAATAGTAAAATACATAAAGAAGAATTATGTCAAATAAAAATATAATCTGGCATGATCATCATGTCTCAAAACAAGAACGACAAGCCATAAAAGAGCAATTATCATCTGTTATTTGGTTTACAGGTTTAAGTGGTAGTGGAAAATCAACAATTGCTAATGCAGTAGAAGCTAAACTTATAGAAATGCAAAAACACACTTATCTACTAGATGGCGATAATATCAGAATGGGTCTAAACAAAGGTTTAAGCTTCTCAGATGAAGATAGAGTTGAAAATATCAGAAGAATTGGTGAAGTGGCTAAACTTTTTGTAGATGCAGGAACAATAGTTCTTACAGCTTTTATATCTCCTTTTAGAGTCGATAGAGAGAGTGTAAGAAAACTAGTGCAAGAGAAAGAATTTGTAGAAGTATACATAGATACTCCCTTAGAAGTATGTGAAAGTCGTGATCCAAAGGGACTCTATGAAAAAGCAAGAAATGGTGAAATAGCAAACTTTACAGGAATTAGTTCACCCTATGAGGCACCGATAAACCCTGAGATTCACATAAAGACAGATAAACTAAGTATAGAAGAGTCTGCCGATAAAGTTATAGAATATTTAAATACAAAAGGATATTTGTCATGTTAGATAGTATTGATTTAGAAAAGATAGAAAGCATAGCACGAGAAGCTGGTGAAGCAATCATGAAGATTTATAAGAAAGATTTTAAAGTTGAATATAAAGATGATAAATCTCCACTAACAGAAGCTGATTTAAAAGCGAATGAGATAATCTGTAGAAAACTAGAAGAGCTTTATCCAAATATCCCTATAATGTCTGAAGAGAATAAACAAACAGAGTATACAATAAGAAAAGATTGGGAATATTATTGGTGTATAGACCCAATAGACGGGACAAAAGAGTTTGTGAAGAAAAATGATGAGTTTACTGTAAATATTGCTCTTATTCATAAAACCATTCCAGTTTTAGGTGTGGTCTATGCTCCTGCAATAGATGAGATGTACAAAGCAAAAAAAGGTGAGGGTGCATTTAAAAACAATCAAAAACTCCCCCTGCATACTAACCCAACTCCAAAAGAAAAACTCTTTGTAGTAGCAAGTAAATCGCATTTGTCACAAGAGACACAAGAGTTTATAGATAATTTAGAAACTAAGACAATAGAACAAGTAAGTAAAGGAAGTTCACTGAAACTCTGTATGGTAGCAGAAGGAGTAGCAGACATCTACCCAAGACTAGCGCCAACAATGGAGTGGGACACAGCAGCAGCTGATGCAATTGTTCGTGAAGCTGGTAAAATGACTTATCAGTTTGCAAAAGATGAACCTCTTATGTACAATAAAGAGGATTTACTTAATCCTTGGTTTGTTGTGCAGTAAAGATTTAGGTATAATTTTTTAATTTGAATAGGAACAAAACAATGACAAACATAATCCTATGCGGAGGAAGTGGAACAAGACTCTGGCCAAT
>ERZ890953.1319-NODE-1319-length-12616-cov-4.721360_pt1 | contig 12616 bp, 12 predicted proteins | sample MGYA00521264_ERZ890953 | MGnify/ENA primary metagenome ERZ890953 (study PRJEB32303, sample SAMEA104408629) | aquatic metagenome | biome: Brackish water; feature: Chemocline; material: water | place: Baltic Sea | collected 2014-10-26T21:54:00 | depth 200 m ... | reverse complement strand
TGTCTAGGGGTTCCAGGCCGTGGAGGAAGCGGTGCACTGGGCAGTCTCCGAGGCAGGCCTCGCCGTCCACGACGCCATCCTCGTCAGCGGCGTGGCCGTGGTTCCTGTGGGGATGTTGCGGGGCCAGCCCGCCCATCCGGGACCAGTATGGATCGGCCCCCATCCAGTTGCCCAGGCCGACGGTGCCGGCGGCCACCGCGACGAGGACCACAAGGCCGAGGACCAGCGCCCCCACCGAGCGGAGCCGGCCGCGCCGGGAGCGGAGGACCCACAAGAAGACCGAGACGGCCAGGAGCACTGCGCCATACAGGCTCACCACGGTGGGCCCAGTAGCCATGTCGGTCCGGTAGCTGAGGGCCAGCCCACCGACGGAGACCAGGAGCCCGACTCCCCATCCGATCAGGAGCTGAAGGGACAGACGGGAGGTGATCAAAACCCCCAGGATCGCTGGTACCACCAGGAAGACGAAGACGAGCAGCACCCCGGCGGTGCGCACCGAATGAGTAATCACCAGGCCAAAAGACACGTAGAACAAGAAGTCCCAGAGCCGCACGTTGATCCCGTCGGCCCGCGCCTGCTCCGGGTCATGGGAGATTGCCATGAACTTGTGCCTGAAGACGAAGTGAAACACCCCCACCAGGGCGTAAACCACGGCCGCTGCAGCGACCTCGTTGCCCTTCACCCAGAGGAGCTGGCCGGTGAGGATCTGCTGGATGTGCTCCGCACCATGTGGTGCCCTCGCCACGATGAGAATCCCCACCGAGGAGGCCAGCGCGTAGACCAGGCCGATGACGGCCTCCTGGGGAATCTTCTCCTGGCGGAACCGGGTAAGGGAGAACAGTGCGGCACCGAGCACCGTGGCCACCAGGGAGAAAACGTAGGCCCCCTTAGACAGGGGATCGATCTGGAAGAGGAAGGCGATGGTCGTCCCGAGCGCGGCAATCTGCGCCAGAGCCAGGTCCACAAAGATCACCTGGCGTCGAAGGACGTGGAGACCGAGGTACGAATGGATCCCCACCAGCACGAGGCACTCTGCCAGGGGCAACGCCATCACCTCCCAGACGCCGACATTTCCTGTCATTTCGCCTCCCCATAGGCGTCGAGGAGACCGTCGAGCCAATGATCTACGAGGAGGAAGTAGTCCCCGGTTCCTGGGGTGCCACCCACGTAGAGCGGGGCGATCACCGCTCGGGCATCCACCGCGGTACAGATCCGGTTGATCTTGCTCTCATCGAAATAGCTCGCGGCGAGGACCACCCGGACGTCCAGGGACCGCATGAGGTTGATCACCTCCTCCACGTGCTTGGGGGATGGCGGGATGGCGGGCTTCGGCTCCACTTCACCGACGATCTCCAGGCCAAATGTCCTGGCGAAGTAGACCCAGTTCTTGTGATAGGTGACGATCTTACAGCCACGGAGAGGCAAAGCCTTCTTCATCCACCCCCCGAGGAGTTCGCTCATGGGGCGCCCCTTGATCTTTCGGCCCTCTAGGAAGGAGACCAGATTCCCGCTCTCGGCCAGGCGGAGCAGGGTGGATGCACCCATTGCCTTGACCAGCGCAGCGCCGAAAAGGGCTTCGTCCAGGCGGGCCCGGAACGCCTTGAGACGCCCCTCGTAGTACGTCCGGCTCTCCGGGTCCACTTTGACAAGGCCGATGGTGATGTTCTCAGCCATCTTCCGAACGTTGAGGGGGTCCGTGACCAGATGGGGATTGCCGTAGATGTGAACCCCGCCGCTGCTCCGATCCGCGGTGGCAGGGATCTCCAGCTTCTCGATGCCGTCCGCTACCGCGACATAGCCCACCTGCCCCTCACGGACCTTCGCATTGCCTGCCTTGTCGATGAGGGAGGGGAGCCACAGTTCCAGGTCCATCCCCGTGGTGATGAGGAGACCCGCCTGGGCGAGTTTCGGTGCGAAGCTTGGCTTGGGTCGAACGAAGTGGACGTCCTGATCCGCCGCCGCGATGGAGAACACCTCCACCTTGTCTCCGCCGATTTCCTCCGCCAGGCTGGCGTATGTCGTGGTGGTCGCAACGACCTTGACCCGGGCCAACGCGGACGGTGAGACGAGGAACAGCAATAGCAATGCGGGCACCAAGGCCTCAATGTGACGTTTCATGTTGAACCTCCTAGTACCGTTCGTGTTTGTGGGGGCCAGCTGCGAAGGTGAGTTGGAGGAACACGCGGTGCTCCACGTCTGCTATCTTCGCGGCGGAAAACTGCATCTCCGGGATGGTGAAGTCGTACTCCAGACGGAAGCGCACCCAGGGGCTCTGCCACCAGGAGACATAGGGAACCGTCTGGACGATCCAGCGGTCCCCGTTGGTCACGTTGAAGGGCTGCACCAGGTCCTCCCGGACCCCGATTATCCAGCTGCGGTTGAGCCTTAACTCCAGGCTGGTGTACCCCCCCATCCACTGCAGGAGGTCCTCCTCTACGAGCTGCTTCCGGATGTACAGGAACTCGGTGCGCCAGGTGAAGTAGTGGTACTTGGAGCGGTTCAGGGGCTCCCAGTTCAAGGTGAGATCGGCACCGCCAATAATGGTCTGGCGCCACGGCTCGCTTCTGAGGTCCCCGTCCTCGCCCAGTGCGCTGCGCGGGTTGTTGAATCCGAACATGCCCGTGAGCCCTAGCTCCAGATAGGTGTTCGGGGTGAGGTCCCAGTAGTTCGTGAGGCGTACCAGGGTGGAGGGGACGCTGAAGAAACTCCCGGCAAAGACCCCCTCGTTGCTGCCGTTGGTCACCTGTACGAAAAGCTCCAGGCCGTGACTCCAGACCGGCGGCAGCACCAGGTGGGTTGCGATCCCCGACTGGTTCAGACCCCCTGGGCCGAAGGGGACGGTGAGCATCAGTGGAAAATCAAACTGATCCAGCCCCGGCTTGTGCCAGCGATTGACCACGCCGAGCTGCTGCCGGAACTTCCCGAAAGTGAGGGAGAGGCCGGGTAACACCGACGTCCAGGTCACATAGGCCTCGCCAACCTCCGCACCATCAGGATGCAGTTCTACCGCCATCCTGGCGAAGGCAAAGGGATCCAGATTGGACTGCAGATGCAACCCGAGCACCCGGAGGAACGCACCGGATCGCTCCGAGCCGATTACCCCCAGACCATCACCGGAGTCCACATAGCGGCCGAAGAGGTCCCCGACGACGCTGATCTCCGGGTTCAAGGCCTGGAGGGAGCGCTGTTTCCCCTGGAAAGACCTGAGCGTGACCTCGTCCGCCTCCGGCGCCTGCTGGGACGCACCGGCCTCGAGCTTGAGCACCTGGAGTTCAAGCTCCTCCAAGCGCTCCTGCATCTCCTGTGGACTCAGCTTCTCGACCGTCGCCGTTCCCTCCTCCTGCGCCTGCCCGGGGGACGACGTGCACAATATCATGGTAACCGCTACCACTGCCGCCCACGAACACCGGAGGGGCGGGAGACCTTGCCACACGGAATGAGTCATACAAACACCTCCTCTATGAGAACCGTTGCTTTGACGATGGCCGGGACCCACCGGGGCCGCCGGACGCTATCCATGTCTCAGCAGGAGGAGGGAGGCGAATGTTTGGGGGCGTTCGTGAGCAACGGAGTTGCCGGGAAGCTCTCCTTCCGCGGCGGAACTACTCCTGACCCGCTTTTCTCATCGAGGGGGCCAGCGGCAAGTCGTAGTGGCCCCTTCACGCCGTGGGCTGTGCGGAGCAGGATATTCAGGAAACCACATTCCGGAGAATCGTTCTGGACAGCCTCAGGGAGCAGCGCCCGTCGGTGTTCCGCACCGGCTTGCTCCGGGAGCCGGTGACCGTGGGCCCCGTGGGCCCCGTGGGCGGGGGCTCCATCCCGGGTGACGGTGCAGTGTTCCAGGGCCAGGAAATGGAGCGTCGTGACCAGGAGTTGGGCAAAGAAGAGCCCAGAGACGAACATGGAAAGCACGCGCAGGAAATGTTTGCGATGCTTCAGCAACTTGATCTTTCTCCCAGTGGTCAGCATAAGCATACCAGAGGTTTGTACCGGTTTTCATCATCAATCTTCTCCCAGTCGATGGACCCACCGAAAACGTATGTCGCACCAGCTCGACCTGCTGACACACGGCCACCGAACTCGAGCCGTAGTGCCTCAACGAATCGGTTGCCGGTACAATGACACGGGATGATCAGGTCTGGACGCAGTTCGGTCAGAGCAGCGAGCGTGCATTGCAGACGCTCGTCGCTTGCTCTCAAGAGGTGGAATCCGCCGATTACCGCGTGGAGATGCGATGTGTGGCTGCAGCGGCGTGCCGAGTTGAGTGTGTTGACGAGTCCGGCATGGCAGCACCCCACGCATACTACCAGGCCCTCGCTCGTGTTCAGCCACAGAGCCATGTCATCCTCGAACTGGTCAACTGCGGTTCCGTCGGCATCAAGCAAGTAGTGGCCGTAGGCCTCCTCGAAATGGGCTAGGCGAGGAATGGGTCCAGTTATTCCAACTCCAGGAAACAGCGAGCGGGAGCCGGTGGTCCAGTCCAGCCTTTCGGGTGGCATGTCTCCTAGCGCCCTGCGCGCGGCTGCAGGCATTGCCAGGGAAACCAATTGGTCGCCTCGTTTTGTGTAGCGGGGAAGAACCGCTGCTGGGTGGCAGTGGACGTGGACGTCCGGGGAGCGGCTGAGAACATCCTTGATACCACCAGTGTGGTCATCATGCCCATGGCTCAACACGAGGTGGTCAGTCTGGTTGAGGCTAATCCCCATTCTGTCCGCGTTAGTAAGGAGTGCGGTTGCCAGGCCCGTGTCAAACAGTATTCGCTGGTCGTCGGCCTCGACCCACAAGGAGAATCCGTGTTCGGCCGTCAGGCCATTAGTTGCCTGGTCGTCGACCAGGATGGCAATCCTGAGCCTTCTCACGATTGGCGGCACGACGTTCTGGTCCTCCGATGAAAGAAGGTCATTCCTCATGGCCGGTTCAGCCGGCGAGGGTGGTGGAGTGGCTGGCTGCCCTCTTTGCGAATGAGTGCGAGGGTCCCGAGCGGGAGTCCGACGTGACGGGATATCACTGGGCATTTTACCTTGAAGAGGAAGATGAGGTTGCCCTCGGCGTTGCTCAGGGTCTCGAAGTTGCCCTGGCCCTTCGCAATGATGAGGCCAGCATTATTGAACCGCTGCCGGAAAGATTCACTGCAGTCTGAGAGGATGGTCCCCGGAGCGTCGGAGCCGTTGTCGATAACCTCGACGATATCCTGCATTCCGACTTCAATTGCATCTTCCATCGTGGCGTCGTTGAGCACGGGAGCGCCTCGCACGGCAAGGGTCACCCGCTCGCAACCGAGTTCTTCAACGAGCAACCTGTCGATGGCGATCTCACCCGCGTTGTCTGCGAGGTACAGGATGTCAGACGCGTCTGCTACGGCAGCTCTGAAATTTCCCCAGTCTCCGAGCAATGCTCCGTCATCCGCCTGCTTCAGGGCTGCGCCAACGTCGGGGGTGGTGTGTGCCCCTGAAATACCCATGTCGATCGCGTTGGCAGCGACGGCGTATGTGGCGGCGGCAAGCAAGGGGTCGTTGGCCCGTCGCACCGCTACTCTGAACTCCGGTAAGGCGTCCATGGCCAGACGGTTGAAATGCTCTTTGGCTGCCCGGTAGGGGTCGGTGACACCGGTCATTTTCCTCAGTCGACGATGGATTTGTTGTCCGACGAAAGGTGGTGGTCGGTCCAGGTTCAGTTCGGCTGTCATGCGCAGGACGTCTCGCACGATCCCCTCCTGAATACTGCCATCTGCAGTGACGTTGCGGGCGGCTTCGATGGCTTGACGCAGGAAGCACGGTATGCAGTCGAGGTAGCTCTTCATTCTAAGTCTCCTCGGATGCTTGAGACTCGGCGCAGATGAGCCACGGTGTCTTTCAAAGCACTCACCGTGGCGTCGAGGTCTGCTGCACACGTGTCTCGCCCAAGCGAAAATCTGACCGAACCCTGTGCGGCGCGCGGGGAAAGCCCCATGGCACGCAGCACGTGGGAAGGCTCGGGGTCGTCGGTAGAACAAGCTGAGCCGGTGGAGACGCAGATGCCCCGGACATCAAGTCCAAGGACGACCGATTCGCCATCGACGTCTTGAAAGCTGATGTTTGAGGTGTTCGGCACCCGTTGTGCCTCCGAACCATTGAACCTCACCGCTTGAATTGCAGCGCCGACCTGGAGTTCAAACCGATCTCGCAAGGAGCGAAGACGATGCCCCTCGGTTTCGGCTTCCTCGAAGGCCAGAGTGACAGCCTCTGCACACCCCGCGATGGCGGCGACGTTCTCGGTCCCTGCGCGCAGGCCGTGCTCGTGTGTGCCCCCGGTCATCCAAGGCGCAAGCGGCGTGCCCTCGCGGACGTACAGGACTCCGACCCCCCTTGGCCCGTAGAGCTTGTGACCAGAGAAGGTCACGAGATCCGCACCGAGTTCGGCAAGTTTTCGATCGAGCTTGCCCGCAGACTGCACTGCGTCGGTGTGAAACACGACGCCACGTGCTCTGGTGGTCGTTGCTATTTCTTCTACGGGCTGGATCACGCCGGTCTCATTATTGGCATGCATGACAGTCACGAGAATCGTTCCGTCGCACAGGCTCGCCCGCAAGGCTGCCATCTCCACCACCCCTTCCTCTGTTACCGGCAGGTAGGTGACCCGATAGCCCTCGTTCTCCAGTGCCTTGCAGGTATTCAGCACCGCGGGGTGCTCAATTGCCGTCGTCACAATGTGGTTACCCTTTGACTTGAGCGCACGCACCACGCCGCGCAGGGCCAGATTGTCGGACTCGGTGCCGCCCGAACAGAAGACGACTTCCGATGGTTTGCAGCCGATGCAGTTCGCAATCTGTCCGCGCCCGAACTCGACGGCGGCCTTGGCCTGGCTGCCGAAACGGTACGGGCTGGAGGGGTTCGCCCACAACTCCTTGAGAAAGGGCAGCATCGCTTCGAAGGCACGCGGATGCAGAGGAGTGGTGGCGTTATGGTCGAGGTAGATCATGGTTGTTCCGGGGGCGCCCTCCCTCGCTTCTCCCAGTCGTCGATGACGGCCTGGAGCGCTTGTACGCCGAGGAGAGAGCAGTGCCTCTTCTTTGCCGGGATGCCACCCAGGGCTTCGACCACGTCATCATCGGTGATCAGCCTGGCCTCCTCGATCGTTCTGCCCTCGGCCAGGACGGTCAGCATGCTGCTCGTCGCGATGGCCCCAGGACAGCCAAAGGACTGAAAAGCGATCTTGGCTATCCGCTGGTTACGCACCGAGATCCAGAGCTTCATCTGGTCACCGCAGGAGGAGTCGCCCACCACTACGAAGCCGTCGGTGTCAGCCTTGGCCAGCTCGCCCACGTTGTGTGGATGTAAGAAGTGGTCGAGCACCACCTCATTGTACGAGATCACCGGGGCTGCCGGTGCCTCCAGTCCGCGGTTGCGGTCGTTTGCCCCACTGTCGTCAGGCGACGGATTCATTTTTTGCATGGTGGCCTATCGCAACGTGTTTCTCGCCCGCAGCAGGGTGTTTCCCTCTCGCATTGGCTGACCGAGGCGCTTCGGCCCTTCATGATGAACTCAGTCCGGCCCGAGACCACTCGGCGAACTGCGCTGCTACAAGTGGGGCAGCGCTGCCGGGCAGGTTCCGAAATCGACTGCTGCACCTCGAACTCGCCGCATCTTGCGCACTCATAAACATACGTCGGCATATGCTTCGCTCCTAATGGTCACAGATGTTGGCCTCGGTCGTCAGGTGGCCTTCCAGGAAGTCTCGGACAATGTCGTCGGGCGTTCCGCTGACGGCCCCCACCAGCACCTGGATTCCATTCTGCTCGAAGAGACTCTGGGCGCGGGAGCCCATTCCGCCGGCGATGATCACCGTCGCTCCCTGCTCGTGGAGCCATTTTGGGAACGTCCCCGGTTCGTGAGGCGGTGGCGTCAGCGCTTGCTTGTTGCGAGCGGTCTTCGCTCCCAGCTCTACGTCGAACAGCACGAATTGCTCGCAGTGTCCGAAATGCGATGACAGGAGGCCGCCGGTGACCGGTATGGCGATCTTCAGCGGTCGTCCGTCCGCAAATGGCTCGGGCTGTGCCTGGGCCGCACTGAGTTCTGGTTCGAGTAGGATACGGACAATGCGACCGAAGGCTTTGGCCGTCTCGGAGTGGGGTTTCGCCTGCACGATCGGTGTGCCGCGGTCGCCGGAGACGACTACTTCCGCCTCGATGGGAATGGCCCCCAGGTAGGGGACATTCATCTCTGCAGCCATCTCCCGGCCGCCGTTGGCACCGAAGATGTTGACGAGTTCGCCGCATTTCGGACAGGAGAAACCGCTCATGTTCTCCACCACGCCGATCACCGGGAGATTGAGTTGTCGGCAGAAGTTGATGGACCTGCGGACGTCTTGAACTGCCACGTCCTGCGGCGTGGTGACGACCACGGCACCGTCTGCTTTCTCGATGAGTTGGGCCACGGACAGCGGCTCGTCCCCGGTGCCCGGGGGCGAATCAACCAACAGATAGTCCAGTTCACCCCACTCCACGTCCCTGAGGAATTGCTTGATCACGCCGTATTTCATCGGGCCTCGCCAGATTACGGCATCGTCCCGATGACGCAGGAGAAATCCTATCGACATCACACTGAGGCTGCCTTGTCCAACCTCAACCTTGACGGGAATAAGAGCGTTTTCGCCTCCGGCGAGTGGCGTGCCCTCGAGATGCAGGAGCTTGGGCACGCTGGGGCCGTGAATGTCTACGTCGAGGAGGCCCACCCGCTTTCCAGCCAAGGCAAGAGCTGTGGCGAGATTCACCGCGACAGTACTCTTGCCCACACCTCCTTTCCCCGAGAGAACCATGATTTTGTGTTTGATCTGGCACATCCTGGACTGGATCGCCTGTCGATCGTCGAAATCTTCGTCACGTTCGTTTGGACGTTTCTCTTGGGCCGCGCACTGCGAATCGTTACAGGTCTTGCAAGTGTTCTCGGTTGTCATTGCATCTGCCTCGTTGAAGTTGTAGGTGTGGTCATCAAATTTCGTCCCGTACTCGTGCCCAGAGAGCACGAATGTCTGTAGCGGCTGGACTCGCTCCGTTTTCTACCACGGCCATCCGCTTCACCTGGGCCACGGTCACCCCGTTGTCGTAGCGGACTCGCCCTAGCACCAGGAGGCCCAGGGTCGTCGCCTCCGCCTCGATCCGTTCCGTAGTCTCCAGGTTGATGTCTGCCTTGTTGATGCAGACCCCAGCTTTGGCGTTAAACTGCCGGCAGAGTTCGGCCACTCGCCGCAGATCGTGCAAGCCCGACAGGGTCGGTTCGGTGACGATGAGCACCAGATTTGCCCCCGCAATCGAAGCAATCACAGGACAGCCGATACCTGGCGATCCGTCGCAGATCAGTAACTTGCGCCCCCCGGTGATGGTGAGGGCCTTGGCCTCTCGGCGCACCAACGACACGAGTTTTCCGCTGTTCTCCTGAGCGGTGCCAAGGCGTGCGTGTGCCATGGGGCCGAATCTCGTGTCGGAGACAAACCACTCTCCGCTCATGGAAGAAACCATCGAGACCGCTTGCTCAGGGCAGATATCAGCACAGACACCGCAACCCTCACAAGAGACCGCTTGGACTTCGTAACGCAAAGAAGCAGCGCCCTCCGTGGAATGAATGGCGCCGAAGCGGCAGTGCTCAGCGCAGACGCCGCATCCCACGCAGCGATTCGAATCAATGACCGCGGTCTTGCCCCCAGAAAAGGGCCAGCGATGAAGCACCGTGGGATTGAGCACCAGATGGAGGTCCGCAGCATCGACATCGCAGTCAGCCACCACCGCATCCTCGGCCATGGCAAAGAACGAGGCGACGATGCTGGTCTTGCCCGTGCCCCCCTTGCCGCTGACTACAACCAATTCACGCACCAGATTGGCCGTGCCGAGTTCCAACGAGTCAGAAGGGAAACGGCCCTGTTCGGTTATCTCGCTCAGAGTTTCCTCCCGCATTATCGAAATCCTGGTCTTGCCACCCCGAGCCAACTCGCAAAGTTTCTCGAAGAGATCCACGAAGAGCGGCTTCAAATCAGGGCGTGCAGTAATGGCCAATTCGCCGCGAGAGTAGGCCTGGGCTATTTCCCTGTTGTCTGGGATCTTGATGAGGACGGGGATACCCTCACTTGCGCAGTAGTTGAATACCTCGTTGTCGCCGGTACCGACGCGGTTGACGGCAACACCGAAGGGCGTGCCAAGCTCGCGCAGCATGTCTACCGCCAGCCTGAGATCGTTGAGGCCGAAGGGCGTCGGCTCCGTAACCAGGAGAACCACGTCCGCACTCTTGACCGATTCGATGACCGGACACGAAGTCCCCGGAGGGGCATCTAGCACGAGCGTGCGGTCTTTGGGCGCATTCTCCAGTACGACGCGAATCACGGGCGGGGCCATAGCCTCGCCGACGTTGAGCTTCCCGTGCAAGAACGCCACCTGTCCCGAGATCCCCTCCTCGATGGTACCCGTGGCTCGATAAACCTCGCTAATCGCACCAGTTGGACAGGCCAGCGAACATCCGCCACAGCCGTGGCAGAGCTTGGGGAAGGTCAAAACCTCCTTCGGCAACACCAGAATTGCGGAGTAGCGACACGCCTTGCCGCAGGCACCGCAGAAGGTGCAGAGCGTCCCGTCCACCTCAGGAACGGGACGCATCACGTCGCGGCTCTCGTGAATGGCGGGCTTGAGGAAGATATGTCCGTTAGGTTCCTCGACATCGCAATCCACATAGGCCACGCGCATGCCCGTCTCGGCAAGACAAACTGCCAGGTTCGTCGCCACTGTGGTTTTACCCGTGCCGCCCTTGCCGCTGGCAACAGTAATCCGAATCGGTCGGCTCATTCGCCACCTACCTGACCACGTCGGTTGCCCCCGCCACCGCTGCATTCCCACCTCATCGCTCTTCTCCCATGCCGGCGTGACTCGAAACGTTGGGAGCGGAAACAGCCTTGAGTTCGCCTGCTTTGAAGCGTTGGACCGTCTCGGCTATGGTGCCTGTACAACCGACTATCACATCGATACCAGCGGCAGTTAACGTCTGATGCGCGTTGGGGCCGCAGTTTCCTGTCAAGACGGCTACCGCCCCATTTTGGGCCACCAGCCTAGCCGATTGTATGCCTGCTCCCCCCGCCAGGGTGCTGTTGGTGTTGTCGATGGCCTCGAAGCTCATGTCATCTGTCTCGACGAAGACAACACATGAGCATCTCCCGAAGCGTGGGTCAACGACTGATTCTAAAGTTGGGCCTGCAGCAGAGATTGCTACTTTCATCGTTGTTCCTCCAGCATGTCTGTTCTTCTTCGTCTTCGTTTGAGGGCTCCCGTTGCGGTTCGCCCCGTTGTCTCGCTTGTTTCTGCTGCCTCGCTAGTTTCTATGCTGTCACGGATGCAAACATGACCAATGCACCTCCTGGCGTCTCTCCTGAGCAATAACCGGGCCACCTTCTGGAGATACCAGGGAAACATGAAGGAACCTCGTGATTGCGATAGTTTGCGGCAGGGCATGCGAGGCCAAGAGCATCCGGCACCGTTGCATAAATGCTACGTTACGTCACGGCATCGTCACAATATGGAGACTGTGCAGTGTCGAGCATTGCGGGTGACGGGACCTTCCGTTCCACCAAGTACGCAATGCGGACCGTTGATTGCGACTGAAGCCCCCGGTTGGTTCAGAGTTTCTTCAGACTCTTGGCGTATCGGCGCGCCAGTTCAGGACATACGTCTCGGGCCAGTTGCTGGAATTCACGCCCCTTCTCCGTAACTTCGCCCAACACCTTCGCTGGCACTCCGGCGGCAGTCTTGTTGGCCGGAATTTCGGCACGCTGCCGTACCACCGCGCCTTCAGCCACCACGGCTCCTGTCCGGATCACCGCCCAGTCACTGACGATGGCTCCCATGCCGATGACCACTTCGTCCTCGATGACACAGTTGTGGAGAATGGCACCGTGGCCAACTGTGCAGCCATTGCCCACGGTACACGATTCACCGGGTCGAGCGTGGAGAATGCAGTTCTCCTGCACGCTTGTCTCATTGCCAATTTCGATGGTGCCGTAGTCACCTTTGATGCGAGCACCAGGGCCGATATAGCAACGGTCCCCGATGCGTACTTCACCGATGACGTCAGCAGTTTCGCAGACATAGGAGTCCACCCCCACAACTGGCCGTCTCCCTTCAAACTCGTAGAGCGCCATGACCGCGCCTCCCCTTCGTTAATCAGAACCGCAGCCTCCACCACCGCCGTGGCCACCGCAAGCGGCATCCAGACTGGCTTTGGCAAGTTGGCCCTTCTTGAGCGCGTCCAGTGTCTCACCAACGCTGCCCAGACGACTCAAATACACGTCAATTCCGCCGGCCGCCAGTTTCATCATAGCACCCCGGCCAATCCCCCCCACCACCAACGCATCAAGATCCTCCCCAGCCAGCCACTTGAGCGGTTGGCACATACCATGAGCATGGTGCTCATTGGCGTTGGCGATGGCCTTCATCGCACCAGTTTCACTGTTAACAATCATGAAGATTGGTGCCGATCCAAAGTGGGCGCAAACCGGGCTGTCCGTCCCTCGATTCTCAGTTACTGGAATGCAGATGTTCATTGATGTCTCCTATGACTCCGTTACTTTCTGTAATGATGGGGACCCAGTTGGTTCCCCGAAAGCT
>ERZ890953.1316-NODE-1316-length-12656-cov-4.913737_pt1 | contig 12656 bp, 9 predicted proteins | sample MGYA00521264_ERZ890953 | MGnify/ENA primary metagenome ERZ890953 (study PRJEB32303, sample SAMEA104408629) | aquatic metagenome | biome: Brackish water; feature: Chemocline; material: water | place: Baltic Sea | collected 2014-10-26T21:54:00 | depth 200 m ... | reverse complement strand
CCCTGTAAGGCGTTAAAATAAATCAGACTTAAACGGGGTCATTGCAAATAATGAGGTGGCTTTCCGGTCAGTTTAGCCAGGCTGATCCATCGAATAAGATGAGGCTGGCAACAGCCATGGATTTAAAGAAAAACGCGCTAAAACCCTGTCAAGCTGTTTTTTCTATAATTTACGCTGAATAGTTACGATAATTTTTTCACAATCTTAAATATTCTCTGCTAGTATCAGTAACTCTTTACTTAATAACAATAGGAAAAAAAAGTATGAATTTATCATTTTTAAGGTTAAAGCCTGTCGTCTTTGCCTGCAGTCTGGCCATTGCCGGCTGTGGGGGAGGCTCCAGTGATCCGGTCGATACTGGAGACAGTGGCAATACAGGTAATGTATCAACAACCCTGAGCGGTACAGCCGCAGCTGGAGCAGCTATTGTTGGAACGGTAACAGTTAAAGGCGCTATGGGTAATACCAATTCAGCCCTTATTGAAGCCGATGGTACTTATAACGTAGACGTAACCGGTTTAACAGCCCCTACAGACTACGTGCCCAGGGCACAGTCGGCGGTAAAACATACAAACTACATTCCTATGCGGAAGCTGCAGATGTCGATGGCACTGTAAATATCACTCCATTTACAGATTTAATCATAGCTAATGCAGCCCAGCAGATTGCTGCAACCTATTTTGATGATGATGTTCTGGATGACACTGAAGTCCTTGACCCAACGGTAGTTGAAGCCCAGGAAGCAGCGCTGCAGGCTAAATTACAGAATGTATTTGACGTACTGGGACTGGATACTGCTATCGACTTATTAAATTCATCCTTCAGTGCTAATCACTCCGGTCTTGACGCAGCGCTCGATCTTATCAAGATTGAAGTAGATGGCGATACAAATGTCGCAACCATCACTAACCTGGTTGATAACAGCTCAATTTCAGACAGCGTTGTGGTTGGCGATGATAACGATGATGCATTTGTTATCGCTCAGGGAGATGAAAGTTCATACACAGAAGCTGTGTCAGATACTCAGGCTATTGCAAACTTATTTGGTAATTTTGCGGCTGAATTTGTTGGTGGGTTACCATCTTCAACAGATCTAGAAAATTTTCTGGCTACAGATTTTCTACAAAACGATAATTCCAGAGGCGAATTTTTAACGGAACTCACCACTGACCCGACATTGATCGACCTGTCATTTGCCGGTGTATCCATTAGTGGTCTCAACTCAACAGCAGGAACAGCCACCGTTACTTTCAATGTGGTTTTCGGCAGTGTTATTGATCCTCAAAGCGAAACCTGGTTAGTTGCCTATAACGATACTCTATCAGCCTGGCAATTACGTGGTGACCAACGCATTGTCGACCTGGAAACCATCAGTTATCACTGTAACGACAATGATGGAAATGATGGTTTTGTTGGTGATTGCGGCATAAATACACGTTTCTGGGATGAAAACTCTGAAAATAACGGCACATCCGGTTTAGCTATTTCTTCAGGCTCTATAACTATTAAAGATGGTGATCTGATTAAAGACGTATTTTACCTGGGTACACCTGCTGATGCAGCACCTGGCGATGTACAGATTTACAACGAAAGCAACAATGTAAATGCCAATGATAATTTCAGTGGTGACTGGAGAGCATTCGGAACAGCAGTTAATGAGATTAATATCAGTAACCTGGTCGCTGGATACACTGTAGAATACCGCTTATATACACAGGCTCTTGACGTTAGCAACCCGGCTGCACCATCAGTTGCAACAGGTACTGAAGTTGCTACTTATACCAGTACTCTGGCCTTCGACCCATCTGACGTGGGACTCTACCCGACTGCCACGCAAGCTACCCAGGACGCGATAAATGCGTTTACACCGGGTAGTAATCTTACTATAGCCTGGACACTGGCTGCCGGTACCATAAGTGATGAAGTTATGATTCAGGTTTCCGACTCTCTGGGTAATGACGTTGAGATCTGGGATAATTCATTCAGTGGTAATACAACCAGTATCACGGTTGCTTCTACAGAGTTTACTTCTCTTGATGCTGGAGCTGAAAGCTATAATCTACTGGTACGTATCTATGCAGCTGATGCAATAACCGGTCAAAATCATTCAACCGATTATCATGCAATAATCAATGCCTCATCAGGTACCGGCGGCGGTGTAACCAATCCTGACCTAGTCTGTGGCTATGAGTCTGGATGGGATGATATTAATGAAGAACCTTCATCTTTCAATAGTTACACAGAATTTGAAGAGGTAGTGACCGCCTGTGGTGGAGCTATGGCGATAACTGATAGCAGTATTATTGGCACCTGGGGAGACGCATGGACAGATTCTTCAACTGGATCAGTATATGTAGAAACAATTGTATTTGATGCTACTGGAGGTACTGGAACCTTTACTGAAACCGAAGATGGCGTACTAACTGAGACGGTACCTTTTACCTGGTCTGTTACTAATAACCGTCTGACATTAACAGCATCTATTCAGAGTGTTTCTATTATGGAAGTATGGGCACTTACAGGAGTGAACAGCTTTACTGTTTATAGCGAAGACTCTAACTGGAGTTCAAGCCCTGATCTAAGCACTTTGGATGGTACGGCTGAAGGAGAAATTTGGACTAACACAACTGTAAAACAGTAAATTTTTCAAGCGTTTTACCTTAATTAAAAGCCGGATCATTTGATCCGGCTTTTTTATGCACGTGATAATATCTTAAATGGCTCTGTATGAAAATCAGGTAAAACCACTCGATACCAAAACTACTGTCATTCCGGCATGCTTTAAGCCGGAATCCATTACAGATATGGCATTTTTTAAAATATTTACTACGTTATTAATGGATTCCCGCTAAAAGCATGCGGGAATGACGACATTACCTGATTTTCATACAGAGCCATATTGATTTTTTTCAACAGGTTAATTTCATTTGAAAACTTTATACTGATTCCTACCATTGTTTTTAGCCTGCTGCATAGCCTGCTGAACCTGTTCTAATAAGTTTTCTTTGACTAATTTCCTGCCTTTCTGGCTGGCAATGCCTATGCTGACCGACACGATATTGTGGTCTGCTGAAAACCTGTGTTCGATACTTAATTTTTTAATTTCATTCATAATTCGTTCTGACACCAGGCTTGCACCCTGTGCCACGGTACCTGGCAGTATGACGACAAATTCCTCACCGCCGTAGCGGGCAATGAAATCAGTTTTTCTGGGTAAAGAATGCTGTATGGTTTGCGCGACTTTTTTTAGCACTGCATCTCCTGCTTCGTGCCCATAGCGTTCGTTGAAATCTTTAAAAAAGTCAATATCAATCATCAGCATGGATAAAGAGATATTGTTTCTTATAGACAATGCCTTTTCCTTAGCAAGCCTGTTTATATAAGCACGTCGATTAGACACCAGGGTCAGGGAATCTGTCTGTATCAGTATTTTAAGTTTTTGCTTTTGTTGATCGACAGTAGTCTGTAACTGTTGCTTATTGACTGTTGCTCTCTCCAGTTTTCTTTGCATCTGGTTAAAAAGTTTACTTAAATGGCTAATTTCATCACTTCCTGACTCTGTAACAGAGTAGTCGTAATCACCATTGCTGGATGTCGTAAAACCTCTAAAAAGATCAGTCAGGGAGGAGATAACACCTTTATAAATCCAAATAGAAATTAACGTTAGCAATAGTCCAATAAAAACTGTGATTAATAATGCCCACAATAAGCGGGTGTTTAATGTCTGTTGAATTTTTTTATTTACAATGTTGGATAGCTGAAAACTTTCAATACGAATCGCCTCTATCTGATTAAATAATTTATCAATTATCTGGTTAGAGGTAACAGTTTTATCTAAGCCATTCTGTAAATTCAGAAGTTTAAACTGAGCGTGAATACTATCGTGACTTTGTTTAATGCTGGTCAGCAGTACACTCTGCTTAGCATCCAGTTCGGCAGGATTTATTAACAGTGCATTTAATTGTTGATGAGTTTGTTCAAGGCCTTTCCAGGTATTCCTGTTATCTTTCTCGACCAAATTACGATACTGGTAGTTTAACCCCGAAGCTGAATTTACTAATTCGGTCACATAGTTTTGCAGTTGAAGAGATGATGCAACCTGCCAATGAGCAAAGCCAACACTGATAGCAGTTGATAACATGAGCAATAGGGTGGTACCGACCAAAACATACAGTTTTGATTTGATTTTCATAATTTCCCTTTCTTCGCAGTATAATTATTTTGTACCTGGAAAACGCTTTCTTCTCGCACTAATGCTCAGCATTGGTGGTTTAGCAGCAACTTTACTGAATTCCAGTCAGGTGGCAGGATTTTGCTTCTCGGCTTTGACTCCTGTGTCACCCCACCTCCTGCAGTCGTGTATTTTCTGCATTCGCGCTATTGAATAGTAAATCTAACTATAGACGGAGTTGATAGTTAATTCAGTACTTTTGATCCGGGGCATAAAACTATTTGATATAATGCCTGATTTTAATCAGGGTCATGCCGTATGAACGCTAATGTAGATAATGATCGAGCCATAGCCAGCTGGTTACTGGTATGCGCTGTATTGATCTTTTCTATGGTTATTTTAGGGGGAGTCACGAGACTTACAGGCTCGGGTCTGTCAATGGTCAACTGGCACCCTATTCATGGTGTTATTCCGCCGCTTACTGAATTTGCCTGGCAGGAAGAATTTAGTAATTATCAGCAGTCACCGGAGTTCACCAAAATTAATCGGGACATGACTGTTGACGGCTTCAAACAAATCTTTCTATTCGAATATTCTCATCGAATTTTAGGCCGCATCATTGGCCTGGTATTTTTCATTCCTTTCCTGTATTTCTATTTCACCAGGAAAATAAAACCGGGATTAACCCCGCAGTTGCTGTTCATGTTTTTTCTGGGAGGGTTGCAGGGGCTGTTGGGCTGGTACATGGTGAAAAGTGGGTTAGTCGATAATCCCCATGTCAGCCAGTATCGATTAACGGCTCATTTGATTGCGGCGATTTTAATTTATGCCTACATACTATGGACTGCGATGGGTTTATTGAACAGGGCACCTCGTGTGGCAAAGTCCGAATCGAGCAATCCCGGGTTTAGAAAAGCTATTCATTATTTAATATTAATGGTAGTGGTGACGATTGTGTCAGGTGGCTTTGTAGCCGGTTTGAAAGCAGGCCATATCTTTAATACCTTTCCTTTAATGAATGGCCAGTGGATACCAGAGGGTTTGATATCATTAAAACCGCACTATTTAAATCTGTTTGAAAATATGGTGACGGTTCAGTTTAACCACCGATATCTGGCATTAAGTACCGGTGCGCTATTACTGATTTACTGGCTATTTTCAAAATTCCATAATTTTGATAGCAGCACAAACAGAAGCTTTAACCTGGTGGCTTTTTTAGTGCTTGTACAAGTTACCCTGGGTATCAGTACGTTGCTACTGCAAGTGCCTGTCTGGTTGGGTGCCAGTCACCAAGCTGGTGCTTTATTATTATTTACAGCGGTGTTGTATAATATGCACGGGTTGTCGCGCCAATGATTGAGTTGAACGACCTCGTCTTTGTATCAGGTGAGACTATCTTTGGGATATACAACAATAAAAGTGCCTTTTGAGAGGTCATTGTTTTCAAAGAATTGTTAGAAAATAGCATTGTAACTGTAGTTGGTTCCATAGAGTGACCGTTTCTCGATGGTTTCGCAGATTATTCTGTTTTTGAAAATCCTGTAATACTGAAACTTAAATGCAGTCTGATTAACTGGAGACAGTGATCGGTATTTATTCAGTTCCTATCGGGCAAAATTTAGTTTCGCAATATCCCAGAAAATTTGAAATGTTACATTTTATATCGATATCTGAGATAGTTTCATTGGTATTAAAAAGCCACTTTATGGCAGACTGATTCGCATGTTGGTCATTAGTTTTCATATACTCCAGGGCTAAATAAAAACAAATTTGTTGATCGGAATTTAATGCTCCAATATTAGGTGAAACCTTTTCCGATAATAAAAGTAGTGACTCATCGCTCACGTTAATACAAAAATTTGCTTCATGCCCGAGTGATGGAAAATTCCATTTATCAGATATATCCACTTCGAATTCTTTCGGAATGAAATTGGTTTGTGGAGAATTTATGTTGTATTTTAAATCCATAAAATAAAGATGGGCTTTAATGTTTTAAAAATAAATCTACCTGTCACAAATCCATTTTAAATAAATATCAGAATTTTAATAATGAAGTGGTGTATTTGGGAATAATATACCAAATAACACGAACCAGAAAGTAATAAATGTACATGAACGAATAAAATTCTGGTGAACGAAATAAGGGTAATGAATGGTTGGATAGCGTTATTGCAAATTAAATAGTCATTTATAACGTTATTTTAGCGCGTTAAATCGCTTAAGTTTTATACAGTTATTGTCCAGATATCATTAGATATATCTCGGGATGGCAGTCAGGTTACTAATTTATAGTTTTTATAAAGTATCATTTTTGTGTCCCCATCACTTTATATTGATAACTGTGGCGTTGATTATTTTGTTCTCGACGTCCAGGTCAAACCTGCTGGAATAAGTATTTGAACGTTGGATTACTATTACCTTCCCGATGTTTTTTTGATCAATCATGTTTTTCTGGCATGATTTTAGTGGATCGCAATAAAAAGCATTGCAGATATCTGAACGTAAATTCCTGGGCAATGCGCAGCCATTTTCTGTCTGGTTTATACAGGAATTCTGCACCGATTGCGCACTGATATGAGAGATATATAAATCTAGAATGTCTGTTACAGTCCAGTGTGGATTTGTATCCATCAGGGTTTTGATGGTAAAGACCGACAGGTAGGCGTGTTCATTTCCTGAAATACAACAACCGCCTTTACACATAGCGCAAAGTTGATCACTGAGACTTTTCAGTGATGGATTCTTTGAAAACTTCTGTTCGAGCTGAAGTTGCCGGGTGTGCGCATCGTAATGTTGGTCCTGAATAATTTCATTAGCATCGGAAAGTTCGGACGCCTCGAAAATTATCTGTTTTAGATGTTCAATGTATTTATTAACCCGTTCTTCAGCGGGGATCGTTAATTTAGACAGCCCACTAGGAATGACCACAACCTGTTGAATGCCCTCTAAAACATCCGGTCTATCCTTGATGATGGATTCGATAATTGCCAGGTTTTCCCGTGCCTCTCTGCTGGTTGCCTGCACAATATGTTTCCTTCGAGATGCTTCCTTTTCCTGCTGATCCCGGAGTAGTTTTTGCTGGAAAGAAAGATGAGATTTAAACTGCCAGTCAGACATTTCATTTTTTTTCTGCATAACTCTTCTGCAGTCAAAGGAACGGCAAACAGAGTAGTCGACATCTTTCAGCTGCAGGCTATCAAGATAGCTCAATGTGTAACCGCAGACTTCACAAAGCGGTTTAGACAGGGAGAGTGAGTGGGTTATTCCATTTTCCATAGTTGCTGATTATTCAATTCAAACTGAATTAGTGCAACCGCTTTTAATGATCAGCGAAAGTTGGATTTATTTTTTAACGGTATCTGCTGTAAGTGTTTTTTTATGAAATAATAGAATATCAAATAACAGGATTATATTAATGCAGATAGAGAAGATGCAAAATATTCAAACTTTAGAACAACTTGAGGCCCTGAAAAAATCCGAAGTTGCTTTGTTGATATTATTTGGAGGTAAAGATTGTAATGTATGTCATGCAGTTAAACCAAAGCTCATCAAGCTGATAACAGATAACTACCCGAAGATGAAAATGGTGTATGTGGATTGTCATGTGGTAGTGGATGTCTGTTCTCAGAACGGGGTGTTATCGTTACCAACCTTGCAGGTGTTTTTTAGCGGGCAGCGTTTTATTGAAGAAGTACGTACCTTTAGTTTAGGCAAGGTGCAGCAGGAGATTGCGCGACCCTATTCGATGGTCTTTGAGAACAGCTAAATCATAACAAATGCATAAAGACATGTTTAAATCTTACTATCACCATCGGTTTATCCTGTTTACTGTTGTTGTTGAATTCCTGTGCATGCCCCGGTCTCCTTGTTATTATGTTTCATAAACAACAGATAATTTATTTTTAGTCATTGAGTGTTAATTGCATCCTGACATGATCACAAACTGGATGGGGTGTATTTACACCTTTGGTGAGAACAGGCCTTAATTCCAGCGGTGCTTACCCGCATAACTTTGTTACCTTTCTGAATTGCCCGGGAAATTTATTTAACTATGGATATAGATACTAAACACAACCCTTTAGTCGTTACTGAAGTAACAGGGCTGTACCCTACGCTGGTAGATGCAGTTTTTGTACCTGGTCAGGTTGCTCAACTGCAGGAATTTATGCAGCAGACTAACAGTCCGATTTCCATAGGAGGTGGGCGGTTTAGTATGGGCGGGCAGATCGCTGCAACAGACACCGTGCATATCGACATGCGCGGGCTTAATCGCATACTTGACTTTGATGTCGAAGAGCGGGTATTGAGGGTTGAAAGCGGTATTCGTTGGCGGGACATTCAGCGGCATATTGACGAGCATGGTCTGGCAGTAAAGATTATGCAAACCTATTCGGATTTTACCGTTAGCGGCTCTATCAGTGTCAATTGCCATGGTCGTTATATCGGGCTCGGTCCACTGGTGTTGTCAATTAGGAGCCTGCGGGTCATGTTGCATGATGGCGGCATCATGGAAGCCTCGCCGACAGTAGAGCCGGAACTATTCTATAGTGTGGTGGGTGGTTATGGTGCCATCGGCATTATTGTCGAGGTAGAACTGGATCTGACCAGTAATACCCGTGTTGAGCGCGTGCGTCAGAAAATGAGCATTACCGAGTATCATGCATATTTTAAAGATCAGGTGCGTAATAATCCTGCAGCTGTTTTTCATAACGCTGATCTATATCCACCCGATTATGAAAGTGCCAGTGCCGTTACCTGGTACGAAACCGATAAACCGGCGACTGTCGTGGACAGGCTGAATCCCGGTCGTCGCCTCTACCTGCTGGAAATATACCTGTTGTGGGCCATTACCGAAATGCCGTTTGGCAAGTGGCGTCGGGAACATCTAATTGATCCATTGATTTACCGTAAACAGGTTGTCCACTGGCGTAACTACGAGGCGGGATATCATGTCGAGGAACTGGAGCCGTTACTGCGTGACCGCAGAACCTATGTGTTGCAGGAATACTTCGTGCCAGTCGATCAATTTTTGACATTTACACGAACCATGACTGAGATACTGTCGCGTCATCGTGTCAACGTGGTTAATATTTCGGTGCGCCATGCTCATCAGGATCCGGGTACATACCTTGCATGGGCACGGCAGGAGTCCTTTGCTTTTGTGCTGTACTACAAGCAGCGTACCCGCTCTAATGCACGCGAGCGGGTTGCCGTGTGGACGCGTGAATTGATCGATGCGGCAATTGCTCACGGTGGTGCTTACTATCTACCGTATCAACCGGTGGCGACTACTGAACAATTTCGCCTGGCATACCCGAATGTGGAACAGCTATTCGCCGTAAAACGGCTACTTGATCCGAACTATCGATTTCGTAACTCTCTATGGAATCGATACTTTGAACCCGAGTCGAGTTCTGAGGCGTCTCACCAGGCACCGCCCGGGGCATCCACTCAGTCCGAGTTTCTGAGGATTTATCAGGATACCGTCTGGCGCGATCATTTCTACCGTTTCCTGCAGAATATCTATCGGATTTTCCCGGAAGACCGTTTTCATGCATTGATCATGGAAGCCTGCGAACAGTGTCAGGAGGACGAAGCAATTTACCAGCTTATCCAGTCGCGCCTGCCCGATATAAAGCCTGCATTGCGTGATATTCGATACAGTCTTCCCGCGCTGTTGAAACAGAAAAAGGTTATTGCCGATCAGACAACACGGTTGATCGCTAAACGCGTGTTGCAGGGATACCTGGAAATTGGCTCTACAGGCCGCTATGTTCGTCCATTGCAGAAGAGCCTGAATATTACCGGGCCTGTTTATCTCTGCAACGAAGTAGCCCCGGATAACTCGCCAGCGGAGATTATGGAACGTGGTAGCCTTCGTCCTGTCGGTACCTTCTTTACGCTGGATGATTATAACCCGATCGGAGAGCATCAGGTGATGACCGAAAGCCTGGATCTCGTCACCTGCTTTATCGGTTTGCATCACTGTGAGCTGATGCGTCTCGACGCCTACGTGGCTTCGATTCACCGAGTGTTACGCAAGGGCGGAGTTTTTGTGTTACGTGATCATGACGCGGGAGATGAGACCATGAAAACCTTTGTTTCGCTGGTGCATACCGTTTTTAATGTCGGGCTGGATGTGTCATGGCAGGAGAATCAACAGGAGAAGCGCTTTTTCAATGGACTGGAACACTGGATAGACGTCATGACTCGCAATGGTTTTTCTTTCAATGGTGATAAATTACTGCAGGCACATGATCCGTCGGCCAATACCCTGATGGCATTCGTTAAAATATGAATCAAATCAAAAGTAAGTCTGAAACAGTTGTGGGTCAACTATGCATATACTTAAGCGAATCATAACCAGGATGCTTACGCTTGCGCTCTATGTTTTTGTGGCAGTGATTATTGCTGTCACCATAACCATTCAGCTCAGTGGTGATTCAAACTCCAGCGGGACTTTGCTGAATCCGTTAAAGCCTTCAGAACTGGTATTAGATACTTCGACCGAAGGCAAAAGGTTGCAGGCTGTTCTCGCCGGTCTTGCTGACTATAAAAAGGGTGAGGAGCAGACTTATCTGACCATCCCGGAGTGGTACCTGGTTTTTAATCCCGTCGAATATGCTGACTTTCTGTCAGCCAATAACAACCCGGGCGACTTTCCGTTTTTCCAGAGTATCAATGAGTACTGGGTTTTGTATGACCGCGTTATCGCATTGACCAGAGATGTTTATCCAGACAATGATGAATACCTGACCATGCTGCGAGTCATCGGCATCAGTACGACGCTCGAGTATATGATGAAAGGGATGTATGAGGGTACAATTGGTCGCCTTACTTACTGGATATCATCGGCTAAAACAGTGGAGGAGGGGATTATTACCTCTGCGCACCAGGCTTATGCAAAATTAATCCACAAAAAGGCATGGTATGAGTTTCCATTTGCAGATTGGGTAGGCAAGATCTGGCGTGAAACGTCTTTTTTCGGGCCGAATTTCATTCGCCGGACAGAACGTAAACTGTCTTTCACACTCGAGTTCGCTATCAAAACGGTTTACGCAAAACTGATTGGATTAGCATCTGCAACCGCTTACGGAGCGGCGGTCGAATCGGTCACAATGGTTGTAAAGGCGGATACCGCGATGATAGCTGATCTCGATCCCAGGGTGACTTTAATCGATGATCCGGGTGATGGATATCTGATTATTCAAATTCCACGCTGGGGTGACTTCAGTGAAATCATGCCAAAGCTTGCCGCAGCAGGTGTATCATTTATCGAGATATCTGGAAACGCTAATATTGCGGTGACCGTTTTAGCCGATGTGTCTACAACCGGTGAAATTGACACAGCACAGTTTTTATTTGAGTCAAAAGTGTTCTCACCCGCCAATCGGAAACGACTTGTGTATTCAGTTAATGTACCTGAACTGGCCGGTTTTATGAATGCAGGTGTGTCGCAGGGGTTAACGCTGGAGCATGTTTTTGATTATTAGTACGACTCAGGAATAGGATGATTCGAGTAGACAATTAAAATAAAAGAACTTCCTTATTACCTATGGGATTCAGCTATTTATTGTTTTGAATATAAGATAAGAACGCTTTGATGTTAGTATTGGTCTGTAAAGTTAATTTTAAACACTGCTTAAATATTTCTGCTATTTGCAAATAATAACCCTGGACTATGAACCGTAAATAATCAACTTTGATGAAACATTTTACCCGCTACTTTTTACTGGCATTAATTTTAGTGTGCAGCGTGTCATCATGGGCTGAAATTCAGACTGTTAGTGATTTTGAATTAGTTACTTTGAGTAAAATTGAAGCCGAACGCTCTGTGCTAGCGTCCTCAATTAGTTTAAGCGAGCAACAACGCCAGGAAACCAGGGCCAAGCTTGATGAGGCTGCCAGTTTGTTGCAGCAAACTGATATTGTTAAGGTGTCTTTACAGAAAATTCAGGAGGAAATTAAACTAGCCCCTGAAAAAATCAAAAAGTTGCAGGAGCCACTAAAAATAAATCTACTGGTGACTAAAGAAATTACAACCTACAGTTCAGAAAGCTTAAAGACTTTACTTGAAAAATTACGAATGGAACTGGATACCAGTCGCAATAATCAGGATGAACAGGAAAAATTACTGGCGTCTTACATTTCTCTAAGTAAAAGTGGTGGTGCTGATATAGCCGATATTAATAGCCGGCTGGACAAACTGGGTACAGCATTTTCAGAGGTAATTATTGCCGACCGCTTGCTAAAAATGGCCAGGTTGCAGATGTTAAACTCTAAATATTCATTACTCCGAACAAAAATAGATAATCTCGGGGTTTTGTCGGAACTTGCAACTGTTCAACGTGATCACTATGCATCACAAATTTCCCTGTTACAGAAAAATATGGATCAGTTACACCAGCAGTTGCAGTTAAAAGCCGGGGAAGAGTACAAGTCAGCGCAACAGGTTGTGGATAATGGATCAAATGACGTCCCGCCA
>ERZ890953.1315-NODE-1315-length-12656-cov-17.092850_pt1 | contig 12656 bp, 13 predicted proteins | sample MGYA00521264_ERZ890953 | MGnify/ENA primary metagenome ERZ890953 (study PRJEB32303, sample SAMEA104408629) | aquatic metagenome | biome: Brackish water; feature: Chemocline; material: water | place: Baltic Sea | collected 2014-10-26T21:54:00 | depth 200 m ... | reverse complement strand
GCTATCCCTAAGAACTCTTGCGCTAGCTACTGATATTCCAGTCCTATCTTCTAACTTAATAAAATCACTACTTGTAAGATAAACTGACGCATCATTTGTTCCTGCTGAATCTCCTGTGCTGAATAAAAATCGGTGTGTAGAAATATTCCCACGCTTAACCCAACCACTCCAAGTCCAAGTCTTACGATTACCAGCACTACTAGGAGTCCTACTTAAATAAGCACTATCATCATCATTAAATCTTAATGAGTTATCAATATCATAGCCAGTAGAACCTACGGGAACAATCCCTGAATTTAAAATAGACATAAAGTCCTCCTACGCATATACTGCCGAGTTAGTTAGATACACATTAGTACCATCACTAAAGTATGACATCAAGTATGTACCTGCTGCCGTTACAGTAGCTAATAGATTAGCATCAACCTTAGTGTTAGCGTGTGCTGATACTGTCTGTCCAGAGTTAACCAATAAGATAAACCCAGATTGACCATTAGTAATGTTAGTAAAGGTTAGAGTGATAGCACCAGTAGGAGTACACTTAAAGTTATTACCACCGTTCATATCAAATGAACCATCGTTATCAACTACAGTAGTACCCCGTTGTGAGCCAGTCCAGCTGTAATCGCCTTCTATTGAATCCGAGGCTGTAACTTCACCTAATGATGTTACATCAGCCCCTGTGTATATTGATTTGACTAATTTTGCCATTATGAAACTCCTATATTATCTGCTGAACCGTCCGCCTTAAAGAATGGGAACGTACTGTTTGTGATAGCAATTGTATCAGATGTGCCGTCTGCTTTGTAGAATGGGAACACTGAAGCTACTGCCGTTTGAGTTGCCCACTTAACGCCATTGGTAGCGGTTGAATCAGCAGTTAATATTTGGTCATTAGTTCCTACTGGAAGTCTTGTTTGCGTAGTACCGAATACCTCTAAATCACCTTTAGTGGTTAAGTTGCCGTCACCTTGTGCTGTACCGTCATCAGATATTTGAACCCAAGCACCTGATTGACGTTGATATAGAATTTCGTCATCTGTATCTAACCACATATCACCGTCTATAGCTGAAGTTGGGGCAGTAGATGATTCATTATAAATATCGTCTTCAGCAAAGTCATTTAACAACTCAGCTGTCATTCTTATTTCCGCACTATCACCACTAGAGTGAGAAGACGTAGTAGCGCCACAAGTGAAAGTAGTTCCACTTATAGCAGTTACCTTAACAACTTCAGTATCTATTGATACCCAAGTCCAATCGCCTACAGCAAGTGTAGGAAATGATGATGACGAAACAACAGTAAACGATGTAACGCCTGACGATATATTGGCGGACAGAGTAGTTGTTGCGTTATTACTAAACTTAACAGGCATAGCTGTCCTCCTATATTAGACTTCTATTAAGATACTGTGATTGCCCACGTAATAGTCATAGAGTCTAAAGCGCCTTTGTTTACAACACCTGAAGTAAACTTAGTACGTGCAAGCATATCACCAACTGAAGAAGCATCAAAGATACCTGCTTCGATAATAGCGCCAGTACCTTCACCTGCTGCAAAAGTACAAGCATAAGTGATTACGTTTGCTGATACTGTTCCACCTGAAGTAGTTAGAGCGTTTCTTTTTACTTCAGTTACTAGAGTTGTGTCGCCAGCTGCTGCTACTGTTGTACCTGTACCAATAGCCATGTGAGTCATTACTGTATTAGCGTCAGCCATACGGTCTGCAACCCACGATTTACCTGCTGTTACTACAAGGTTTGGTGTCTCTTGTACAACTTCGTTATTAATAGCAATAGTCAAGTGACCTGTTAGTGCTAGATTATCGTTTATCATTTGTCTTTCTCCTAATTAAAAGTATTTGTATTTAGTGCAGTAAGACCCAAGGCTTTACTGCCTAAAGTATGTACCACGGTTATTTGGTCTGTAATACCAAAATCTGTTGTTAAATTTTTGTATAATTGTACACCATATTCATCAGCTAGTGTATAGCTTTCTGTTATAGCCTGTTTATAAGCCATTGACTGTATTATAGATTCACTAAAGCTTAACGAATTGCCCTTTGTAGCTTCTATATCTTTATCTATCTGAGCAATGTCATCAAGCGCAAATGAGTCTGATACAAACTTGCCAAACACTTGTGAATTATCATCTGTAAATACAAACGAACTAGATTCTGATTTACCAAATAATTGAGCGTAAGATTCAGAAAATGACATAGAGTCTGTTGACTGCCTATCTACATCAGTAGAGGTTAGGTCAGTAAACGACATAGAGTCTGCTAAAGGTTTAGTTGTACCAAACTCATAGACTTCACTTAAACCGAATACATTACCTTTAACAGCTTCAACATCCTTATCCACTTTGGTAGTATCATCAAGCGTGAATGAATCTGCCACTTGCTTATCTAATGCGCTATCAATAGTATCATCAATCGATACAGAATCAGCAACACCCTTTCCTAAGTCAGAATGTGTACTGTCAGCAAAAGAGAAGCTATCAAATTCATAAGTTATAGCTGTTAGCAATATATCGATAGCCTCTGAGAACGATATATTGTCATACTCAACTTTACCTTGAGTAAATGAATAGACATCGCTAAAGCTAAATACGTTAGCCTTGTTTCTGTAAACATTTTCATCTGATTGAAAATCATCATCTAATGTAAACCCGTCTTCTAATCTTTTTGTTATGGAAAAGTAGCTGTTATCTGAAGCTGTTACGCTATCAGTATTTACTTTATCTGTTGAGTTAGAAGAGCTGTCACCAAATGAAATACTATCAGCCTCAGCTTTAGTTACTTGACTTAGCAATTCATCTAAGAAAGCTAGAGTATCAGTAACTGGCTTGGAAGTTCCAAATGCTTGTGTATCAGAAAACCCTAAAACATTTCCTTTTGTGCTATCAACATCTTTGTTTACTTGAGTAGTGTCATCCAGTGCTATTGTATCTGCAAGGCCTTTAACGATGTCCATGTAATTAACATCTGAAGTATTCAGTATTTCTGAATGACTGCTAAGGAATGACGCAACAGTAGTATCAGAAAAAGATAGTGAGTCACTCTTCGGCTTGTCTAAACTATTTCCTAGAGAGTCAGCCATAGTAAATGAATTAGCAAAGCCTTTCTCGCTGTGTAGAGATTGAACATCACTAAGTCCAAATACGTTTCCTTTATTGCCTTCAAAGTTTTTATCTATTTGAGCAAAATCATCTAACGAAATAGTATCCGATAAGGTTTTAGCAAAAGCTGAAACACTAACGTCACTGAAAGAGAAGTTATCTGTACTTGATTTACTAAAGTCAACAGAATTAGAGTCATCAACCGTTAAGCTGTCACTCTCGCCTAAAGACATAACCAGCCCAACAGCCTCAACTAAAGCGATAGAGTTAATTATCTCTTTACTTATTCCACTTGATACAATCTCATTAAATCCGAATACGTTGGTTTTATAGCCATCAAAGTCTTTGTTAATCTTAGCGAAGTCATCAAGGCTAAATGAGTCTGTTAAATTCTTTATTAAACTAATTGTCTCTTGGTCATCAAGCGTAGAACTATCAGACAATCCCTTAGAGTAGTCTAAATCCGTACTTTCAATAAAAGAGATGGCATTGTTTACTATCTTAGAAACAGAGCCTGTAACAGAGTCTGAGAAAGATACGCTATGACTGAAGTTTTTTAGCCAGTCCATAGCTACTGTTGCCACATCTCCAAATGTAAACGAGCCTTCAATTACCTTTTCAGGGGATAGACCTATTACATCAGATACGAAAGTAACATTGCCCTTGTTTCCGTAGAAGTCTTTGTCTATTTGAGCAATATCGTCTAGTGTGAATATATCAGTAACACTTCTGTTGAACTGTACAGCCTTTGAGAAAGTCTCAACTAGCAACATAGTCTCTAGCTTTTTAACCTGAGCCTCAATAGATGCTTGTTCCGCAATAGATACGCTTGATTCAAGACCTTTCTCTACAAGGTTAAAGCGTACGTCTGATAAAGGAAGTTCATCCTTAACCATTCTGTTATTAGAGTCTGGGTCTGTCCATATACCCGTAGCCTGTGATAGCTCGTAAGTTACAGACGTTGTTGTTCTAGCAGAGCTAACACTAGCTTGCAGTAGTTCAATTGATATTGTAGCGCGTAAGGCCACTTTAGAAGTCCGCTCTTACCTTGAACTTGAGCTTATCGAATATGGTTAGCTTCTTACCTGAGGTGTCTTCTAGTTCGATTTCGCCTTCGTAAGTACCAGCATCAACATCTAAAGTTGTAGGGTTCCACTGCATGAAGCATAGACCACTAGTGTACGGAGCTGTCTTACCGCATGTCATAGTGTCTAGTATAGTGTCACCGCCAAGGGCTCTAAAGTACACTCTAACTGTTTGGGCAGTTAAGTCAATTGGAGCCCACGTAGTGGCGTCGTCTTCATCAAGCGTTTTACCTGCAGCTGCAGTGTTTGAATCACGTAGTGTGAAATTTAATTCTGGTTTATCATCCCCCGATACGAGGTTGATTGTGTCGTAATATGCCATTTAGGCCTCCAATATTTAACCGACTTAGTCGGGTTGTTCTCAGCATTTGGTATGCAAGTAAAGTTAAGGTAACTTTACCCTAACAGGTGCTCCGTGTCAACTAAAAGTTAACTGAAGCTACGCGCATATTTACGCGTCTAGTGTCTCTTCCTTTAGCAGCGCACATTGCACGCTCAAATTCAATCTTACTTCTCATAGAAACTTCAGGGTTGCTCCACTCTTTACTAGGTATCTCAGCGATTCTAGCAATAGCTCCGGCGGCTATAGACCTGCCGTGCGACTCGAATATAAAGTCCTCTATCCCCTTAGCAGTTAAGCTAGGTTTAACTACTAGCACGCCCGTGAACGTGTGTTTAGTAATAGGGGTAGGGTACATACGTATACTAGCATCTTCGAACACACTGAAGTGCGTAGGCGTGCCTGTTACAGCAGAACCATTAACTAAAGTAGCAGGGATGAAATGACGTTCAGATACGTGAGTTAGTGGAACACCGTCTAACGTTAGAACCATAATGTTTTCTAATACAGCCCTGTTAGGTACATCTAACTCGTAGTCAGACGTGTTTGCACTAGTGTAACTAGGCTCTAGGTTGTAGCGCCATATTTCACTCTTAGCGCAAAACTCTGCAGCTGCTTCCTGTAGATGTGTCTTTATAACAACTTCCGGGCACCCTGTAACGTACGGTTGTACGTAAGGGTACAACTTATCCCATATCACTGCCATTAGATAGCCTCCGTAGGTGCAGAGCTAACGTCGCTCTTAGTTTTGTCACCGATTCCTGAGATAAATGCGCTATGGTGGGCGCCCGCACGAGAAGCGTTAGCCGCGTGCTCTGCATCTTTAGAAAAGGCTCTGTATAGTACCCAATCAATTATTGCGCTTAGGTATATATCATCTAACTTGATTACCTCGGTGTTAGTTCCTGCAGGGTCTAACGCAGCTTCTGACAGCGCGTGAGCTCCTGGAGCATCAGCGTAGACGACTTCAATTTGAGCGTCTGTAGTAGCTGGTGGGTAAACAAAAAATTCTTTAGGTTGTCTTGCGTCAAACGTAAAGTTCTGGACATCGACCGTACCGGTCTCGCCATGCCAAGAAGGACGTTGATCGTCCAAGACACTCCTAGTAATAAGTCTAACTACTTTCTTTTTAGAGGAAGTAGCTAGGTTTCGCACCACGTCTAGTAGACGTAGAGCGGAAGAAAAGCCTGTCGTAAGAACCTGTCTGGTTCCTACAGCACACGTAAAGGTACCGGTTTTTGAATTCGCATCAGGACGCAATAGAACGATTTGCAAATAGGATTCATTAATCCAGTTCTGCAGTTCTAAGCGCGGCCACCGAACGTTACTATCTTGAATAACATCTTCGACGCGTTTAATAACATCAATAACTTTAATTGTTGCCACAGGCTTCTCCGTAAAATTGCTTTAAAAAGAAGGGGGAAAACCCCCCTCCCAGTAGGACTACATTATATTAAGGTGTGCCTACAAGCGCAGTTACAAGAGCTTCATTCTTAACAACCTTGCGGCCATAAACAGATAGACCACGAACGATATCGCCGAAGTCTGTCTGGTTACGTAAAGGCTCAGTCTTAGTGATTTGCGAAGCAAAGGCACATGATGACTTAGTACCAGCAACCATCATACGACGTAGCTTAGTACCTGCTGCTGTAGCACCCGTAGATGTAGCAGACAAGCCTGGAACCAATGCTTTACCTGCAGCACCGTGAGGTAGCAAGTTAGACACATATACAGTTAAGCGGTCTAGCATACCAATCTTACCAGTACGAATAGTACTAGACTGGTCACCTGTGAAGTAAGCTTGAGCAATGGTAGATTGCATCAAGATATTACGGTCTTTAGGTGAGATAATTAACCAACGACCTTCTTCAGGAACGTTCTGCTCATCTAAAGCAGCTGACATAGCTAAGATAGTGTTCAAAACAGTCTGTGCTGTAGCGTCGTTTACTGGAACAGCATCAGTACCTAGGTTATAACTACCTGAAATTGCACCAGCAGTTGCGCCCTTATTGGCAGCAGCAGCACCTTCAGTAGAGAACCAGTTGAAGAAAGCTTCATTTTCGATAGAAATCTTCAATTGCTTAGCAGCGTCATCAGTAAATGTGTTCATTAACTCTATGTCAGCTTGGTGCGCTAATACGTCGTTAATTTGAACAGAGAAGTATTTACCTTTGTTAATCTGCATATCAGTGTAGATTGGTGCAGGTACTTCGCTTGTTAGTACTGAACCAGCGCCAGCGTAGTCGTTAATAGTAATCGACGGTGCTGTACGGATACGGATAGTATCACCTTGGTTTTTAATTTCGCCTTCCCAGTCAGTGTTAGACACTTCTGAAAGCATTGTGTTTGCATAAAATTTAGCATTCAGCTTATTAGACCACAATTGTGGGATAAAACCGCCTGAATACGTTGGGCTAGTAGTGAAGCTACTAGCAGTTGGAAAAACAGCCATTTCTTACTCCTTATAAAAGTTTAACATCATTGTAGGTTAACGGCCGTTGAGTACAATCGTGACTAGCTTTTAACTCGTCCTTCCATGTACGCAGCTGTTAACTCTGCTTCAAGTTTTGCCGCCTCGCTATACTTACCACTAGTGTTTAGAGTTCGGGTCTTGGCCCAAGCATTATCCATCTGTTTAGATGAGTAAATCTTAGAACCTGCCGCGCTCTTAGTATCACTAGTGTTCGCTGAACGGTTTGGCGTTACCTGCTTCTCGAGTTCTGTCTGGCGAGCGCTCTTGCCTTGTTCCTTAGGTGCAATGCTTGCGTTGAACAAACTCACGTAGTGAGCTACTGTTTCTGCATCGCCTCTGTTGAACGCGGCTTGAGCTTGATCGCGTCGTGGTCCCCTAGACATAGGGTCATTTTCATTTAACCACGACACCCAACGTTCGTCATTGTCAAGTTGGTCGAACCCTGGAACTAAAATATTTAGCTTATGGGTAAAACCTACCTCTCCAATTTGGTTACCGGTACTTGAGACCTGCTCGCGCAACTCTGCAATTACTTTCGCCTGTGCTTCGAAGCGCCCCTCATAATCCTGGGACACTTCTTGGGCAACTCTGCGTTGGAAATCAATCAAATCATCTCCGTACTCTTCTCGATCGGCCTCGGTTACGTAACTGACTTTCTCTTTAGGTGTTTCAGCTTTGACTTTAGCCGCTTCGTCCATATCCTTACGGATACTTCCTAACTGGTCTATAAGGTCTCTAACCTGCTGATGCAGTCTAGGTACCTCAGCATCGTACTTACCTCGTAGGGTACTGTACTTCTGCTTAAAATCGTCTGTAACATCTTTAGTGTCATCAGCCGGCTTTGCTTCTTCGCCTGCTTCCACTGCTGCTGGTTGTTCGTTATTTAATTCGTCCTTGGTATCCTCAACTACTTTTAGCTTCGACTCGTCGGTCTTTTCTAATCCTTCATTTTGGGCTAGTACTTTCTCTAACTCTTCAACTTCAGCAATCTGTGCTTGCACTTGTTTTGGCAATGCCATTTTCTTTCTCCTTAAAGCACCAACTCTGTTTCGCAGCGTCCTATTGGTATGCTGCTCCCGTTATGGTGTGCTTAACAAACGCGATAGTTTCCTATCGCTCCTCAATCACCTTAGACGATTCATTTATCGCCTTGAGTAAATCTTCAAAAGCTTCTGCTCGTCCTTGCAAACGGTGGAGTTTTCCCGTTTCGTTTGCATACACCAGCTTCTGCTTAGCTCCTTCGAGTTCATCCGTCAGGAGTGTTAATAATGCCTCGTTTCCTGGCTCTTTCAGCTCTTTTAGGGCCTTTAGCGTTTGTGTTCCTAGCGTATTAACGTAAATCATTTAACTACATAATACCAAATAAAAAGGGTCTGTGGTACTTAATTTCACTTACCATTAGGTTTAGGGCTGAAATTGTTGTCTTGTCGACCACCCATTTCAGTACCATCTTCCTGTAAATTAGCAGGCGCTTGTCCTTGTGCCTGTTGCATCTGCTGCTGTTGCATTTGCATCATCATCTGCTCCTGCTGTTGCTGCGCGGCGATGTCTTGCTGTTTCTGGACCTCTTCACGAGTCGGCACAAGCCTGTCAATATTGGTGTTGAGGTTTCCAGCAAGGTCGCGTAATAGTTCAGCCGTTCCTGGCAAGCCAACAATCTGCTGTGCCACAGGGCTTTCCAATACCAGACGTAAGAACTCAGTCTTACGTGTAGCTTCAGCTTCCTTGACGACCAGCGAGGTCGCTCCTCTTGCAATAATTTGAACATCACCAATTAACTCCGGGTCTTGTGAATAGCGTAAGTTTCTCTGGTACTGACGTTCAAGCATCGGGTTAAGCACATCGTGGTCGATGTTACTTATAACCTGCTTAATACTCTTACCAGCGTTTGAAATCAACATCGACAAGCCGGACGACGTACGTCCTGCACCTGGGACGTGTTGTCCTGTCATGTATTTCGGAATACCTGTAATCTCGTCAGCTATACCCATGAACCTATCGAACACAGCCATAAGCTCTTGAGCATTAGACTGTGGTTGGAAAAAGTTAATAGGCTGCGAAGCGTCACCATATTCTGACTGCTGGAACTGCCAAATCTTCCAAGGAAACATCTGCGTAATGTCCTCGCCTGCAGGTAGTCGACTTACGTTAACTCCTACTTGAGGACCAGAAGAAATACCCATGTTGTTAGCTAAGGCACGGGCAGCTGCGTTACACATGTTCTGCGCGTCCATACATAAATCTGAAACACCGTTGCCGTCAAGTCGGCCTGGGACCTTCTCGAACGACGAGACGTAATATGGTTTACGCCCGATAGGGTCGTAGTTAAGTACGGCTTTAATAACTATGTTATCGACCATCCATACTTCACATGGGTAAGACAGCTGAGCATCGTCGATGTCCTTCTCGTCTAAACCCCATTCTAATAAAAGTTTACCTGGGATAGAGTCCCACAGTTGAACTGCTGCAATAAGGTCCGAGTTAGCCTCGTCGAAGTCTTTACCTTCTAGTGCCTCAAACTCAGAGTCCTCGCGGTCTAACCAGTCGAATCCACCAATACCGAAGTCCGACAGCAACGCTCGTACTGACGCCTCGTCGTATCCCTCGACGCCTATCATGGCCTCGACGTCTTCTCTAGTTAAGTGGTGAACCTCAATGACAGGCATGTTCTGGATGTCGTCACCCCACGGGGCCCAGTATAATTTGTAAGGGTCTACTCTTTCCCACTCGTCTCTAACGATTTCTTTAGTAACAAGCTCTGCGCCATCCCACTTCAGTGTTTTACGCTTGCGGGGGACTGGACCTTTCAATACCGCATACGGATACGTAGCGATATCGTTAGTAAATTCAAATAATGCTTTAACGAAGCCGCCCTCTAGGAGCTGGTCTTCCATTTTCTTTTCCATACGGTCCACGCGTTTGTCCGCTTCGAACTTCATCTCACGCATGGCTACGTCTTTCATGTCTGCTGCTAATTTCTTAAGGCCCATCTCATCGATAGCCTCACCACCCAACTCATAGTACTGCTGCAAATTCTGCTGCATGATACCTTGAAGGCGGTCAATTAATTCTGGTGGAACTTCAGGAACAGGAGTAGCTTCAATAGACCATGGCTTATCGGAACCAGTACCTAGTAGCGTGTCACGCAACCAAGCGGTTGCTGTACGACACTTCGTACTGACGATACCCATAAATAGTTCTGAACCACCTTGGGCTTGAATCTCTGCAAGTTTAGTTGGAGAGTACTCCATGTTTCTAGCTCTAGCGGTTTCAATCAAGCGAGGCTCAATATCTTTCTGCTTGTGGTCACGCATCGTAGTCCAGCGTTTACGCGTATGCGCAGCTAAACCTACTAGCAGTTCACTCTGTTGTTTCTCTTCTGACTCGCGTTTAGCTCTAGCTTCCAAATCGGAAGAACTAGCAACGGGGATTAAAGCAGGACCTAAAGACATAAATTCCTCATATTAACATGAATATGCTAATATGCTACCAGCAGAACGCGTCGTTGTCAACATTTTATGTCCAACCAAAAGCAGAAACTTTCTTAACTTCTCGTCGAGCCCCTTGCCCAGCTACAGTACCGAACACTTCACCACCATCAGCGTGTAAGCAGAGGTACTGGAACGCATCCGCGACATCAGACCAAGGGTGTGATTTTTCTGGTTTCTCATCTTTTACACCGTTCGTGTTGATTTTATAACGATATTTTCCAGCTAAACCTTGAACCAACGAGTTCGCTGCCTCATGGTCTATCATTAGGCCGTACTTACCATCAACTATTCGGGTCATGTACTTTTCTACTGCTGCTAAACGCGCAGCCACAGAGTTCGTTTTCGCGGCTTTTATCGAGAAACCCTCAGCACGATATATGTCGGCTACTGTTCTCTCGTCTGTCTGTGCCCTTTGGAACGCAGCGGGGTCAATTACCACCAGCGATGTCCTTCCAGGAAACTTGTTAGCTAACAACGGCTTCAGTTTCTCACGTACGAACCTTAGCGCGCCCATGTCTTCTGAGATTATCGAGTCATAAATAACCAAACGACCATCGTATATCACTTGTCCTATCACCGCTGCTGGTGTTAGACCCGCGTCGATTCCTATTAGTATAGGCGAGTCACTTACCATCGGTATCAGTGGCGTTTTAGATGTATGGTGTTGTCTATCGAACGACCTAAACACTGGCTGCCCACTCAGTGACTTACCAAACTCAGCATGTATGTACACGGCTTTCCAGTCTTCCGTTTTACCGTGCGCAAGGTTATCGTAGTAGTCATCAGGTAGGAACTGTGTCCAGTCCGCTTCTGGTGCTAAACCAGATGGCTGAATAGTTACGTGCACGTTTTCTGGGGGCTCCGACAACAGCCCTTCCCAAAAGGTATCTTGGTCCGGTGGGTTAGTCATACCCCACAGGTGGGCGTTCGGTTTGCCTTCGTCCGTTTGACAACCTACTCCGTTCATCATTTTGTCCGGGTAACGACCTAGTCGTCCTTGGGCCGCGTTGTAGATGTCTGGATGTATCTCTCTAAACTCATCGAAGATAAAGAACGAGGCCTGCAACGACAGTAGTCTTCGTACGTCGTTAGCGTCGTCTAGACCACGGAACAGGACTTCACATTCTATGTCCCCTACTTTGATAACGAACTTATATTCCGTCTTCAAAAAGCTACCCATGATGCCGTCAGGTATCCACTTCATAAAGTCAGGTATCGACGTATCTCGTAACTGCTCTCGCGTGTTACGTACCCATATCGCTCGTGAGCGGCGGACGCCGTCTTTACATGGGGCCATCTGTGCAGCGTGGTGTAATATTTTCATAACACCGGCTGTAGTCTTAGTTGAACCAACGGGACCAACAGCTAGTGATATAAATTTGGTGGAGTAGAAAAAGTCGTCGAGTGACTTAATCACTTCGAAATTTATTTCATGTGCGGGTGTCTGGGGAGTTGTGCCCATATTAAAAGGTTTCCCCTTCGATAGTTAATGCGTCTTCTTTGTCCTTGGCGCGAGTTATATTAATCACGACCTGAGGTCCGCCGTTACCAACTATGGCATTGCCATCAGGCTCAAGCTTACCCATCTTGTTCAACATCTTCTGAAACTCCAAACGAGTGGCAGGGTTGATTGTGGGGTTCTGCATGTGGCGGAAGAGGTTATCCAAGTTAACTGCACCCATAAGACGGGCTAATGTTTCCATCTTGGTAGGGTCGTCCTCAATCATCTGCAGTTGCCCGCGGGATAAGATGGAGGTATGTTCGAACGCCGGGTCTGTAAGTTTATCTACTTGATTGCTCATAATATCCAAGTGTACCTGTATAGACAGGTGTTTGTCAATAATATCGTTATTTTAGCAGGCTGGAATTTTTTTGGGGGGCTATTTATGGGGCGGGGTGTTTCTATGAAGTGGCTCTTTTTGAGCGATGTCTAAAAATTAGGGGGTTGCTATATGGAGTACATAAGGATGGGTGGGCACCCCCACCCCTCTGCGTTCCCTACCCCCTATATGGACGCATTACCGTTAGTGTAAGAAGCGTTATACCTTATCTCCAAATCCCTTAGTGGGGGCCGAGATTTAAGCTACCGCCCTTTCAGTAAGTGCAACGACGACGGATTGCACTATAAAGATCTTCCTAGAACCTC
>ERZ890953.1314-NODE-1314-length-12685-cov-4.656057_pt1 | contig 12685 bp, 19 predicted proteins | sample MGYA00521264_ERZ890953 | MGnify/ENA primary metagenome ERZ890953 (study PRJEB32303, sample SAMEA104408629) | aquatic metagenome | biome: Brackish water; feature: Chemocline; material: water | place: Baltic Sea | collected 2014-10-26T21:54:00 | depth 200 m ... | reverse complement strand
CCCAGCTCATAAGTATCCTTTATGAATTGGATCGAATTTAATCCGACTTTTTTGAGATAATTCTGCGTTCCCATGCTCGAATTCACACCTAAAGCAAAGGCAGATTGACTCAAAAGCATTAGTGAAAGCGTGAATACCGCTATTTTTTTAAGAAATTTCATTGCCATATTGTTAATTTTTACTTATTAAAGTGATTCTTCATACTTAACGCTTACACCTTCGTCATTTACAGCAGCATCTAAATATAGGTCATCAAGACAAACTCCCTCATAAGTCTCTGAATTTAAAGGAGTTAATATAGTCCCTTGTCCAGTTGTTAGGTCGATATTTGCATCTCCTGTCACTACATTACCTGTGTTTGCCTCAAATGCCTGAATCAGTACGCTTTTGCAGAAAATCTTATCCATACATTCGATTGTGATTGCTGACCCAGCCAATTCACCAGTGAATCCCCCCCCAGTTGTTAAAGTAATCGTTCCAGCAGCAACAGATGCGATTGTATAAACACCATCGTCTGCAACAGTCCCCGAAATCTTAATCTTCATTCCAGCCTTAAACATCTTATTTAAGAAACCTGAATCTGAATCAGTGATTGTGTCAGGTGTTCCAGCAACAATTGCTATTGTTGTATTTGTATAAAAACCCCCCAATCTTTCAGGAGTTCCAGCAGCATCAACGGTCATCAAGGCGGTAACTACTGTTTTTGCAGATTTTGCTTGTCCTAATTTTCCCATAATATGATTTTTTTAATGAAATTATTTAGATTTTTTTACGATCTTTTTCTTTGGGGTTTCTTCAACTACTTCTTCTTTCTCCTTTTTAACCTCTTTCTTCACCACCTCCTTAACTTCTTCCTCTGTGACAAGTTCAAAATGTGGGTATTTAACATGATTATGGACCTTACTCTCAATTACATAATGCCAATCTCCCTTTTTCCATTCAACAACTCCTGCTGGACCGACCAAAGAAGTGATTTCCCCCTCCCCTGTGTATTTAACTTTTTTATAAGCCATATTTCTTTTTAGTTAAGTGCTTATGGATGGGGGCTAACCCGACCCCCATCACATAAAAACTAAACAGTTCCGTTTATACCAGCAGCAACAGTGTGAGTGTTGTCAGCGATAACAAATCCGAACTCCATAGTTACAGTCAATTCAAATCCATATCCTTGAATTCTCTCAACTTCAACCTTTACATCCTGACCAAACCCCCAGATAACAGCAGGTTTGTAGAAAATAATGTATTGACCCTTAGTATTATTTCCAGGTGTAGCAGATACTTTACCATCAGCCTCAGTCAATGGCACTAATTCGTGAGGGATAACTTCAAGACCCCAAGGCATAATGCTTGAAACACCGTTACCGTCAATTGTTGGATTACTAGTGTTTGCAGCAAGCTTTAGAGAATCATCAGTCTGCATCTTGCTAAATGTAGCAGGTGCAGCAAGACAAAGTAATTCTCCCATTCTTGTCTGATACTGAGTTCCCATCTTTCCGATAACAGTCTTTAACAGATCAGCATCAAATGTTGCTGTGTTGTCTGTCAAAGATCCGTTAATAGCAAGTTCTCTTAGACCATGATCCAATAGAGTAGCATGATAAAGAGTTCCACCATCAGCAGCATAAGTTGTTGCAGGTGCTTGGTCATCTGAGTTTACGTTGCCAGTTGCACCAGCCTCAGAATCTCCATTGATGATCATTCCTTCCATTGATCGAGTTGCAGCAGTTCGAAGGAATCCAACTACCTTGTCATACAATCCTTTATCAGTCGAATGAGCGATCATTTTGTCAGTGATACCCATTTGAAGGATAAGCTCAGTTTGTGTAAGAGTTACACTTTCATCAGTTACTTGCTTGTTAGCAATTACTGGTCGAGCAGAATCTACCCATGCGGTTTTACCCTTCATAAAGTAGTTTGTAGTGTTATAAGGCACTGGTAAAGACACAGGAAGATCATTCCCTTGATAACCAGCTCCTAAACGGCTCATAAGTGACCCAGTTTTCCAAGCTAAATCTTGGATCTCAGCAACAACGCCATAAGCATTGTACCAAGTTGAGTTTTGTGTCACATCGATATTCTCATTGGCTTTAGTCTCAGCTTTTCCAAGCCCAGCCTTGCTAATAAGATCCTCGACTGACATTCCATATTCTTGTACTTTCATTTCAGAATGTTTTTAATAAATAATTACTTTGCAGCATCCATAAATGCTGACTTAAACCCCTTCTTTTCACTAACATCTTCCTCCTTCTTTTCCTCTGCAACTTTATGCTCCTGATATACCAAAGGTTGCTTTGCAGGACTTGACTCGACGTTTGCAAGTTTTGCTTCGAGTTCTTTTATTTGTGCGTCCTTAGCAATTACAGCCTTAAGTGCTGCTGTCAGGTTGTCAGAAGTCACTAGACTTTCATCTAGCCCAGCCTCGACCTTTTCAGAAGTATTTTCATCAGGAGCATCCGTTTCAGCCTCAGGCGCAACAGGTGCTTCTTCAGTAGTTGCAACAACTTCTTCCTCAACAACTGCTTCCTCCTCAGCTTCAACAGGTGCTTCCTCAACAGGAGCTTCAGGAGCTTCCTCAACTTCTTCAACAACCTCGGTTGTTTCATCCTCGGTGCTTGTTTCATCACCTTCCACTTCGCCGCTTGTTTCATCGGCTGGTGTTTCGACTACTTCTTCCTCAGTTACTTCAGGAGTTTCAGATACTTCTTCCTCCTTTTTCTCAAGTAAGTTTTCTTTATCCATATTTTTGGAGTTTAAATTATATTGTTCTTCAAGGGCCTTGCGGTCATCCTCAAAAAACGATTTTACGGATTTTTCTAATGTAAAAACAGCATCAGGGTTTGCAGGCACACTCACCACTGAGTTTTCTACTAAATCAACCTCTTTGATGATTCGTTTAACATTTGCATCAAACAAGATTTTATCTAAGTCACGCTCTTTACTCGGATCAAGTACGTTTCCGTCTCCATCCTGGTATTCTGTCTTTTGTGGAATATACCCGATTGAGAATGTCTGCAAGATCCCAGCCTTAATCTTAGGCTCAACTTCGTTATCAACAATAATGGCCTCAATATAGAGTCCGTTTTCATCAATGCTCATATATGTCGCTTTTCCAATAGGTCTGTCGTTCTTGTGCTGAAACAATACAATAGGATTTTTCCTATAATTGCTTGCGATAGACTTTCGAAAAGCCTCAGGCTCAACAATGTCATTGTATCGATCTAATGTTGGAGTTGAAGCATAACCCTTAATGACAGTCCCAACCTCAGGGGCTTTGACCGCATCTTCATAAGGAATTTCCTTAAACTGTGCGTGAAAATACTGTTTCTTTTCCATATTTGTATTATTTAATCGTTAATTCTATATAACATTGTGCATCTACAACGTGGATTGTCTGATGCTGGAGCTTCTTTATCACCTGTCCCACTAAATGTCTCCTCAACATCTAGCCATCCATCGTCTTGATTCTGTGTGTGAGTTGGAGTCACCTTTTCATCCCCAACAGTCAACCAAGCTTTCTCCGATTTTAAACCTCGAGCCTTTGCATCCAACATCGGGATTATATTCCCAGCTTCATAAGCTGTCCCCACCTCATGCGTTGCAATCATCAATGCTCTTTCCTCCGAAAATAAGAATTCATCACTCAACTTTTTCGCTAACGCTTGCGGACTTTCACCAGTCTTTACAGCTTCTAACAGAAATGGCTTCACTTGCTTCTTTGTCGTTTCGCTTATTTTCGATAAAATCAAAGGTCTATCTGTCTGTAAGTATTCTACAGCCAAAGGGTGTTGCAAATCAAAACTTATTCCGAATTGTGCAAGTTTAGTTTTCTTAATTCTACCTTTAGCACCAAAATCCATTGCCGAAGATTCAACAGCAATTACAGATACAATGTAATCAGTATCGTCAAAACTATCGAATAAGTTGTCAATATCCTCAGTTAGATCCTTTTGACTCCTGCTATACTTCCTATAGGCCTTCATTACAGCTTCATATTGTCGTTTTAAGAGGTCATTCGTATACTGCTCTATAGCTCTCTCATTTCGCCTCAAAACCCTCCTCTCAGAGCGAGAGATTGCTTTGGAATTATAAAACAATAAGTCTTTGCCGTAGCACATTTATATTTCGAGTAAATTTTTAAACTTCTTTTCACGCTCCTCAAAACTTGCTGTCACTTGCTCCGCTGCAAGATTCTCCTCAAATGCTAAATCATCAAGCACTCGGCCCTGATAAAGCAATTCATCAGCAAGAGGATTTACTATTGGCTCAAGTCCTCGGACCTGTCTTGCTTCATTGATTGTTACGATCCCAGATAATACATCAGCCCTGGTCCTATCCTCAAGCTCTTTAGCATCATCATAATTTGACTCATTGATCTCGAACCTTATTCGGTCCAGCCCCATTCGGTCAAAGAGTACGTTTATTTGCTCCTCAAGATAAACCTCATACGCCCTGACTGTGTTCTCATAAAAGTTTTTATAAATAAGCTGTGCATTATTTCTTTGCACGCCCTCTGTATATCCAAGAATGAAAGAATCAACACCGAAGGCAACCACAATCTTCTTTGTAGTAAACTTTCGACTCTGTATAAACTCCTGATCTTTCTGTGAAGGAGATATATTCTTCACGTCCTTAATTCCAGGGATAATTCCTGACTTAAATCTATTTGCAGTCCCCTTAAATTTTTCATCAATGCTTTCTTTTAGATCAACCATTTGATCCTTAGTGAGATTGTCATTGGCTATAAGCAAATGCGAAGGCACTGCATTGTTTTCGTAGAAATAGAACTGACTCATTTGTGCGCTCATGTCTGTCTTTGCTTCCCAAACAATAGCTTCAATAGGTGAAGTCCCCAGCAACGGTTTACTTGTTGAATAATCCATAACCGAATGAATAATCTCCTCAGGCTCAAAGTAATTTACATCAGAGCCGTGAACCCTCTGAACATATTTTTTAATATTTCCAAATTGATCCGCTACAATCGACATCGTTCTCGGATCTATTTCAGGGAGTCCTATTACTTTGCCAGCCTTATCTTTTTGAATATACCAAAAATGATTCCCTGCAACGTCTTGATCTCTGACCCATATATCTTTCCTTGTAGTAAATCCACGCCCCGACTCAAGGATCTCCATCGCTGCTTTTGTTTGTGCAATATCAGGAGTCCCATCAGGATCGTTTATATTTACAATCCGATACCCATCTCTCACACAAGCCCCCTGCTTAACCTTGATCGCTTGCTTAACATCAACAACGTTATTGTAAATTGTGTATAAAGTATTGAAATCAATCCTCGCCTTATTACTACCAGCTAAATCCTCAAAGGTGTTTACATATCCGCCAAAAGAAAAATCCTTACGCTCTATTGGTTGAGAGTTCCAAAGGTTTTTCAGAAAGTGTTTAATCGCCATATTTTAGTTTTTTATATAAAGTATGATTCTAATGCTAGATCAGGCTGAATTTCAAAATACATCCGCATCATCAGGCTATCAGAAATGTCAGGTGACCTACCGATAATCTCTTTCACCATCTCTTTTCCAACAAGGCCCACCTTGCCATCCTTGTCAATATCCTTTTGCTTAACCTGTTCAAGCTCCTCAATCAATGATTCTTTATTCTGCACGGAAATATCGTCTAACCTTATTTTACCTTCATTGCTTAGTCTTGCAAATTCGAAATAACATTGTGTTTTTAAATTACGATAATTTGTCGCCCCAATTGGAGTCGAATTATTAACGAATCCAACACACCCTTCATAGTTGTCAACAACCCCTCCTCCGACTCCATCTTCATCAATTACAACATGGCTTCGCCTTACTCCATGCTGAGTGCAAGCCTCCTCAAGCAACTCAACGACCTCATTGGTCCTTGTCTTGTCATAACTCTTTATTTGCTTACAGATAAGGCCATCCCACACCGCAATTACAGTCTTGTCGCTTCCCATCCTGGCAACGTCACAAGAGATATACATCTCACCAGTAGGCTCTAGCTTATTCGTAAACATATCCAGGATCGCATCATACTCAAACAGTCTTGCTGGATCATCGTCATATTCAAAGTTCCCGAATAATAGTCGTTCCTTTGTCACCTTATCAGCGTTCTTTAATTGATCAATGTATTCCTTTGGCAAATAGGGGTTGTCCTTTGGCAACGCCTTAATAAAAGACCTATGCTTTGGCAACGTTTTCTCCTTCCAGGGCTTATAGAAACGACTATAAACATGACCCTTATCAGGATTAAAGGTCTCGAGGAGCTTAGGCAATAAGCCATACTGATCGTTTTTACATCTTCCAATCCTTGTCTTTAAGATCTGAATTGCCATTGCTCGGACCTCATTGCTTTCATCAACGAATCCATCAGTTAATTCAAGCCCTCCAAGCCTAAGATATAACGGATCTGACGGCATATAGCCTAGATCCATAAGATAAATCACGCTGTCATTATGCCACTTAATCACACTGTCTTGCTGATTATAGGTGAAGTGAACCCCATTCTCCCATCCATAGAATAAAGCCATCTTAAAGAATGTTGATAGCGTTGTCCGCTTAAGATTCTTAAGCTCACGCCTTCCAAGAAGTCCAGCAGTTCCAGGATATGCTTCACGCATTGATGCTTGCCAAAAACAACCGAGCCACGTCTTTCCAGGTCCAGCAGCTCCACCATACCCAAGCTCTGTTGTCTTATTATCGGTGAGCTTTTCCCATGCTAAAAATTGCTTAGGGGTTGGATTAAAGTCTATTTCTTTTTGCATTTACTCGGCTTAATTACGTTGATCTGTGTAATCTCTGTCTGCTGTTTAATGTCTTGCGAGCTGTGATCCTCCCATCCGAAGTTCTTTAATGCAAAGATTGAGCCTGACCTTCCGTGTGTTTTTAAATCTTGCTCATACCCATTTTCAACAATAAGCTTTGCCTCTTTAACAATGGCCTCATAGCCCTCACGCTTTTGATAATCATCAAGCAATTGCCTAGATCCAACAAGCAAAGCAAGTCCTGTCACAGTCCACTTTTCTTCGGGGGTTGTGTTAAAGTATGTTTGCATGACAGCCAGTAAATCGCTAGGCTTAGGGAATTTTCGCTCCTTCCCTAATTCAAATGGTCTATTCATTTTTTTAACGAGTCAAGATAGATAATGCAATTAAATCGTCCTCAACCATTTTAGCATCACAAGCAACAATAGTAAATCCACCAGCTTCACGGATCTTATTCATCTGCTTGTGCTGATCAACTGAGCGTTGATTGTATGGAGTAACTCGAGCGGTCTTTTGAAAATTCTCCCACTGCTTTTTCCACTGATTGATAGCCTTTTCATCTTTCTTCACTTCAATAAACACAGGGCATCCATTCACTATACAGAACACGTCAGGCGTCCCCCGAGGAGCGAGCTGTATGTATCTTGTGTCGCCATGATAAGACTGAGCTATGTTCCCAGAATTTATCCGTAGACAATAAAAGCCTTTGAGCTTCAACCAGTCAAGGATCTGTTTTTGTGCATCAGATTCGGTCACGATAGCTTCGAAATTAAATACAGCAGCTCAATGATAACTATAATTCCGACTATTGTCACATTTGAGTTTAAACTTTTCAACTGTTTTAAGATTTTTTCATCCATTTTTTAGGTGTTAAATTTTTTCATATTCTTTTTAAACTTTTTCTGAACTCTATCCACCTGCTCCCATAGCATAGCAGCATAATTTCCAATATCCTCACACTCGCCTTTTATTTCATCAAAGAAATCTCGATCATCTACTTCGGGATCATAAGCCCCATATTCAGATTCACCTTTTTTCATTTTAAGATCACAAGCTTTTATAAATGGTTTAATCATTTTATTAAGTTATGTAGCCACCTTTTAAAGAAGCACCACCAATGAGTATAAGTTCCCTCTCCTTTTTGACAGATAAAACATTTCATAGTTATGCCCGAAGGCTGGTTATATTTATTTATAAGCTATTTACTAACTTATAAATTTTTGCCTGTTTTTTATAAACATCTTTCTCTATTGGAGGCTAACAGCTTCAGTATCTAGAATCGGCCGTAATAGGCTACCGCCCACCTCCACTAGAGGAAGGTATCTACAATTTAAATAATATCCTTTCCTTCTGCCACATTTTTCAACTTCGACAACAACAGCTCTAGGTCATAAATGTTTTCAATCGAGCTATCGAGTATATATCTTGCGACAGTTCTTTGTCCTAGTATTATCAATTTTCTTTTCTCTTCTTCTTTACTCATCTTCTGAATTGGTTACTGAATTATTTTGCGATGCCTTTGCGCTCTACACTCTTTCGAACAAAACCTAACAATCTGTTTGTCATTGTTCTTGTTCTTACACTCTTTCTTGCACACTTCGCATATTGCTTTGTTCATATTATTTATTGTTAATTAGTTTAATTACTTGGTCGAGAGCGTCGTTGAATTCATCACAACAACATTCGTTAGGCAGTCCATCACAAGCTACACAATGAGGTGCTCCATACTTGCCCATCTTCTGCTCTGTGTTCCTCCTCATCTTGTCCACCTCCTCAAGCAACCGCTTGCGTTCTGATAGGATGGCTTGTTGTTCTCCCATACCATAGATTCTTTCAACGAAGTCTGTAAACCAAAGTGGAGGATTAAATTCTCCGTTGTGTAGTTTCCAAACATTTATAGCACACTCCTCCACCTTCTCGTGCGCCTTGTTGGGTTTGGGTTGTTTGCTATGTAATGCCTTCCCTTGAAAATCGTATGTAGTATTTTGGCTCATTGTTGGTTTAGTTTATTTAGTGTTTAAATCAATTATTTTCAACGGTCTTTCTTCATAATTGTCCTCCCAGAATTTCCACCATTTTCTGAATCGAGGGAATCTAGCTATCATTTCGTAGTGAGTATCGTGCCATCCGTCTCTTAATGGACACTCTACTGTTGCAATTAGTTTTTCGGGTTCTTCTATCTTTGAATAGTAAACCCTTCCTGCTTCTTCTTTACTCATCTTTTGAATTGTTAATTAGTTTAGTTACTTCCTTTCTGATTCTATTGAAACAAACTACACACCAAGGTCTCTCTCCTGTTGGATGTTTTCTTTTCTTCAGCTTCTCCATCCCCCCAAGCAACCGCTTGCGTTCTGATTTGCGCCCTAATAGGATGGCTTGGTTAAAAACGCTTTCCACAAAATCATTAAGCTTTCGTGCATGAATCATCGCAACCTCTTCCTTTCCAGTCTCCCAGTAAAGAACATGCAAGGCCGCCTGTGCTTCTTTTAACACCTTCTCGTTCGCCTTGTTGGGTTGTTTATACTTCTCAACCAATTCTCTCTGGTCTTTGTTGGATGCTCGTACTGCTGCTAATACCATTTCTTCTTTTGTTGGTTTGCCTTGTTTCATTGTTGGTTTAGTTTAAATTCTCTCATTGTGTAGTTTTTTGCTCCTATCGTGTCCCGATTCTCCATCCACTTCCAAAATAATTCAGAATTATAGTCTTCCTCAAAGTATTCTACTATATTTTTGAAGTTTACAAATTCATCATTAAACCATAGCACTCCACCAGCTTTGCTACCAACCCAATGACAGTCAATATCTTCTAGTGGAATGTCTTCACATACTTCCATTAAGAAGTCATCTTTTAGCTCATCGCAGGCTTCATAATATTTTAACAGTCCTTCATATTCGGACAGCTTATCCTCTCTCTCCTCTAGTTGTTTTTTGGTTGGCATTGTTGGTTTAGTTTAAAGGTTGTTGGGGTGTTTATAAACTCTAAATCTTCTATCAACTGCTTTAATCTGTCGTAACACTCAAGGCAAACATCTTTTGTCGGAGTAGTAAAGCCTCTAATGTTTTCTTTTCCGCATCGTTTACATTTTGGCGTAGTTCCTATCATGTTTTATTGATTATTTATATTACTGACTCTCTGTGGGTGGGGCTAGGTTATTTTTTCAATATATTTATTACCCTTCCTGTCTGTTCTTACAATGACTGAGCAGTCACCATCCTGACTCCCCATGTCTACCCCAATTGTATATCTATGCCTTAGAATATACTTGTAAAATAGATAGTGAATTTTCCATAAAATGTTTGCCATATTTTTTTGGGTATTCGCACTCTAGGTGCTGGGTTAACATCGTTTAAGTGTTTCCTCTCTTTCCTCCTCCTTTGTCATAGGCATCTGCATAGCTGCTTCAATGTTTCTCAAACACATATTAGCAAGCTGTCCTGGACTTATACCTAGCTTCCTAAATCGTTGAGGATCAATAACAGAATTAAGTCCGAGATCCAAGATGGCCGTATGCAATGCACTGACAATCCTTATTCTCTGTTCTTGCGTAGGCCAATCTTCTTGAATTGGGATTGAGTCTAGCACCTCCTCAATGTCATCTGGTACTTCTGGTAATCCTTTAGGCATAATTTTAAAGTTAAATACAAAATAATACTGATCCGATAAACCACAAAATTAAGATCGTGGAAACGCTACCAATAACAACACGAACAAGAGAATGGTTTGAAGTAGATCGATTATAGTTTGAATAGTCGTATTGCATTTTTAAAAAGGTTAATAAGTTTTTTCCAAAGAAAACTGAACAGGTCATAAATAGCAAAAGTAAAAATAAAAAACAACAACCTGTCAAGCAACGGCTGATGGCTTATAAATGTCATTATCTCGATCATTGTTTTTTTAAGGTTAATTTTTTAATCATTTTTGTAAAATCATATTTGTCCAGCAACTTGAGCTGGACCTTGCTCTCAATACACAGAGGGATATAGTTTAGTCCGTTATGCAACACGCACAACACACAATCTTTTCCGCTAAACGGATCAACCTCAACACTTACCTCGACTATAATGCCTGTCCCAACAGTCTTTTTTTTCAAAACTCTAAATATTTTTTCTGCTAATTCTTCCATTTTAATAAGTTTTAAATCCTGCGCCCATGTCCTCAAGTTCAATGCGCTGATAATCCAAATACGCATCATCCCTCGGATCAATTATACACTGCTCCTTTTCCTGGAGCTGTTCGTAATAGGCTTCTTTGACTTTTCCCATTGTTTTGATTGTTAAAGGTTGCCTTTATTATAGACAACCGTATAACAAAGTCAAGAGTTTTTTTAATTCACGCCAATTAGCGTTATTTAAACCCTGTAATCACTGTAATCACTGTAATCACTAGTGATTACAGAGTTATAGCAGTCAGTAAGCCAAGAATCAACATTTGTAATCATGTAATCACTTTTTCAAACAAGAGATAGATATATATATAGAATATATGAAAACTATGTTTCTCTTTATATAGCTCTTATTATTATTATTAAAGTGATTACAAATAATAATAATAATAATATAAGGGCTTAGTGTAGACATTTTTTTTGTAATCACTACTGATTACAAGTGATTACAACATTTCTCTCCTGCTCTAGTTAAAGCCATCCTGCTTGTAATCACTTGTAATCAATTTGACATATGAAAAAATATGCTTTCGCTAAAGTAATACGGTGTATAATGCACCCATAAAGTAACTCCCACAAAAATGCACAAAAAGGTATTAACTAACTATCTCCACCCCTTATTGATTGTGGGAGCTTTCAACGTGCATTTGCATATAAGGGGTGGAGATAATTATTTAATATGAAAGACTTTCTAACCTATTTTCCAAAATCAACTGTCGTAATTGCAGATTTCGATATTGATGGGAAAAAAGCAATCAGAACAAAAACAAAGGATGTTTCATTTGACGAACTCAAAGAGTTCAATGACGAAAAGAAAGCAATCTTTATCACAACTTGTGACACAAAAACAACAGGTTGGGAGAAGGGTGACTTTAAAGATATTCGGGCCTGGTTTTGTGACCTGGATATGCTTACAAGGGAGGAGGAAGATTCTGTTGAGTTAAGTGATGAATGGAGGGAAAAGGAAATAGAGATTAGAAAAGTAAACGCTCTTGCCAAGTTAGGGAAGGCGGTTGGTGAGGGGAGGCTTTTTCCACCGAGCTTTGTTATAGAGGGAAGGAATGGTTTTCACGTTTACTGGTTGGCGTGGCACGAAACAATGATGGATGCGACTTATTCACCAGGTGGAGGACTTTATAAACCATCTAAGGACAATTTTGACTGGATTGAGCAGAATATAGTTGAGATTTTGGATGGAGACGAAAAGGCTTGTAAGCTTGTGCAGTTGATGAGAGTTCCAGGTTTTTATAACTGGAAGCGTGGAGGAAAAAGTCTTGTAAAGCTTTGTAACCTTTTTGACAGCTTAGAAAATGGTGAAAGGAGGATGTATACAGATGACGAATGGATTGGGTTATTTGGAGAAAAAAAAGAACCGTTTATCGAATACAATGCGCTCCCCTCTATTTTTGCACCAAGCAAGAGGAGAAAAACAAATTGCGTATTTGAATATGTAAAAAATCTAAAGCAAGATGAGGCACTAATGAGGCTTTCGGGAAGCAGTTTAGTTGATGGGGAGGTATACGAGCTTGTTGACGTAGCCGGTGGAAGGAAGAAAAATATAAAAATAAATGGTAAACTCTGCTCCTCATTTGTAGACCTTGAAAAGAACTGTGTATTTGTTAGGGAAGGAAGCGGAAGGGGTGCGCCAAATGTTATTGAGTGGATTAAGTATTATCATCCTGAATATATTGATGAGCCGAGTTTATTGGCTGTCGAATTAAGGAAAATCTTTAACTTTACAAAATGATTGAAATCAACAAAAAAGGTTGCACCT
>ERZ890953.1312-NODE-1312-length-12704-cov-5.078504_pt1 | contig 12704 bp, 8 predicted proteins | sample MGYA00521264_ERZ890953 | MGnify/ENA primary metagenome ERZ890953 (study PRJEB32303, sample SAMEA104408629) | aquatic metagenome | biome: Brackish water; feature: Chemocline; material: water | place: Baltic Sea | collected 2014-10-26T21:54:00 | depth 200 m ... | reverse complement strand
ACAAGTACCCAGCCCGGTCCTTCAGGGCCGGATTAATTGATCCCATTCCGATTACTACGTTCAGGATGACATTGGGAGACAGAAGTGATGAGGAACTAATCCTTGCGGGTTTCGAGACGGGTCTCGATGGCCTTCCCGAGGATCATTCCCAGGGACTCGAGGACGTTGGCATCAGTGGTGGTCCACTTGCCATCACCCTTCTTATTAATGAGTTCGATGGCCCCGTAGGTGCGGGAGCCGTGCTGAATTGGCACACAGAGAATGGAGTAGGTCCGGAAGCCGAATTCCTGGTCCAGTTTGCCGTAGAAGTTGGGGTTCTGCTGGACGCTGTTGACAGTTAGTTTGACGCCGTTCTGCACGCAGAAGCCGACAATGCCCTTGCCTACGGGGACATGGATGCCCTTGATCTTGTTGGCCACCGGCCCTGAAGCCTCAACAATGACGAGGTCTTTGAGGGCGGAGTTCATGTCCGAGAAGAAGATAGAGGAAGCCTCGGCTTCGACGTGCTGGTTGGCCAGCTTGAGGATCTTGGCGGCGGCCGCAGCTTCTTCCTGTTCGTGGAGGTCATCGGTTGCGAGGAAGACATCGGCCACGATATTGTCCACGGTCTTTTCTTCGGGTTCGTCGCCATCGTACCAGTCATCGAGGTCGTCCCACTCGTCCTTGACGGCCTTGCTGCGTTCCTTGACTTCGACCTTGCCGAGAACACCGGTGGCTTCTTCGGCGGCCTTGTTAGCGGCAGCTTCGAGGGTGGCGCGGGCGGCGGCGAGTTCGGTCTCCAATCTGGCCTTCTCTTCTTCGAGTCGGCGCTGGGCTTCCAGGAGTGCCGGGTCGGGACCGGGTTCGGGAGCCGCAGCCGGCTCGGGTGTGACGGGTGCGACAGCGGGCAGCTCGGAGGCTGCCGGGCCGCTGATTCTCTCCTCGACGTCTTGTAGTCGTGACACCGCCTGCTGCGTGATGACGGCAGCTGCTTCAGCTTCGGCGCGGGATTCAGCGGCTCTGCGCTCGGCCTCTTTGACCAGTTCATCGTCACCGGCGGCCTCTGCGGCTTGCCTGATGACGAAGACGCGCTTGCTACCTGGGTCGGCAATGCGAAGGGACCCATCAGGTCCCGTTTCACAGACGATGTTTGCCAGGGCATCGCCCTGCTCTCCAATCTGGCGCAAGCTCTCTTTGAGCGCAACCAGCCAGTTGGAAGCCTCGACCTTAATGGACAGGTCTGGCATATCAGATCCCTTGCGAGCTGGTACGAAGACGTTGTAAGTGGCCATGCTCTCCCCCGGTGGATTTAGTAGTTCTCCAAAAAGCGAGTCCAGTTTACCGCATGGTCAGTTGAAGTCAATGGTCGGCTGAGGTCTATGTGATGAGGCCAGAGCGAGAGCGTTGGCGGGGGTTAGCAGGAGTCGGCGTCACCAGGGGAAACCAGCAACTCGACAATGGGGACCGGAATGATGTTTTCCGGGGAATAGGCGTTCTTGGAAGGGCGGCTGACGGCATAGAGCACGAAGGCTGCGACCAGGAGGCCGAGGAACAGGACGATCCACGCGGCTACCGGCACCTTGTTTGCGGAGCGTCGTTTGCGGGGCAGCCGCCAGTCATCGCTGGGCAGGTCGTTGTCAACGGGGGCAGAGAACCCCGGGGTGGTGCCGAAAAGCGAGAAATCATCAGCCGTTGCCGCCCGGGAAATGGGTTCTGGAGTTGGTTTGGAAGGAGCAGGACGATCGCCCTGGCGGCGGTCAGGGGCGAGTTCCGCCAGTTCCTCCACCGGGCGTGGGTCAGCCAGGGGGGCGACGAGAGATTCCGCTGGACTGGGCTCTGTTTCCGGTTGTGCTGCTGGCCTCGGCTGTGCTTCGGGTGGCGCTTTCCTGGCAGTTGCCTTCGCGGTTGTGGTTGCGTTTGCCTCTGCCTGTTCCTTCTTCTTCTTTCGCCGCTTCCGCTTCTTCTTGGGAGGGTCTGCGTTAGCCATGTTCTTAGCCTCCGGTTCGGTTGTGGGCACCTCTGGTTCCGCCAGGACCGTTTCTGCGGTTTCCGTATAGTCCCGGGTTTCGCCCGCGTCGTCATCCGGTGCGGGCTGCTCCTCCCCGATTTCATCGGGCAGAGATTTGATACTCTCTTCGGCCAGGGTGACCTGCTCATCGATGAAGTCTTCCACGTCTTTGTCAGATGCTGGCTTGGATCTGACGGTGGGGGAATCATCAATGGGTTCATGCTGTACGACCTGAGCGCGAGCGATATCAAAGGGCCGGTCCGAGATCTCTTCCAGGTTCTCGAAGAGGGCCAGTGCTGCGGTCGCATTGGCCGGGCGTCGCTCGGGGCGTTTCTCGAGCATCAGGGCGAGGAGTCTCTTCAGCGTGGAGACGGAGCCCTCCTCTACTTTGATGCGGTCCAGGGGAGGCGGTTCGTAGATGTGCTTCATGCCCAGGCCAATGGGTGTCTCGGCAGAGAAGGGAGTTTCCCCGGTGAGCATCTCGAAGAGGACTACGCCCAGGGAGTAGATATCTGAGGCGGGGGTAACCTGCCAGCCGAGGGCCTGTTCGGGGGAGATGTAGAGTGGTGTGCCGAAGACAAAGCCGTCCCGCGTCAGCGTGTCGCCGACGCTGTCGTCATGGAGGAACTTGGCGATGCCGAAGTCCAGAACTTTGACGAAATCCGTCACTCCCGAGTGCTCGCCTCCCAGGAGGAAGATGTTGTCAGGCTTGAGGTCACGATGGACGATGCCCATGGTATGAGCTTCGGCCAGGGCCTCCAGGGTTTGCCGGACGATGTGCACGGTCCGCTTTGGAGAGAGGGGGGCTGAGCCCTTGACGAGGCTGGTCAGGGGATTGCCCTGCAGATACTCCATGGCGATGACCAGGTAGCCCTCACGGGTTTTGCCGAACTCGTAGACTCTAACGGTGTGGGGGTTGGTCAGTTTTGCTGAGACGGCGACTTCTTTCTCGAAGCGAATGACGCTCTCGTCGTCGTCGGCCGAGACATCTTTGAGGATCTTCAGGGCAACGGGGTTGTTAGTGTCAACATCGACGGCAAGGTAGACTTGTCCGGAGCCGCCTCGACCGATAAGTTCCTTGATGCGAAAGCGATCGTTAATCACTGCCCCTAGCATCTTGTTGGTGTCGGCCATCAGACCTTCCTTTGCGTATGCACCACGACGTGGCTGTGTTGTGCAGTCGCGTCATGGTACCACCGGCCCAGCGCCCGCGCAAATGAATGCTCGCCTCTCAGGCACTGGTTAGTTTTGGCGCCCTGTCGATGTGACTCAGAAGTTGTTTGATGGTGGCGAGATCGGCAGTGGCGCTGGAAGACCAGCGTGCCTCTTCCAGGGCAACGGCGACCCGGGCGAGGGAGGACGTGGCCGCGAATTCCCGGCGAATTCCCTGGCGGGCCAGGGCCGGCAGGGTGGTCCCAGGTGTTACTTCGAAGCCTTTACTTCTCAGGGTTTGCCGGAGCTGTTGAGTCCACCTTTCAAGGATCGTGCGGTGTCTGCGTGAGCGCCGCTGCCGGAGCCACCGGACAAAGAGCGGCAGCAAGCTGAGCAGTACTAGGATGACAATCCACATGGCGGTGTTTCTGGAGAGCAACCCTTCTCCAATCTTCTTCATCTCCCGGCGCATCTCGGAGATGGAGAGGCTGGGGGTGATGTTGATCTCGTTTTGCTTGGATGCGAAGACATTCCAGACCTTGGAGTAGACTGCCAATTGCTGTTCCAGGTCATACTCGACGACATATTTGTACCACCTCAGCCTGACGGCATCGAGCCAGAGTTCCATGGTTTCGAAGATACCAAAGGTATCGGGCAATCCTTCGCCAGCGGGGGTGGGGTCGAAGGTTACCCAGCCGTAGTCACCGAAGTAGACCTCCACCCAGCTATGGGCGCGGGCTTCGGTGACGGTGTAGTAGTCGCCAAACTCGTTATAAGTGGCTCCCAGGAAGCCGTTGACAGGGCGGGCCGGGATGCCCTGGGTGCGCAGCATGAGCACCATTGCGGTGACGAAGTACTCACAGTGTCCTTCCTGACGCACGAAGAGGAATTCGGCAACGGGATCTTCCGGGATGCCGGTGCCGGTGAGGCTGTACCGGTAGGTGGATTGCAGGTGGTCCCGGAGGGCAACGGCCGCGTCGTACTCGTTGCCGGCGGTGCCGGCCACGCTGTTGGCCAGCTTGGTGATGCGGGGATCGAGGTTCTCGGGTAACTGCAGGAAGAACTTGCTGATCTCCCTGGGGTAGTAGGTGCCCGAACGGCGGAGCCTGGCCGGTGCCACCGAGAACTCCCCGGAGCGCACCGTGTAGCTGGTGCTGGTCATGGCGGGACCGGTGAAAGAGAGGTTCTCGAGACGGTCCTGGAAGAATGACTTCGAGGTCCCTCGCCAGCGGTCGAAGCGGGTCACCAGGTGCCGGATTCCCAGGGGTCGCGGGGCAGCGAAGAGGACCTTGGTATCGATGTCGATGGGTTCCAGGTAGATATCATATTCGAAGACCCTGAAATCGGACTGGGGCAGGCGGGGCACGTAGCGGACTCCGTAGTAGCCGTCCTGGTCGGAAGCGAGGGGGCTGGTGCCAATCTGGCGCCGGCTCCAGGCCTTGCCGTCGTAGGTATCGAAAGAGGTTCCTCGCAGCTTAAACCCGGCGATGCTGGGGCGCTGGGCCAGCGGGTCGGCGAACTCTACCCGCATGACTACGCGGGTGGAGTCCTGAATGGTTCCGAAGTGGCCCAATTCCAGGGAATCGGAGAAGCCGGTCAGTGACGACCCGTGGCGAGTGCGTGCCGAGAAGAAGCCGAGGCCGAGACGGGGGAAAAGGAGGAAGATGAGCATGGACGAAAAGAGCAGTGCCAGGGCCAGCACCGAGGAGCCCACCAGGAAGCGGCGGGTGACCAGGCGGGAGGCCTTCCAGGCGATCCCCGAACGCTCGGCACCCTCTTCCACCCGTTGCAGGAGATGGGTGTATGTAAGGGCCCAGGTGAGGAGTACCGCGTAGACGAGGAAATAGAGGGCGAAGGAGATGTCGGGGTTGGTCACGGAGGCCGCGACCATGAGCAGAAAGGAGAGGGCAATGAGCTGAAACTGTTGCCGGGCGGTGTGGTGTTGCAGGGTTCTGGTAACGGTGGCGAGGAGGGCGAAGACGATGCTGTAGATGAGCCACTCTCCGGTCTGGAAGGCGACAATGAAGATCAGGGAGAAGGCTCCCATCAGGGCGGTGGTGAAGACGATATTGAGGCGGCGCCCCCAGGGCCGGCCGCCGATGAACCACCCGGCCACCAATCCGCCGGCCACCAAGAACCAGATGGCGCTGGGCAGTTCTTCTGCGCCCAACATGGGAAGGCAAGAGATGACTACCAGGAGGAGGCCCAGGAGTCGGACGGTGCGAAGCAAGGTCATGCTGCACCTCCGGCCTGCCGGCCTCCGGCAACGGTGACCCCGGCGATGTCAATGGCCTGGGTGTCGAGGTCGACTTGGATGCAGATGTCCCGGCCCGAAGTGGCCACCGGAGCGGTCCCTTGATCGGTCTCAAAGTCGAGGAGCGCCAGTCGCGTGAAAATATTGCGGACGGCGTTGGCCCCGGCAGCCGGCGCAATGGCGAGAGTGCCGGATTGGAGGCCGACGTCAAAACCAGCCATGGCCAGTCGCTTGACCACACTGGCCGCCAACTCGATGGCCGACTCCCCCGCCTCGTCAGCAAGGGGTTGCGAGGTTCGTCTTACCAGGCGGACGTAGATGCGGCGGGCGGTGAGTGCTTCGTACTCTTTCACCGCAAAGCGATTGTGCCGGGCCGATTGCTTCCAGTGTACGTCCCGCCATTCATCCCCGGGTTGCATGGGCCGCACCGAGAAGAATTCAGAGCCGCGTCCCACCCGGTTGGCGTGCTCTTCGAAGCCCGTTGCCACTGCGAAGAAGACCTCCTCCACGTTGGTTTCGCCACGGGGTACCACGATTATCTCTGAGGCTGCCTTGAAGTTCCGGCTCTTGCGGAAGAAGGAGAATGGGTAGCCGGTGCCGATGCTGAACGAGGCGACCTGGTAGAGCCCCCGGCGGGGAAAGGTGATGGCTGGGAAGAGGTAGTCGGATTGGCCCGCCTCAAGGCGCAGGAGAACAGGCTGATACTGGTCTATTTCGGGGTCGCCGGCGAAGTGGATCTCGCCATCAAGGGAGAATGAGTTGAAGGTCCGCTTGCGGTTGGTGATCTGAATGGGAAAGAGGGTTTCGGTGCCGGCCACGCCGCGGTTGGGAAAATCGATGACCCAGCGCAATTTGCGCAGGGAAAGCTCAGAGAGCACTCCGCTGGCGGTAATCAGCGAGAGGAGCATGGCGAGCAACAGGTAGAGGAGGTTAGACCCCGTATTGACCGCGGCGAAGCCCATCCCCAGGGAGATTAGCACCAGGAACTTTCCCTCGTTGGTGAGACTCAACTTGCGGGGGAAGAAGCGGCTCGCCATGATGCGTTGCCAGAGGGATTTCTGGCGGGCATCCCGAAAGCGGATGAAGAATAGCGCATTGAAGAAGAGGAAGAACCCGGTGGTTACGTAGAGGCCTGGGTAAAGCTTGCCGAAGCGGAAGGCGAGGACAATCACGGTGCCGGTGAAGAGCGCGAAGATGGAGCCAGCAAAGGAGAAGCGTGGTCCTTTGGGGCGGATGGTCTGCCAGATGCTGCGCTTTCGCCGGGCAGCCTGGGCCATCAGGGTACCTGGATCGAGTCGAGCATCTCCTCGACGCGAGAGAGCGCCTGGGCGCGGCCGGCGAAGAGTTGGGAGGCACTCTTGAGGACCAGACGGTGAGCCAGTACGTAAGGTGCGACGTAGCGGATGTCGTCGGGGCTCACGAAATCTCGGCCGCGCATTAGAGCGATGGCTCGGGAGGCTTTGAGCAACTGGATACCGGCTCGGGGGCTGGCTCCGAGTTCAAAGCGGGCGGGGTCACGGGTGGCCAGGATGATCTCGTGGATGTAGTCGACGAGTGGTTCCTTGATGGAGACCTCGCTGACCTTCTGTCGCAGCGCCAGCAATTGTTCTCGGTCCATGACCGGCCGGACATGCTTCATCTGCTGCTCTTCGTTGCGGCCGGTGATCACCAGCTTTTCGGTGGCCGGGTCGGGGTAGCCGATGGAGAGCGAGACAAGAAACCTGTCTAGCTGAGATTCCGGAAGCGGATAGGTGCCGTGGAGTTCTTTTGGGTTCTGGGTGGCAATGACGAAGAAGGGGGCTTCCAGGGGGAAGGTCTCGCCATCCAATGAGACCTGGCTTTCGTTCATGGCTTCCAGCAGTGCGCTCTGGGTCCTGGGGGAGGTTCGATTGACCTCATCGGCCAGGACGATATGCGAGAAGATGGGCCCTGGGCGAAAGATGAATTCCCCGGTTGCCGGGTTGAAGACGTTGGCCCCGAGCACATCAGACGGGAGCATGTCCGAGGTGAACTGAATGCGCCCGAACTTGCAGTCGAGGCTGTTGGCCATGGCTCGCGCCAGGGTCGTTTTGCCAACGCCGGGCACATCTTCCAGGAGCAGGTGACCGCCGGCGACGAGGGTGGCCACCGCCAACTCCACGACTTCGTGTTTGCCGGCCAGAACCTTCTCGATTTCCTGGACCAGGCCGGCGACAGTGCCGTCTCTCCGGGTCCGATCGGCATCGCCGATGGCGGGGAAGCGCGTCTCGGTGGGGGAGCGTGCCAGGTCTGAATTCGGGGAACTATCGTCGCCTACTTCGTGCATTCCTGCTCCTTCTGCTCCAGTGTTTCTGTGAATATAGTGTCCGAGAGGACCCTTTCAAGCGATTCGACGATCTCGCGGTGGCTCCACTGGCGGGTCTTGAGTTGTTTCGTGGCCTCTTTGACGGCCCCCTCGCCTTGACAGAGGAAACCCAGCAGCACTTCAAAAGATTCCAGGTCCCTGAGGCGTTGGGTGGCGTTGGCCCGCTGCGGGGCCTTCTCGACGAGGAGCCGCAGCAGTTCCCGAGCTTCGTCGAGGCGTCCGAGATGGATATAGACGTCCACCAGATTGTTGAGGAGCCGCGGTTCGTCCGGCTGTGATTTGCGTGCTTCTTCGTAGAGGGTGGCAGCCTGGGCGGCTCTCCCGGTGGTGGCCAGGGCGACCCCGAGGTTGTTCATTACCCCCAGATCGTCGGGGGCAAGGTCAAGGGCGGTGCGCAGGGCAGACACGGCATCTTCGTAGCGCCCCCCCTGAATAAGGGCGATGCCCAGGTTGCGGGCAGCTTCGGCGAAGGCGGGGTTGAGTTCAAGGGCCGTGCGATAGTCCTTGGCGGCCTCGTCAAACTTCTCCATGGCCCAGTAGATGTTGCCGCGGATGAAGGGGACTTCCGGGGACTTCCCATCGATGCGGGCAGCGCCCTGCAGCGTCTTCAGGGCTTTTTGAGGATCTCCGGTGACAGCCTGGGTCTGTGCGAGCAGGGCCAACGTCGGGACGTCTGAGGGATGCTTTCTGGCCGCCAGTTCGGCGATGTGCAGCGCTTCGCTGATCCGTCTGAGGCTGAGAGATGACTGTACCGCCAGGCGGCCCACCTCCGGGTCGAAGGTGCCGCCTTCGACCAGCGGGATGAGCTGGGCGAGAGCCTCGGCGTGGTTGGCCAGCAGTGCCTGGGCTCGGCCGAGGCAGGCTTGACCATGCTGGTCCAGACGGAAGACCAGGTTGAGGTCGGCCAGGGCGCCCCGGGCATCCCCGCGTTCCACCCGCAGGCAGCCCCGCCGGATGTGGCCCCGGTCCCGTTCCCCGGGGAGATTGGCGGCCAGGACCCGGTCCAACTCCGTCTCGGCTTCCTGGAGGCGTCCTTCGGCGAGGAGCAAGTCGGCATGGTCGAGGGATGGGCCGGGTGGCGGCGGGGGCGGGCCGCAGGCCCCGAACAAGAGTAGCGTGCAGCAGGCAATCAGGATCTTCTCAACCATTTTGACGTCCGTGCGACGAGGGGGCCGGGGTCACGTCCCCTACCCTTTGACAACAGTTAACCGCGACTGTAAACTCATGCCGTGTTTCGAGCAAGGTGCAATTGCGCGCGCGACAAGAGGGGCAACATGAATCATCTGGCAAGATGGAGCCTGCTGGCGACTGCATTCGTGTGGATCACCGGATGTGGGGCCGATGCCGTGCAGATTGAGAAAGAGGTCGTGGACGCGGTGGAGCACGAGGTGGGGTCTGGAGGTGATGCGGTGGTGCTCCTGCCGGAAGTCACCGTCGATCAGTGGTGGCTTGGCGACGGCTTTGGTCCCGATCAATCAGGGGACGCAAATGGTGACATGGAGGCCGGCGAGGTTGGCTTCGAGGTTTCTGGGCCCGAGCCGGGGGCCTTTGGCTGGCCCTGCGAAGAGAACGCCGACTGTCTCTCGAGCTACTGTGTCGAGACGTGGCAGGGCAAGATCTGCTCCACGGGCTGCGTCGAAGAATGTCCCGAAGAGGGCTGGAGTTGCTCACTGATCCAGAATTCATGCCCCGACTGCCAGTACATCTGTGTGCCCAAGTTCGTGCACCTCTGCCAACCCTGCAAGGACAACAATCAGTGTGGCGGCGAGCTGGTGGAAACCGGTGACCGCTGTGTTGACTACGGTCCCTTTGGTAAGTTCTGTGGCGGCGAGTGTATCTGGGACAGCGACTGCCCGGCGGACTATGTCTGCCAGAGCTTCGACATTGGCGGAGAGCTTCTGGGCCAGTGCATGCCCGAGAGCGGCATCTGCGATTGCTCCACGCTTTCCGTCAAGAAGGGCTTGACGACGATTTGCTACGAACAGAACGAATTCGGCACCTGTCTTGGCGAGAAGATGTGCACGCCGCAAGGGCTCACCGAGTGTGACGCATCGGTGCCTAAGCCCGAAGAGTGCAATGGACTCGACGACGATTGCGACGACCTGATTGATGAAGCGATTCCGCAGATGGACTGTGAGGTCACCAATGCCTACGGCACCTGCCGGGGGACCTTCCTTTGCCAGGAATCGAACCTCATCTGTGATGCACCCCAGGCCAAGCCGGAGGCGTGCAACGGCCTGGACGACGACTGTGACGGCGATACCGACGAGGACTTCCTCGATTCCAATGGCAATGGCCTGGCCGATTGCCAGGAAGAGGACGACGACGGTGACGGCATCAAGGACTGGGAAGACAACTGCGACAAGATCTACAATCCCGACCAGAAGGACTTCGACTCAGACAACATGGGGGACCTCTGCGACCCCGATGACGACAACGACCTGGCCAAGGATGGGGTCGATTGCGAGCCCTTCAATCCCTGGGTCTATCCCGGTGCGGTGGAACAGTGCGACGGCATGAACAATGACTGTGACGACCAACTCGATGAGGGCTATCCCGATTTCGATCTCGACGGTCAGGCTGACTGTGTCGACATCGATGACGACAACGATGGCAATGATGACGAGTTTGACAACTGCCCCTTCATCTTCAACCCAGATCAGTTGAATACCGATGGTTTCCCCGATGGCGGAGATGAATGCGATCCCGACGACGACAACGACGGTATCCTTGATAGCAAAGACAACTGTCCCTCCGACTACAATCCGCTGCAGACGGATACGGATGAGGACGGCATCGGTGATGCCTGCCAGGGTGACAAGGACGGCGACGGCATTGCCGATGAACTGGACAACTGCCCGCTGGTCTTCAATCCCGACCAGTTAGATACTGACCTCGACCTCAAGGGCAATTCCTGCGATGACGATGATGATGCCGACGGCGAGGTGGACCTGACCGACTGTGAACCTCTGAACCCGCTGGTGAACCATTACGCCAACGAGGTCTGTGACGGCATGGACAACAACTGCAACTCCCAGGTGGATGAGACCGGCACGGTGGGCTGCAAAGACTACTACCTCGACCAGGACGGCGACGACTGGGGGGCTGGGGCCAGCAAGTGTCAGTGCGGTCCCGCCGGGCAGTATACCGCCGAAGACTTTGGCGACTGTGATGACCTCGATCCGACAGTGAACCCCGGGCAAACTGAGGATTGCTCCACTACCAAGGACGAAAACTGCAACGGCTCTGACAACGACGAAGATGCCCTTGATTGTGAGCCCTACTACCTCGACCAAGATGGGGACGGGTTCGGCGTCAATACTTCCAAGTGTCTCTGCCAGCCGGTGGGCAAGTATACCGCCGCAGTACCCGGCGACTGTGACGACAACAACATTCTTATCAGCCCGGGCCAGAACGAGATCTGTGCCAACTTCATCGACGATGACTGCGACGGGGATCAGAATGACCCCAACGCTGAAGGGTGTCAGGACAAGTACTTCGACGAGGACAAAGACGGGTTCGGCGTCACCGGCGATATGCTCTGCCTCTGCCAGGCCTTTGGTAACTACACCGCCCCTCAGGGCGGTGACTGCAATGATACGATCTGGGGTTCCAATCCCAACACCTTGGAAGTGTGCGGTGATGGCGTCGACAACGACTGTGACGGGTCGCAAAACGATGAGGACGCCATTGCCTGCAGCTACTTCTACTCGGACGGGGATGGAGATGGCTATGGCAACCCCAACGACTCCAAGTGTCTGTGCAATGGCTTTGGCAAGTATACCACGCAGCTGTTGGCCGACTGCAACGACCTGGTGCCTTCCATCAACCCCGGGGCAACCGAGATCTGCAACAATGCCGATGACAACTGCAATGGCATGCTCGATGAAGGGCAGGACGAAGTGCTCTGCGCCCAGTCCCAGGGAATGCCGCACGTGGAAGATGTCGTCTGCCTGCAGGGCAAGTGCATGGCGTCCGGTTGCACGACTGGATGGCACGATGCCAACCAGGATGCTGTGGACGGGTGCGAATGTGCGGACGATGCGGCTGAAGGGAACAACAAGAGTTGCTCGGTAGCGCTCGATCTGGGGGCACTCAGCGACAGCGGTTCATCCAAGACCGCCAGCGGCAACGATCCCGACTCCAGTGGCGACTGGTTCCGATTCCACGCCAAGGACGTCAACGAACCGAATACCGACAACTTCCACGTGCGGGTGAAGTTCCTTAAGAACCCGGCAAACCAGTTCGCTTTTGACATGTACTGGGGGTCCTGTGGCGGTGCCAACGAGATTTGCGGTGATGCCACCGATGCCGAGTGGTACACCGATTTCTCCAATCCCGGTGCCAAGCAGGCGTGGCCGGCCGTGCCCGGGCCCGGCACCATGGGGGGCGGTGAGCAGAACTGTAAGCCCGATTCGGAGCACGAGTTAACCCCCACCAACTTTGATGACGATACCACCGATCAGACCCACCGCTGCACGGACAACTCCAAGCAGTTCTTTATCCATGTTTTTAGGATCCCCGGCTCCAAGCCGACCTGCGCTGAGTATCAGTTGGAAGTTTCCAACGGGCTTTACTAGCCGTTGCCTCTCTTGACACAGGAACTTTGCACACGTACAAGGCTTTGCATTGACTATGAGGTGGATAGATGCGAGCTCATCTGTGGCAACTAATTGCACTGCTGCTCCTGGTTTCCGGTTGTTCGAATGCTGGCAAGACCAACGTTGACGATGTGCTGCTCGGCGACAATGCGCTCTGCTTCTGTTCCGTGGCCGCTGATTGTGACGACGACAACCCCTGTACCGTGGGAATATGCGGGACGGATTGTCAGTGCACCTACCAGCCCGTGGTCGTGGGCACAGCCTGCACGCCGGTAACTGCATGTCTGCTGCCTGGCACCTGCGAGGATGGGGTCTGCGTTTCGCCCGGCAATGTTGAGTGAACGAACAGGACGGCAACCCCTGCAC
>ERZ890953.1310-NODE-1310-length-12723-cov-4.412536_pt1 | contig 12723 bp, 6 predicted proteins | sample MGYA00521264_ERZ890953 | MGnify/ENA primary metagenome ERZ890953 (study PRJEB32303, sample SAMEA104408629) | aquatic metagenome | biome: Brackish water; feature: Chemocline; material: water | place: Baltic Sea | collected 2014-10-26T21:54:00 | depth 200 m ... | reverse complement strand
CTTCAATCAGCCGATGGTGCCACTAACCACCCTGGCCAATCTCACCGCCGTAGATGTGCCTGTAGTCGTTGAGCCGCCGCTGCTGGGCACCTGGCGCTGGCTGGGAACCAAGACGCTCAACTTCCAATATGATTCCGAATTAATGGATCGCCTGCCGAAGGCCACCGAGTACACCGTCACCATCCCCGCCGGGACGCAATCGGCTACCGGCGGTGTATTGGCAGAGACGGTGCAATTTTCATTCAGCACCCCGCCGCCGGTTTTGCAGAATTCGTATCCGTATGATGATGCCCAACCGCTGGAGCCGTTGATTTTTGCATCATTCGATCAGCGCATCCAGGCTGTTGCTGTGTTGGAAACGATCAACGTCAGCGCCAATGGCGCGCCGGTTTCCGTGCGCATAGCCACAGAAGAAGAAATTGCTGCCGACGAAATGATTCAATCGTTGATCGAGAATACACTCGAAAGTCGCTGGCTGGTTTTCCGCGCCCTGACGCCGCTGCCTACCGCCGCCCAGATTGATGTGGTCATCGGCCCCGGTACACCCTCCGCAGAGGGGCCGCTGGTGACGCAGGCGGCGCAAAGTTTTGGTTTCCAAACGTATGCTGCGTTGCAAATCGTGGATCATGGCTGTTCGTATTGGAGCGACGAATGTCGCCCGTTGGTGCCCTTCTATATCGAATTCAATAACCCGATTGACGTGGACACTTATACCGAATCGATGCTGCGAATTTCGCCGGAATTGCCCGGCGCTTCGTTGGATGTGATTGGCAGTACCATCACGATTCGCGGCGCTTCGCAGGGGCAAACTACTTACACTGTCACCGTAGATGGAGACATCCGCGATATTTTTGGTCAAAGCCTCGGTGAGGCCGAACAACTCAAATTCCGGGTGGGTTCTGCCGAACCGTTTTTGGTCGGCCCCGATAATCTTTTTGTCACCCTCGACCCATCCATAAGTAATCCAGCTTTATCCCTCTACACGATGAATTACGACCGCCTGAATGTACGTGTGTATGCCGTGCAGCCCAGCGACTGGCCCGCTTTTCTGGCGTATATGCGCCGCTTCAACGAGACCGACCGCCCCGGCGACCCGCCTGGCGAGAAGGTGCGCGACAATGCCGAGCGCATTGAAGCGCCCTCGGATTCGTTAGCGGAAGTCAATATTGACCTCCGTGAATATCTCAACGACGCAGGTGCCGGGCAGTTTATCGTGATCGCTGATCCGCCCAACGGCTTGCTTCAGCAAGATAATTATTGGGAAACCGTTAACGTCTGGGTGCAGGTGACTCAGATTGGCTTGGATGCTTTCGCCGATGCCAGTGATCTGGTGGTGTGGGCCAGTGCCCTGGGCGATGGAAGCCCGCTGGAGGGTGTCAGCATTGGCGCCGCGGGCGTTGATGCGCAGACCGACGCCGAAGGTGTGGCGCGTTTTGCTATTCCCGCTGAAGGCATCGCCTATTTGAGTGCACGCCTGGGCGATGATACCGCCATGCTGCCGCGCTCAAATTATTATTGGGGCGGCGATAGCTGGTCGCCGCGTGCCGTGAATGATGAATTGCGCTGGTTTGTTTTTGATGATCGCCAGATGTACAAACCCGGCGAAGAAGTGCATTTCAAGGGATGGCTGCGGTTGATTGGCGGTGGTCAGAATGGCGATGTGAGTTTGGCGGGGGATGGCGTGACTGCGGTGAGTTACGATATCATCGGGCCGCAAGGCAACGAGATCGGCAACGGCAGCGCCGATGTCAACGCGCTGGGCGGTTTCGATTTCGCCTTTACATTGCCCGAAAACGCCAACTTGGGCTATGCCAATATCCAGTTCAGCGCCTTGGGTAGTTTATCCGGTTCGAACGGGAGTGACTATTATCACAGCATCCAGATTCAAGAGTTCCGCCGCCCCGAGTTTGAAGTGGCGGCCCGTAATGAAAGCGTGGGGCCATACTTCGCCGGAGATGCGGCCATGCTGGCCGTCAGTGCCAGTTATTACGCCGGTGGGCCGCTGCCCAATGCCGAAACCACCTGGTGGGTGACGTCTTCGCCCTCCAACTACTCTCCCCCCAATTGGCCCGATTTTAGCTTTGGCTATTGGACTCCCTGGTGGTGGTGGGGCTGGGATGGCGGATATAGCGACAGTACCACCGAAACCTTCAACGGCCTGACCGATGCCGCCGGGGAACATTTCTTGCGCCTGGAGTTTGGTGAACGCGGAGAACCGCGCCCGTACAGTATTGTGGCGGAAGCCTCGGTGATGGATGTCAACCGTCAGGCCTGGAACAGTTCCACCAGTTTGATGGTGCATCCTGCTGACCTGTATGTGGGTCTGCGCAGTGAGCGTTATTTTGTCGAGCGGGGCACGCCTCTGGAGATCGAGTTGATCGTTACCGATCTCGACGGGAATCCTGCCCCCGGGCGTGCTATCGAAGTGGTTGCCGCTCGCATGCAATGGAAATACATCGATGGCTCCTGGCAAGAACAAGAAGTTGATCCGCAGGAATGTGCGGTGGAATCGGGCTTCGAGCCGGTCGCCTGCACCTTCACCACCGAGATCGGCGGGCGCTACCAGATCACTGCCACGCTCACTGATGATCAAGGTCGCCAGAATCAGAGCCAAATCACGCGCTGGGTCAGCGGTGGCGAGCAGCCGCCCTCCCGCAAAGTCGAGCAAGAAGTCGCCACCCTGATCCCCGACAAGGATAGCTACCAGCCTGGCGATGTGGCTGAAATTCTGGTGCAGTCGCCCTTCAATCCCGCCGAGGGCTTGCTGACTGTCAGCCGCAGCGGAATACTTTATACCGAGCGATTCTCGCTGGAAGGCGGAAGCGCCACGCTGCAAATCCCCATCGAAGAAGCACACATTCCCAACCTGAATGTTCAGGTGGATCTGGTCGGATCGGCTCCACGCCTGGACGATCAGGGCCAGGCCGTCCCCGATGTGCCGTTGCGCCCGGCCTATGCCAGTGGCACGCTCACGCTGAATATCCCGCCCTTGCAGCGCACCCTTGCGCTTGATGTGACCCTAGCCGAAACTGAACTCGAACCCGGCGGCAGTACCACGCTTTCAGTGATGCTTGCAGATGCCAATGGCGCGCCGGTTCCCAATGCAGAACTCGCGGTTGTCGTTGTTGATGAAGCTATTCTGGCGCTATCCGGCTACCAGATGGCCGACCCGATTGCGATGTTTTATCAGAATCGCTATACCGATTTCGACAGCCTGTACGGACGCGCTAGCATCATTCTGGTGGATCCGGCTGTCTTATCCGATGCTGCCCGAAGCGGTGAAGAGCTGGTGATGGCCACCGTCACCGCCGAGAAAGCTGTCGGTGCCGCCCAGGAGGGCGATGTTGTCTATGAAATGGCTCCTGCGCCGGAGGAAGAAGCCATGGCCGATATGGGCGGCGCTGGCGCAAATGCCGCTCCCATCGCCGTACGCTCCGATTTCAATCCACTGGCAACTTTTGCCCCTACCGTCTACACCGACGCTGAGGGTATGGCGCAGGTGATGATTGACCTGCCCGATAACCTCACCCGCTACCGCGTGATGGTTGTCGCCGTAGATAGCACTGGCAAACAATTCGGCTCTGGTGAAGCGAATGTCACGGCTCGCCTGCCGCTGATGGTGCGCCCCTCCGCGCCGCGTTTCCTCAACTTTGGTGATAGCTTCGAACTGCCCGTCGTATTGCAAAACCAGACTGATGACCCCCTGACCGTGGATGTCGTCGTCCAGGCCGCCAATATCAAACTCACCGACGCCGCGGGCCTGCGCGTCGAAGTCCCCGCCAACGATCGCATCGAAGTGCGCTTCCCCGCCGCCACGGATATGGCGGGCATAGCCACCTTCCAGATTGCGGCCGTTTCCGGTGATTACGCTGACGCTGCCACGGTTGAACTCCCCGTCTACACGCCGGCTACCACCGAGGCCTTTGCCACCTACGGCGTGGTCGATGAGGGCGCTATCGCTCAGCCCGTCGCCCGCCCCACGGATGTCTTCCCGCAGTTTGGCGGCCTCGAAATCCAAACCTCCTCCACGGCGCTGCAAGCTCTCACCGATGCGGTCATGTATCTCGTCGGATACCCCTACGAGTGCTCCGAGCAGCTCTCTTCCCGCATCCTCGGCGTGGCCGCTCTGCGGGATGTGCTCACTGCCTTCGAAGCCGAAGGCCTGCCCTCTCCCGAAGCCATGCAAGCCGCCGTCCAGCGCGATATCGAGCGTCTCAGCGGTATGCAAAACTACGACGGCGGTTTCCCCTACTGGCGTCGCGGCCAGGATTCGATCCCCTTCAACACCATCCACGTCGCCCACGCTTTACAGCGCGCCCAACTCAAAGGTTTCGACGTCCCCACCAGCATGCAAGAAAACGTGCTTTACTACCTGCAAGACATCGAGAGCTACTATCCATACTGGTACAGCCAGAACACTCGCTGGACGTTGAGCGCCTATGCTCTGTATGTGCGTGATTTGATGGATGATTCCGACCCGGTGAAAGCGCAAGGTTTGGTGGATGAGGCCGGTTTGGAGAATCTCTCACTCGAAGCGGTGGGCTGGATTTGGTCGGTACTGATCGATGCCCCCGGAGCAGATGCTACTCTCGAAGCGATTCGTACCTACATTGGCAACCGCGTTGTCGAGACCGCCGGAGCCGCCAATTTCACCACATCCTATGACGAGCAATCCTACCTGCTGCTCAGTTCCAACCGCCGCACGGATGCCATTCTGCTCGACTCCCTGATGGCCGACAACCCACAAAGCGATCTGATTCCCAAACTGGTGACCGGACTTTTGGCGCAGCGTACGCGTGGTCACTGGGGTAGTACACAAGAGAACGTCTTTGTGCTGCTGACTCTCGACCGCTACTTCAATACCTATGAGAACCAGACGCCCGATTTTGTCGCCCGCATCTGGCTGGGTGAGACCTACGCCGGTTCGCACACCTACCAGGGCTACACCACCGAGCGCCATGCAACCAACATTCCGATGGATTATCTGGTCTCCGGCGCAGACCTGCAAGATTTGGTCTTGAGCAAAGAAGGCACCGGACGCCTGTACTATCGCCTGGGCCTGAGCTACGCCCCCACTGACCTGAACCTGCCCCCGCTGGACATGGGCTTTGTCGTCACCCGCGAATACGAAGCCGTGGATGATCCCGACGATGTCTCCCGCGATACCGATGGCGTCTGGCACATCAAAGCCGGAGCACGCGTGCGCGTGCGCATCACAATGGTCGCCGACAATCGTCGTTATCATGTTGCCCTCGTCGATCCGCTACCCGCCGGTTTAGAGATTATCAACCCGGCGCTATCTGTCTCTGGCTCAACGCCGCAAGACCCAGACAGCCCCGATTATCGCTACGGCTGGTGGTGGTGGGGAACCTGGTACGAACACCAGAATATGCGCGACGAGCGCGCTGAAGCTTTTACATCCTTGCTTTGGGATGGTGTCTACGAATACACCTATACCGCGCGTGCCACCACGCCGGGGACGTTCGTGGCCCCGCCCACCAAGGCCGAAGAAATGTACTCCCCTGAAGTCTTTGGCCGTAGTGCCAGCGATTGGGTGATTGTGGAAGATTAACAAGAAAAGAGCGGCGGGCGTTGCGCCCGCCGCTCTTTTTATTTGCCTGATTATCCCAGGTGCGATGCACTTGGATTTTGTGCGTATGGAACTTTTTAATGCCGGAGTGCGTTGCACCGGATAATTTTAAGCCTCATAAACGATTTTGCCGTTGACCATCGTCATGAGCGGCTCAACTTTGTCTAGCTCTTCAGGGGGTATCTGGAAAATATCTTCCGAGAGCAAAACTAAATCAGCCAGATAACCGGGCTTGATCTGACCTTTTTCGTGCTCCTGAAATTCAGCGTAGGCTGCGTCGCGGGTATAGCCGATGAGCAATTCTTCCAGCGTCAGGCGTTGATCAGCCTGCTCGGGAGTGTAGGGCTGGCGGGTGAGGGCGGCGTGCAGATTGAGCATCGGCTCGAAGGGGGCAACTGCCCAATCGGTTCCGAAGGCCATCTCGGCCCCGGCATCCTTGATCGTCCGCCAGGCGAAGGCGTAGGGCCAACGCTGCGGCCCGGTGCGGTCCATCCAAATATCTTCCGTATCCACACTCAACGGCGCATGGATCGGCTGCATCGAGGCAATCACGCCCAGTTCTTTGAAGCGCGGCAAATCGTCGGGATGAATCACTTCGATATGCTCGACGCGGTGACGGCTATCGCGCTTTCCGTTGATTCGTTGAAGCGCCTCGTAGCCGTCTAACGTGCGGCGCACGGCCCCATCCCCGCAGCAATGTACGAAAATCTGCAGCCCCAGTCGGTCGCAGGCGGCGGCCATTTGCGTGAAACGCTCCAGGCTCCAAATGCCGTCAGCTTGTGCCTCGGGGTCATCGGCATAGGGAGCCAGGTTTAGCGCCGTGTACGATTCCCACACCCCATCCATAAAGAATTTGGCGGCCCCGCCGCGGGCGTAGTCGCCTTGAATCTGCGCCATTTGCACGGCCTCAGCCAGGGCGCTTTCGTCCATCTCGGGCTTGACCCACAAAGGCACATAGACGCGCAGTAGCATCTCACCCGCATCCTCCACGGCGGCGTAGGTCAGCATCTCGCGCATATCGCCGTTCATATTGTGGAGGCTGGTCACGCCCGCGGCGGTGATCTGTCGCATCCCCAACTGGAGCAATTCGCGGCGGCGCGCCTCGTCGGGTTCGGGCATCAGGTTCAGGATGGCGTTCATGGCGTCTTCTTCGCGCAACTCGCCGGTGGCGATGCCAGCTTCATTCCGCACGATGATTCCGTTGGGGCCAATGTCTTTATCTTGATCCAGAATCCCTGCCATTTGCAAGGCTTTGGTATTTGCCCAGCCGGTGTGCCCGTCGTACGCGCCAACATATACCGGGCGATCCGAAAAGATGGCGTCAAGTTCCTGGCGGGTGGATACAATCCCATATTTGATGCCGCGCCCCACCACCCAGGATGTAGTTTTGTTGGTTTTCGCATACTCCAGCAACACATTGCGGAGACCATCCTGGTTGGCAACTTCCCGCAATTGGGCGTTCCCCAACCAGAAGCAGCCCCACAACAGATGGAAATGAGCGTCGATAAAACCGGGCAACAGGGTTTTGCCTTGTCCATCAATCTGGCGCGTTTCGGGTGTCAACCAACCTTCGGCATCGGCCTGGTTGCCCACCCAGACAATGCGATTATCTTGGATGGCAAGCGCCTCCGCGTAGGGATTTTGCGGATCGCTGGTAAAGATGTGCGCATTGGTAATCAAAATATTTGTAGCTGAGGCCATGAGTTTTTGCTCCTGGGATGTTAGCGGATATCTTCTCAATTCAGCGATGGGGCTTTGGACATCCAAACGCTACCCGGATGCGAAGATTCATTTGAAGGTGTCATGAGTCTGGGCAGATCATACCATAAACCGCCAATTTTATGGCCTATTTATGACGGTTTCCGTCAATTTCTTGACGAATATGACGTTTTACGCTATTATGCAGCCCATGGTAGACGAAATCGATCGAGATATCATTCGCTTGCTGCAATATGATGGCCGCATGCCCTTCACGGAGATTGCCGAGAAATTAGGTATTTCTGAAAGTTCTGCCCGACGGCGCGTGAATCAGATGACGGCCGATGGCTTTTTGCAAATCGTCGGTATTGCAGATCCGCAAGATTTGGGCTGGAATGAGGCCGGGATGATTGGCATCAGTGTACAACCCGATCGAATTAACGAAGTTGCCAAGGAAATAGCCCAACTCCCCGAAGTTTCTTATCTATTTCAAGTGTCTGGTGAGTTTGACCTTTTCGCCGAAGTTGTCTGCAAGAATCGCCAGCATTTTGTTTCTTTTCTCAATGATAAATTACAAAAAATTCCCGGCGTGACCAATACGCGTTCATTTTTAATGTTGAAAATGCACAAATTGTCGTATCGCTGGGGTCACGCAGAGCCGCCCAAATCGTAAACAGGAGTTGAATATGCCCGATGAATTTGCTGTAGAGCTGATTAACGTTGCCAAGCAATTTGATCAAGTTGTAGCGGTGGATAATGTCTCGCTTCAGATCCGGGATGGCGAATTCTTTTCGCTGTTAGGACCCAGCGGCTGTGGCAAAACGACCACGCTGCGCATGATCGGGGGGTTCGAGATGCCCACTTCAGGGAATGTGCTGATTGGTGGCGAAATCCAGGGATTCAAACCTCCCTTCCAGCGTCCGGTCAATACTGTTTTTCAGAGCTATGCTCTCTTTCCGCATATGACCATATTTGACAATGTGGCCTTCGGTCTGCAAATGAAAAAAGTTTCCAAAAGTGAAATCAAACAACGCGTTAACGAGATGCTCGAATTGGTGCAATTGTCCGACGTGGGGCGACGAAAGCCCAATCAACTTTCCGGTGGGCAGCAGCAGCGCATTGCTTTGGCGCGGGCGCTGATCAATAAACCAAAAGTATTGCTGCTCGACGAGCCTTTGGGCGCCTTGGATCTCAAATTGCGCAAAGCTATGCAGCTTGAACTCAAAGCCCTACAGCAGCGGGTGGGCATCACCTTTATTTACGTCACCCACGATCAAGAAGAAGCCCTGACAATGTCCGATCGCATCGCCGTGATGAATCAAGGCAAAGTTCTGCATTTGGACACTCCGGAGGAAATCTACGAGCATCCGGCGAATCGTTTTGTGGCCGATTTTATTGGGGAAACCAATTTCATGGAGGGAAAAGTATCGCAATTGAATGAGGAACGCGTTTTTGTAGCCGTAGACGATCAGGTACCGGTTCCTTTGTTGCCCACGCGGGATGTTCAACTTGGGCAGGTGGTGACGGTCGCTGTACGCCCCGAGAAGCTCTCGGTTTCGGCAGAAAAAAAGCGCGAGGTGGATATTCCCGGTACCATCGACGAAGTCATCTATATTGGTACCGATATTCGCTATATTGTCCGTATTACCGAGAAAACTACCCTGGCCGTACGCGAACAGAATCGTGGCGGTCTATCCGCACAGCGCTTCAGCATCGGAGATCATATTCATATTGGTTGGTATGCTCGCAACGCCAGCCTGTTGACGGAATAGAGAAACGCATGAACAAAAACAAGCGAAAGCAATGGCGCGTTTTCGGCCTGATATTTCCCAGCCTCTTCTGGCTGGTGGTGTTTTTTGCGATTCCACTGATATTGGTGCTGGCCATGAGCTTTGGTGAGCGTGGCACCTACGGTGGCGTCATATGGAATTTTAATCTAGAAAATTTCGCCCGCTTTTTTGATTTCTCTGATCCGCTCTACTTGCGCATCTTTGGGCGCACACTCTATATCGCCGCCATCACAACACTGGTTTCTTTTCTGATCGGCTATCCGATGGCTTTTTGGATTGCATCTCAACCGGAGAAGCGGCGTAATTCCTTGTTGATGATGTTGATGCTGCCTTTCTGGACAAATTTCCTGGTGCGCACCTATGCCTGGATTTTGATCCTGCGGGATCAAGGTGTGATCAATACGATTTGGGCCGGGCATTTTCACAATGCCGTAGTATGGCTGGTAGCTGTTTTGCCTGGACTACCGCTCGACTGGCTGGTGCAAGCCACTTCCAACCCCCTGCCGCTTTTTGGCACCAATTTAGCCATTATCATTGGCCTGACGTATGGCTGGCTGCCCGATATGGTGCTGCCTTGCTACGCGGCGATTGAACGATTTGATGGATCGCTGGTGGAGGCCGCTCAGGATTTGTATGCCAACCGGGTACAGGCCTTCTTCCGGGTGATTTTCCCGCTGACTCTCCCGGGGGTGGTAGCCGGTTCAATTTTGGTGTTCATCCCCTCCCTGGGGGCGTACGTCACGCCCGATCTGTTGGGAGGCGCCAAATCGGTAATGATCGGCAATATTATCTATTCACAGTTCATGTCGGCCCGCGATTATCCCTTTGGCGCGGCGATCTCATTTGTGCTAATGGCGCTGATGCTGGCGGGAACATTATTCTATTTCCGCTTCACCGTTGCGGGGCAGAAGGGGGAACCGGGTCATGACTAAACGCCTGAATCCTCAAGCGATGAAAACGCCATTTCGATTTAAAATAGGGCGCTATATTTTGACGGCACATGGGCTGCTGAGTTACGTTTTCCTGTACGCGCCGATTATTATTCTGATCATTTTCTCTTTCAACGCATCCAAATTTGTTACTGGAAGATGGCATGGCTTCACGCTGATTTGGTATCAAAAACTCTTTGTCGATGAAGCCATCGGGGCTGCGTTGCGCAATAGCCTCTATATCAGCCTGGTTGCAACATTCGTTTCAACGATTTTTGGCACGATGGTTTCCCTGGCGATGGAGCGCTACAATTTTTGGGGCAAGATGCCATTTGATGCTTTGCTTTACCTGCCGATCATCATCCCCGATATTGCCATGGCGGTGATGTTGTTACTCTTCTTTGTGATGGTCAAAATACCGTTGGGCAAACTTACCATCATCATATCGCATATTGCATTCGATATCTCCTTTGTGGCAATTGTTGTACGCGCCAGGCTGGCGCAATTTGATAGCGCCCTCGAAGAAGCCGCCCAGGATTTGTATGCCAATAACTGGAAGACGTTCCGTTATGTGACCTTCCCGTTGTTGATGCCCGGTATTTTGGCTGGTGCGTTATTGGCATTTACATTGTCATTAGATGATTTTGTGATCACCTTCTTTACGGCTGGCCCAGGGTCTTCTACATTACCATTGCGCATTTACTCCCTTGTCAAACTGGGCGTGACGCCTGAAATTAACGCGCTTTCGGCCGTTATGTTGTTGGCATCCTTTTTGCTTGTCGTCCTATCCGTATGGTTACAAAAAGGAGGTGATGGGAAGGTAGATTTTATGTAAAGCCTGATAAGCGGAAAACAAAACCGTCAAATCATTAGTTTCTGGAGGAAGTACGATGAAAAAATTTCTATTGTTAAGCAGCTTATTGCTCGTTTTTTCGCTTGCCTTGATTGGTTGTCAAAGCAAGCAAGAGGCAGAAATGCCCACCGAACTCCATATTTACAACTGGAGTGAATATATTGACCCTGAAGTTTTCTCTGCTTTTGAAGCGGAATATGGTATCAAGGTCATCGAAGATACCTTTGCCAGCAACGAAGAACTCCTGGCCAAACTTCAAGCTGGCGCTGCGGGATACGATATTATCGTCCCCTCGGATTATATGGTTGAGATCATGGTCGCCGAAGGAATTTTGGCCGAACTCAATCATGACAATATTAAAAATATTTCCAATCTATCGGAACTGTTTAGCGATCCCCCCTACGACCCAGGTTTGAAGCACTGCATTCCTTACCAGTGGGGAACCACCGGGATTGGATACAACACCGAAGTTATGGAAGAAGCTCCCGATAGCTGGGCCTATCTGTTCGATCCAGTTCTGTCTGGTGAGTATGCTGGCAAATTCACCATGCTCAATGACAGCCGCGAGGGCATCGGCGCAGCGCTAAAATACCTGGGCTACTCGCTCAATAGCACCGATGAAGCTCAGCTTGAAGAAGCCAAGCAGTTGCTCATCCAGACCAAACCATCCGTAATGGCGTTTGATTCGGAGCAATATGACGATTTGCTGATCGCTGATGAGATCGTTTACGCACATGGCTGGAGCGGTAACTTCTTCACCGCCGCCGTCGAAGACGAGCGCATCTGGTACGTGATCCCTAAAGAGGGTGGCGTTGTTTGGGCCGACAATTTGTGCATCCCGGCTACATCCAAGTATCAGGCCGCGGCCGAACTTTTCATGGACTTTATTCTGCGCCCCGAAATCGCCGCGCAGATCACCAACTTCACCTGGTACGCCAGCCCCGTTGAGGCGGCCAATGAATTTATCGACGCCGAGATTCTCGATGAACCGGCTATCTACCCGCCTGCGGATGTGATGGCCAGCCTGGAATGGATTCAGGATGTTGGCGATGCTACACCGCTTTACGAGCGCATCTGGACGGAAGTCAAAGCCGCCGGACAGTAAAATCGAAAACAGGTGGGGCGCACTCTGCGTGTGCACCCCACCTGTTAGGACTTCTTATGTATATTAACGGAAAATTCACCAATGGAAAATCGGTTGAGCGCATCCCGGTGATTAACCCCGCCACGGAAGAAGCCTTCGCGGATTCAGCCCGCGGCACCACCGAAGATGTAGTGGCGGCTATCGCGGCTGCCAAGGTCGCCTTTCAAGAATGGAAGCGTACCCCGGCCAACAATCGCGCTGCTGCCCTGCACACCGTGGCTGCGAAAATCCGCCAACATCACGATGAAATCGTGCGCCTGCTCACCCTCGAAGAGGGCAAACCGATCCCTGAAAACGATGAAGAACTCTGGTGGGTTGAAGAAACCTTCGATTATTACGCCGAACTGGCGCGCCACGAACGCGGCCGCGTGATCCCCCCGGGCGATCCTGGCCAGTTCAATTTTGTGATGAAAGAACCCTATGGCGTGGTGGGCTGTATTATTCCCTGGAATTATCCCCTTTTATTATTGGTCTGGAAAATCGCCCCGGCCCTGGCCGCGGGCAATACGGTTGTGATCAAGCCCTCGGAGTTGACACCGCTTTCTACGTTGAAGTTGGTCGAAGTGGCCTGTGATCATCTGCCCCCGGGGGTGGTCAACGTGGTGACGGGCTATGGCCCGGAGGTGGGCCAGGCCCTGGTGACACACCCCGATGTCCCGGTGATTGCTTTTACCGGTTCGCTGGCTGTGGGCCAACGCATTGCCACATTGGCGGGGCCG
>ERZ890953.1309-NODE-1309-length-12723-cov-6.815125_pt1 | contig 12723 bp, 8 predicted proteins | sample MGYA00521264_ERZ890953 | MGnify/ENA primary metagenome ERZ890953 (study PRJEB32303, sample SAMEA104408629) | aquatic metagenome | biome: Brackish water; feature: Chemocline; material: water | place: Baltic Sea | collected 2014-10-26T21:54:00 | depth 200 m ... | reverse complement strand
TGCCTTCTTCCTTCTTGGCCTTGGCGCCCTCACCCGCGTCGGGGTTCTTGTCGGGCTCCTGGCTCTTCTGGATCTCAGGCTCCTCGAGCAGCAGCTCGACGAAGCGGTCAGGGATCTCCATGACCTCGTTCTCAGGAGGAGGAGGCATGGTGGCCAGGATGACACCGAACATGGCTCCGAGGAACATCATGAAGATGGTGATGGCCAAGAAGGGATAGTCGAGGGTGTCGGTGATCTTGGAGATGACCTTGCGGCCCGGGTAGACCATCTGGCCGAAGAAGATCACGTGGCCGATGTCGGCGATGACGCGGGTGTCGTCGTCGATGGGCAGCTTGTAGAGGCCGCCGCCAGCGGAGGTGACCTTTCCGGACTCGATGAGCTCCTGGAAGGTGCGGCGGTCTTCGCCGATGTCCACGAAGCCGGCCCACTTGTCGGAGATGGTGCAGACGTACTGACCGCCGTCCCACTTGAACATCTCGAAGTCGTCGCCAGGCAGCGACTCAGGGGGGCAGTAGAAGTCGTTCTTCCACTCCTCGGGGGCCTCGGACATCATCGGGCCGAGCATCCAAGCGACCTTGGCGAACGCGCCGGGCACCCAAGCGATGGGGATGCCGAGCCAGCGCCAGCGGTGGCCGGTGGAGGAGCCGAGGGTGACGGGCCTGCGAGCCTTGGGGAAGTGCTTGACGTCGAGGATGACGTCGCCCCAGATCTCGGCGACCTCGAGCACCTTGGACTTGGCGCGGTCGATGCCCTGGTCACCGGTGGCGGTGCCCGAACGCATGATGAACGCCATGACGTCTTCGGAGATGTCTTCCTGGAGGATCTCTTGCTGAGACTTGTGCTCGAGATCCAGATCGCCGGTCGAGGCGACGCCGTCGGCGGTCACCTCTTCCTCGATGTGGCCGAGCCCCTGGTCGGGAGCCTTCTGAGCCAAGGGCTGGTCCATGCCCACCACAACGCGAATCTCACCGATCTCGATGGCGTCGCCAGCGGTGAGGGTGACGTTGCTCACGGCTTCGCCGTTGACCTTGGTGCCACTGGCACTGCCGAGGTCGAGCAGCTGCACGGAGCCGTCGTCGTTAACGTTGATGACGGCGTGCAGATCGGCAACGGACTCGCTCTCGACGCGAAGCATCGCGGCGGGGCCCTTACCGATGGTCACGCTCTCGGCCTTGAACTCCTCACGGTGGAGGAGCTCTTCGCCCTTGAAGACCTCGAAGGTCAATACCAAGTCGGACATGTTGAAACCTTCCTTTTCGCGGCGGAGGGTGTTCGCGAGGAGGGAAACGGGGCGGGAGCTGCTACTTGATCTCGTCCACCGACGAGTCCATCTCGTCGTTGAAGTCGGCGCGCAGCTTGATCAGGGGGTTGAAAGAACCGCGCTTGCGATCCAGGAGGAGGGCGCCCTGCGGCTTGACCAGCTCACCAGCGACCTCGACCGCTTCGAAGTCGATCTCGGTCTTGGACTTGTAGGTGACCCGGCGGCTGGACGCATCGTCGTCGTCCTGGGCCAGGGCGGGGGTGGCCGAGAGGGCCAGGAGGGTGATGGTGAGGATGAGACGCTTCATGGGACGACCTCTCGTGGGCTCGAGGCGATCCGGCTGCCCTTCATGGGAGTGATGAGCAGCTTGGAAAGGCGGATGTTTGCGTGCGTAGCACGCCTGGTTGAGCGGGAATTTTGCTTGGATTGGAGCCGCTTGACAACGGCTACCGTGTCACTTTACAGTCAAAGCACTGTCCATGCGGTATATTGCACGAAGCAAGCACCATAATTGGCAACGGTCGGACAGGGGGTGGCGCCGGATAGGACGGGACCAGGCGCAGGCGGGAGGACGCCCATGTGGGCGCAAGTCGATGGACACCGTGGCGCGCCAACGGTTCCGCGACACCCACGAACGACCTACTCCCGACGTGGACACGCCGGGAGCTGGTGAGGCCGCTGGGATGCCCCAGGTTCAACGCTACTCCTGCACCGCAGGCGCGTCCTCGGCGGGGGCTTCTTCAGCAGCGGCTTCGGGGGTCTCGGGAGCCTCAGGAGCGGGGGCTTCCTCTGCTGCGGCTTCGGGAGCGGGGGCTTCCTCTACAGCTTCCTCAGGGACCGGAGCTTCGGCAGGGGCTTCGGGAGCCACCGCATCTTCTGCCGGAGCTTCGGGGGCGGCTGCCGCCTCCTCTGGGGCCGGGGCGGGGGCCGGGGCGGGCGCGGCCGGGGCGCAAGACGGGATGAGCGCGTCGATCTCGGGCTCGATCTGGTCGAAGAAGGTCATCATGTCGGCGGCCATGGAGAACTCGTTGGTCTCCACCACCATCTGGGCCTGCTCGAGGATGGTCATGCCCATGTCGGTCATGCCGTACTCGATCATGATGGGGCACTCACCGTACTTGGCCATGGTGGCCTCGAGCTTGGTGGTGCGCTCGGCGAGGACCTTGAGCTGCTCCTTCTGGCGAACCTCACGTTCCTTGCGCTCGGCTTCGAGGCGCTTGCGCTCGTTCTCCTTGGCCTCTTCTGCGGCCTGGGACGCTCGCACGCGCTCCATGCGCTCGTACACCTCGTGGTCGGGGCCGATCTTGCCGACGTTGTTGTCCACGAAGCCCTGCAGGTAGGCCATGGCCTTCTTGTAGTTCTTGGTGTACTTCTCGTGCAGCGTGGCGGCGTTGAAGTAGACGAGCTCGTTGTCGGGATCGAGCTTCATGATCTTGTCGTAGGTGGCGGAAGCCTCGTCGAGCTCCTTGACGCCGCGCTGTGACACCGCCAAGCCGAGCAATGCATCGACGTTGGAGGGGTACAGACCAAGGACGGACTCGAAGCAGCGCTTGGCCAGCACGTAGTCGCCGGAGTCCAGGGAGGTCCACCCCAGGTTCATGTTGGCGTCGCGATGGTTGGGCTGCAGCTTGATGGCGGTCTTGAACTGGTCGATGGCCGCCGGCTCGTTGTTGAGCTCGAGGTAGGTGACGCCCGTGGCGTTGTAGATGCCCGGATCCTTGTCGGTCAGGGTCAGCGCCTTCTGCGAGCAGAGCAAGCTCATGTCGAACTCACCACGCTCGTGGTACACGCGAGCGAGTGAGGTGTAGGCGAGGACGCTGTCCTTGTTGCGGGCGAGGATCTCGCGGGCCTCGAGGATGGCGTCGTCGTACATCTCGGCATTGATGAGGGCGTCGGTGAGGCTGGCTCGGACGTCGAGGTTCTCGGGGTGGGCCACGACGAAGGCGCGGAACATACCGATGGCTTCTTCGTCCTTCTCCGATGCCGTGAGCACCGAGGCCAGGGCGAGCAGGGCCTCGGTGTAGTCCGAGGCGCTCTCGAGAGCCTGACGGAAGTGGCCTTCGGCCTCTCCGCGGCGACCGAGCTTCTCGGCGCACAGGCCCGCGTTGTAGTGGGCCTTGGCGAAGCCGGCGTCACCCATGGTGGCGTTGTAGAAGTGCGTGTAAGCGCCTTCGTAGTCCACCTTGCCGGAGGTCTGTCCGGCGGCGATGAGGTCGACGCCCAAGCGGAAGTTCTGCTTGGGGTTGCCGTAGTCCACGACGCCGTCACCGATGTCGTCGGGGGGAGGCTTGTCACCGCAGCCAACGCTGAGGGACAGGCCGCCGGCCAGGATGAAGAGAGTGAGGAGCTTGGTGGTATTCATGATTCTACTCCCTTCGCCTAGAGCTCGGTCTCGAAGTCAGCATCGAAGGACTGGGTCGACACATAGCCTGGGTCGAGGAGGCCTTCTTCGAGGCCTGGGAAGTCGTCGGGACGCAGCTCGCCGAGACGGCGGGTCGCGTAGGCGGTGTTCTCGTTGTACAGCGACAGCTCGAAGGACTTCTCCAGCGCGCGGGTGTAGGCCTCGACGGCCTTCTCCTGCTGCGGGTAGATCTTGTCTTCGAGGGCCATCCGGTAGAACTCCACCTGATCTTCGGTGAGGTAGGATGGGATGTAGGAGTTCTCGAGGGACTCGGCCATGTTCTCGTAGGCCTGACCCACGCGGACCAGAGCCGCGAGGCCCCACTCACCGGCGCCGGTGTTGATGATGTTGGCGTAGGTGAGCTCCATGGCCTGCAGGGCCTGGGCCTTCTCGGTCAGCTGCTTGAGGAGCAGCTTGTCGAGAGCCTTGCGTCCGAGCTGCTGGGAGCCGGGGCCATCGATCTGCTTGGCGGCGTACTTGGTGTACTCGGCCTCGGCCACCTCGTAGAGGATCTGGGCGATGACCTCGACGCCCTCACCGAGCTCGGTGCCCGCGGGGATCTTGTTGATCTCCTTGACACAATCGGCCCAGTGCTTGTCCAGAGCGCTGGTCTGCTCCATGGACTTGAGGGCCAAGCCGTAGCGCAGGCGCGCGTAGAAGATCTGAGCGATCGGGGTGTCCTTGTCAGCGTCCTTGTAGAAGCGCTGGAAGACCTTGGATGCCTCGGAGTACTTCTCGTTGGCTTCGTAGATCTTGGCGATCTCGAGCTTGATCTCCTCGACGTTCTCCTTGTCGGGGTAGGCCGAGATGTACTTCTCGTAGTTCTTGATGGCGACCTGCCACTCACCCATGGCCCGGCGGAACAGGGCAGAGGAGTACAGGGCGTCTGGAGAGCTCTCGTGCTTGGCGTCGAGGTTGAAGAGCTTCTCGTACCACATGGCCGAGTTGGCGAAGTCGGCGATGGACTCGTAGTCGAAGCCCAGCGCAGCCACCTGGTCCTTGTAGAAGTCGGACTTGGGGAAGTTGTCCACCAGCAGGTGGCGAGTCTCCATGGCCTTGGCCAGGTTGCCCTCGCCGTGGAAGTAGACGGCGGCGTTGTTCAGGGCCAGGTCAGCGACCTCGCTCTTGGGGAACTCATCGTAGAAGGCCCTGTAGGCGTCCGCGGCGGTGACCTTGTTCTGGTCCTTCGCGAAGGTGACCTCGATGAGCTTGAAGGACGCGCGCTCGTAGATGTTGAACACTTCCTGCTTGAAGCTGGAGGTGCCCAGCCCGTCCTGGTCGTAGAACGCCTTGGAGACGTCCTTGAGGTTGCGCCAGTCCTCGACCAACGCGAAGGAGTCGAGGATGAGGTTGGCGGCCTGCTCGGCTTCCTTGGACCCAGGGTCCATGCCGATGACCACACGGAAGCGGTCGGACGCGTCCTTGAAGTGGTTCTTGTTGTAGAGCAGGTAGGCGGACTTGTAGATGATGTTCTTGGTCTTGTCGGAGGTGGGGAAGAGCTTCGAGTACTGGTCCAACGCGGCCAAGCTCTTGGTCTCCCAGTCGGTGAGCTCGATGGCTTCGGTGGCCTTGCCCGGGTTGGGGGCGGATCCGCCGGCCTTCTTCTCGCGCTTGACCATCTCGTCTGCGGCGAAGATGGCGGACTCGGAGCAGAACTCGCTGTGCTTGCCCTTGGGGTCCATCTCTACGACCTTCATGTACTGGGCGTAGGCCTCGTCGTACTTCTGGATCTTGTAGAGCAGCTCGCCGAAGGCGTAGCGCACGTCGTAGGAGTATTGGGAGTCGGGGAACTCACTGAGGTAGACGGAGTAGGCCTTGTAGGCCAGCGCGTAGGTCTCGCGCGCGGCGCCGCCGGTGCCCAGCTTCTTGGCTTCGTCGTGGTAGTTGATGGCCACCTTGCGGAGGTTCTTCTCGATGTAGTCCGCGGCGGTCTTGAGGGAGTCCTGGTCGGAAGCGTTGGTGCGGGCCCAGGCAGAGTTTTTGCCGTAGGTCTTGAGAAGCCGATCGATCTCGGCGACCGTCTCCTGCTTCTTGCCCATCTTCATGTAGGCGCCGATGATCTCGTTCTGGTAGTCCGGGGCATTCTTGGACTGGGGATCCTCGGCGATGAGACGGCGGTAGGTCTGGACGCACTGCTCGAACTTGCCCTGCTCGAAGTAGGTCGTGGCCAGGCGCTTGAGCATGGACCGGATGAGGTCCTTCTTGCCGAGCTTGTTGAAGTAGGCGTAGGCCTCGTCCATCTCGCCGGCGTCCGCGAAGAAGCGGACCAGATCCTTGAGGGCTTCGTCCTGCAGCTGGATCTTGGACTTCTTGTTGGGGTCGTTGGACTCCGAGGTGGACATGGCGTGGGCGACGACCGTCTTCATGGTGTCGATGCCCTTGCCATACTCGCCCACGTTGTAGTAGCACCACGCCAACTTGTAGAGGGCGAAGGCGTACTTCTGGGAGTCGCGGTAGGTGGCGGCCTTCTGGTAGGCGACCAGCGCCTTGTAGGCGTTGTTCTTCTCGAAGTAGTACTCACCGATGAGCACGTAGGCGTCGGCCACCCACTTGGACTCGGGGTAGGTGCGCACCAGGCGGGTGAACTCCTTGACCGCGTCGTCGGCCTGGTCGGTGTCCAGCAGGGCGGAGGCCAGGTAGAAGGTGGCTTCGTCGGCGCGCTGATACTGGGGGTAGTTCGCGAGGATCTGGCGATAGAGCTTGATGGACTTGCCCTGCCAGTCGCGAGACTCCACGGTGTACTCGTCCTGGTGGATGCTGGTCGTCTCACAGCGCTCGTCGTTGAAGCAGGCGTCGAATACCTGCTCGAACTTCTTCATCTCGTCCAGGTAGATGTCGCGGCCTTCCTCGAAGTAGAGGTCGGCGAGGCGCAGGATCATCTCCGCCTTCTGCTCGCCCTGGGCGGTGCCCTGGCTGAGGATCTCCTTGAGGAAGCGCATGGACTCGTGGCGCTTCTGGCGCGCGAGCTTGCGGTACTCCTCGCTGAGGTTCACCTCGGTGACGTCCCTGGCGCGGAGCACGCGGCGGCCGTCTTCCTTGGCCTCGCGGTCTTCGTCGTCCTGAGCGTAGGCCGAGGAGAACAGGGAGAAGCTGCCGTCACCCTGCCAGGTGGGCGAGGTGGCGGCCAGCAGCAGCGCCAGGGGAACGATGGTGGTGGCGCGGATCTTCATGGGGTTCACTCCCAGGTGCGATGCCAAAAAATGGGCTGCGACGCCAGAAAGGATTTGGGGTCGGGCGATTCAGGGGCCTACTTGCAGGAGCCCTGCTCGGTGTAGTGGTAGTAGCCGAGCTCGTCGGCCCAGAACTCGCCATTGAAAGGCCAGTAGACCTTGTCGACCGAGGTAGCGAAGTCGACCTCGCGGAGGCTGGCGGAGTCGATGATGTCGATGTTGTTCATCCGGTATTCGTAGTCGACGCGCTGGGCGTCCACGACCTCGAACCGAACGATCTCGGACTGTGCCAGCAGGTCGCCCATGTAGGCGGTCAGCTGTGCCATCTCGGACAGGAAGAGCAGGCCGGCACGGCGCTTGTAGCGCTGGCGGTCGGACTCGAGCACCTTCTTGAGGTGGTTGCCCAGGCTGTCGCGCCAGCGGGCCTTCTGAGCGTCGATGATGACCTTTTCGCCTTCCATCTGCTCGAGGTGGCGCACCAAGGCGGCCAGGTCACGGTTGCGCAGGACCTTGTTGAAGACCGACTTCGGCAGCACCGACTCGCGGGGGTAGCTGGTGAAGTAGGTGTCGTAGGCCTGGTCGGCCAGCTTCTTGCCTTCGCGGGAGGCGTAGGACTGGACGAAGTTCTTCATCTCCTTGTACATCGGGCGGTAGGTCTCCTCGAACCCGATGAGGAGGCGCTCGACCTCGTTGTACTCGCAGAGGTTGAAGTAGGTCAGCGCGCGCAGGATGGTCGCCTCGGGCATGAACTCGTCTTCGGAGAAGTACGGGCTCTGGACCGTGAGCACCTGGCCGAGGGTCAGGTTGAGGTCGTTGCGCATGAAGTTGGACCAGGAGGCCTCGAAGAGCGAGGTGGGCCAGTACATGCTGTCGCGCTCCACCAGCGCGTAGTACTTCGAGGACTCGTCGAAGCGCTGGATGGAGTAGTAGATGCGGGCGACGTTCACCAGGGAGAGGTTCTTGAGATCCTTGACTTCCTGGAGTTCGCGGGGGCTGCCGACCTCGACGTCTTCGCGGACCACGTCTCGGAAGGAGCGCACCGCGGACTTGAGGCGGCCCTGGCGGTTGTAGATGACGCCCTCGAAGTACTTGGCGCGGAGGTAGAGGTCGGACCGGGTGGAGATCTGACCGAAGTACTTGCGCGCGCGGGAGAGGTCGTCCTCTTCGTACAGGCGCACACCCATCAGGTAGAACAGGTGGTTGCGCGCGGAGCGGGGGAAGGCCTCGGGCGGAATCTTGGCCACGACGCGGATGAGCTCGGAGTTGTCGCCGGTGTAGCGGGCGATGGAGACGAGCTTGGGCAGGGCGTGCTTGAAGTAGGGATTGTCCGGACCCTTGCGCAGCACCTCGAGGAAGTAGTACTGCGAGGTGTGGTACATCTCGAGCTCGAACAGGCAGCGAGCCAGGTAGTACTGGATCTGAGCCTCGCGCTCGGGGAAGGTGTTGTCCTCGAGCATCTCGTAGAGCATCAAGCTGGCAGTCAGGGGCTTCTTGGCCCGGAACAGCTTGATGGCCTGCTTGACCTGCTCGGGGTCGGCGCTGTCGTCCGCGCCCTCGTCCGAGAGCTGCGCGCCGCTGCCGCTGTTGTTGCCGCCCAGCATGGACTCTTCTTCTTCGCGTTCGCGGGCAGCGCGCTCGCGATCACGCTCACGCTGCACTTCGGCCTCGCCGCGCTCGACCGGAGCGGGCTCGGCACCGGCCATGAGCTTCTTGGCGGCGTCGACGACCTCCGAGGGGGCGCCTTCGTTCTGCAGGCAGCGGACCTCGTCAACGGAGAACTGCTCACCCGAGTCTTCGATGGTCTGGACCACGATGGGCACGGGCACGTTGACGTTCACCATGTTCATGATCTCCTCGCAGGACAGCGCGTGGGCGTCCGTGGCGAAGGAGAGTCCCAGCATCGCGGCGAGGCTGGCGGTGCACAGGCGAGAGATCTTCATGGGTGGCTCCAGAGAGCGCGTTGGTTTGGAGATGCCCTGGGGGCGGCGGACCTGTGGTGGTTAGTCCATGCCCGGGAAGAAGAAGGAGACACCGGCCTGGAGGATGAAGTTGTTCTTCATCTCGAGGGTGGTGGACGAGACGGTCTCGATGTAGACCAGCGACCGACCTTCGATGCGCAGCGCCAGGGACTCGCCCAGGACGACGCGCAGACCACCGCCGAAGTTGGTGGTGGGGTGGGTCTGGTTCGCGGTGGCCTCGGCGTACTTGTCGCCTTCCTGCTGCAAGGCCTCGAGATCATCGTTGGTGAGCACCATGCCCATGCCAAAGGCACCGAAGATGTCGAAGGGGATGATGCGGTGGCCGACCGCGACCTTGCCGTAGATCGGGGCGTAGACGAAGGTCGCGTTGCCGAAGACCGTGAGGGGCGAGAGGTCGGGGGAGACGTGGTTGTTGTTGACCAGCTGGCTGGTCAATGGCTTCCAGTCGGCCTCGCCCAGGTTGGGTGAGAAGCCGAAGTTGCCCTCGATCTCGAAGATCTCGGTGGCGTGGTAGCCGAAGCCGAGGCCTACGATGTAGCGATTGAGGAAGGGGTCGTTGGTGACGAACGCGATGTTCGGCGTCATCTCGAAGCGACCCAGCTTGAGGAAGTTCTTCTTCTGGATGGTCTTGATGATGCGCTTGTTGCGCATCTGATCCGGAAGCAGGACCTCTTCGGCGTTGGCACCGACGATGTCGTCGACGTCGCCGGATTCGACGGCTGCGCGCTCTTCGGAGATGGAATCGGTGGTGTCCTGAGAGCCGAGGATGTCGTCCAGGACGTCATCGAGGGACTCTTCTTCGTCGCCGCCATCCTCGTCGTCCTGCGCCAGGCCATCCTGGGAGGAGAGGAGGGTGTCGTCGGCGGCGAGGGCCGTGCCGGCCGTGCAGAGCGTCAGGGAGAGAACGGTAAAGAGAAGGCGCTTCATCGATGGTGCCTCGAAGGGAGGAAAGGCAGGGGGCCCAGGCTAGAAGTCGTACAGACGAGGCTTCATCTTGGGGATGAAGATGCTGACGCCGGCCGAGGCGATGAAGTTGTTGTAGAGGCGCTTGCCCAGATCGGTGTCGTCGTTCGGGTCGTAGTCGGGCTGGTTGCCGATGTAGAGGTACGACCGCGCGTCGATCTTGAGGGCCACCGACTGGCTGACGAAGAAGTCGAAGCCCATGCCCACGTTGATGGGCACCGTGTAGGTGCTGTTGGGCGGCGACAGCTGGACCACCGAGCCAGAACCATCGGTGAGGTACTGGTCGTTGTAGGTGGCGTAGTACTCGGCGCGCGAGAGCAGGCCGAGCCCCAGGGTGCCGTAGAAGTCGAAGTTCAAGACCTGCTCGCCGAGCAGGTTGATCTTGCCGTACACCGGCGCCCAGCGCAGGGCGAAGGTGGCCCCGAGGGTCATCTTGTCGACCGGCTGCTGGAAGCCCGCGTCCGGGTCGCCCTGGTGGGCGATCTGGACCAAGGTGCTGGTGAGGCCCTTCAGATCATCCTGGCCCAGGTCGGGCGAGTAGAGGATCGCCCCCTCGGCCGCGATGGACTCGGAGATGTGGTACGCCAGCAACGCCCCGCCCACATAGCGTCGGGCGAAGGGGTTGTTGGGCACATACCCAAGCACCGGCGCGATCTCGAAGCGGTTCGCCTTGAGGAAGAACCGGTTCTCGATCGGGGCCGGGGTGTGGTCGACCTGCTGCAGACGGTCCACTGCTTCATCGGCAGGGCTGTCAGCGGCCAGGGCGGCCAGGGGGGTGAGGAAGCCGACACAGAGGGCACCGACCATGGATAGCGTTGCGACGCTTGGGATCTTCGACATCCGCTCAACTCCGGAGATTGCAGATATCCTCATGGGACCACATTATGGGTCCCCACAGGTCGGCGGACCATATCACGAGTGCTGCGAGCGTGCTCACACCAGGGGCCTGGCTGGGCACCAGCACTCGCGGTCCGAAGGTGGGGCGCGGCGTGGTGAGGCTGTGGAGTGGGGTGCTCCTGCGGGAGAATGCCTGTAGAACCTTTGCCGATGACAACAGGAAGACAGGATGGTTCCCGCAGCGGCGGCCAGGGCCGCCCTGTCAAGAAATGGTAAGGCGCTTTCGAACGGCCACAGACGGGATTTTTGGCGTTCTGGAGCGTGGGGCGGCCCGGAGTAGGCGTCGGACGCCCGTGCCCCCGGCTTGGACCCCCGGGTTCGATGTCGGTGGTGGGACGGCCTGGCGCGGTGCGCTCCGGCTCTCCGGGGAGGGCGGCTGCGGCGTGGGTCTGCCCTTGGGGGTTGACGTGGAGTGGTTTTTGCAGTTTTTTTATCTGCGAGGAGCCTGCGCTCGGGATCCCCGAGCAATGCTCCCACGAGGCCGCCCATGATCCTCCCGCTCTTGATCGCCGTTCCGCTACTCCACGCCGATCCCACTGTGACCATCGAGGTGGGACGCTCCCGCTTCCCTTCGGGCGCGGAGATCGCTGCCTCGGTCACCAACGCCATGGGTGAGACCATCTTCGTGCCTGCGTGCGAGACCATGCAGGTGGAGGTCTTCGACGCGGATCAGGGGCGCTGGCTGCCCGCCAGCTCCGGTGGCTGCAAGGAGACCAAGCCCGCGGTGGGGCTGACCGAAGGTACCCACAGCCTCACCGCCAGTCACGTGACGGATCGGTTCACGGTCGTGCGCCTGGTGCTCGTCTTCGGCCTGCGCTGCCGCGAGGGCTTCTCCCTCGAGATGGCGGGCTGCGAGGAGTTCCGCGCCGCGACCTCGAGCAACATCACCGTGGCTCCGGTCGAGGAGTAGGCGTCCTATTCAGCGCTTTCGGGCAAGCGCTGAGCGCGCTGCTCGACAGCCACCGACGTCCTTGGCGCGTGGTCAGCGACAGCCCTGCGTCGGTCTTGGCGGTGCCCACCGACCGGGTCAACGGGCACGATAGCGCCCTATCGCACCAGGATGTCCTGGCTCCACCAGCTCATGCCGCCGCGGCGATCCTGGACCACGATCCATAGGGTCATCGCAGGATCGCTGGGGTCGAGGGGCGCGGTCCACTCGAAGTCCGAGTACGGGTAGAGGGTGTTGACCGCGTCGACGGAGCCCTGCTCGATGTAGATGGAGAAGTAGGGTTCTTCGACCCGTTCTTCCCAGCCGCCATCAAGGGTGAGGTACTGGTAGGGCTCGATGCTGTCGTCGCTCAGGATGGGCTCGAAGGCGTAGGTCTGGTTGCCCGTGACCTCGACCGTGACGCCCGCGTCGACCTCCACGCCGTCGATGAGCAGGTGGTCGATGGCCGGGTTGTGGTTCGGTGTGGCCGCGTCGCTGACGGGGACGCGCTTGAGGCCCAGCTCGATGTCGTCTTCACCCTGCGAGTCCTGGGGGATGGCGGTGACCTGGACGAACAGGGACAGGCCCTCGTTTCGCTCATCCTCGGTCAGCCCGTCCAGGATGTCTTCCGGGACCGTGAAGGTGGGCGCCAGGTAGGGCTCGACGCCCATCAGCCCCGCCTCCTGCAGGGTCTGGTAGAGCTCGAGCAGCTCCTCGGGGGTCATGCTCTCGGGGTCGAGATCGCCGAGGTCGTCCAGGATGGTGGCGTCGATCTCACAGCCGAAGACATCCAGGTCCGACCCCAGGCAGCCGATCCACATCACCAGCTCGAGCTCGGCCTGGGGGGAGGCCACGAGGCCCGTGAAGGTGACGGTGTCGCCGGGGCCCGGCTCGGCGGGTTCGGCCTGGACGGCCAGAATGCGGAGCCGATCGACGACCCACGACTGCGAGAGCTGGACGCGCTCGGCGCAGCCCGAGACGAGCAGCGTGCTGGCGGCCAGGAGAGCGCGGTGGGGGAGGGCGGCCATGTCAGAACCTGACGTTGGCGTCGAAGCCGAGGTTGGGGATGAAGGGGAGCCCGCGGACGTAGGTCCACTCGGTGTAGTCGTAGTTGTAGCGTACGA
>ERZ890953.1306-NODE-1306-length-12731-cov-4.606658_pt1 | contig 12731 bp, 16 predicted proteins | sample MGYA00521264_ERZ890953 | MGnify/ENA primary metagenome ERZ890953 (study PRJEB32303, sample SAMEA104408629) | aquatic metagenome | biome: Brackish water; feature: Chemocline; material: water | place: Baltic Sea | collected 2014-10-26T21:54:00 | depth 200 m ... | reverse complement strand
GTGAATGGCTCGCCATCAACATCTCTACCCTCGACGAAACAACAGTCATAATCATTAAACACGCTAAACCTAATTTCGCTATCAACCTGGGTTTCCATCATATTTAATAACAAAGAATTTTCTTCTCCATCTTCGCAATACTTTAAGCGCATTAGGCCACCCTCAATTTCGTAACCTTTGAAGGATTTAATATCCATACCATCATCGATGGGGTCACGAGATAACATGAATTCGCTATCTGCGAAATCAGGATCATCTCCGAAATCCTTGTTCATAGTTAATTGATCGATAACTTTTTTAAATTCGTACAAATTTTTCATTTTAGAAGATGCCTTTCGCATTTGCGGCTAACGCAAGATTTAGTTAACTCAGCGCTCACGGTTCATTTCTATTGCAAATATCTGGCGGACAATCACTACCAATATAGGACCAGACATATTCCGTGAGACTTACACCCAAAGAGCACCAATTAGATTCATTAATGCCCACCCTTCCCCACTTAACTAGATTACTTGCATCACACAACGGTTTCATTGATCAATTATTGTGAGATAGCCAGGTTGAACCTGAACCGTAATACCGGTACTTAACCATTTGACTAATACTCGAGGATTCCCGGTAATATCGTCTCGCCCATGACCACTTACTATCCCTTCCACCCCTTCGTTTTCTGAGTTAACCTGGCGAACCTTTGATTTATTTGGAAACTGATCTATAACCCTTTGAATATCACTTAGCATCTTTATCTCACTTGTTGGTTTGTGAGATAAGGATAGGTAATTATGCTAAATTTAACACTTTCCAACACCTAACAATTGAACCTGTCGAGAAACTTAATTTACAGTCGGGTTGGGGTTATTGGTACAGTCAACTTTAGATGACGATTCAAAATTAGTGCCATCTATGTTATATAAAAATTGACTCAACAACATACCTTTATTGTTATTTTTTGCCACATCTTGAGCTTCATTAGAAAGGTGATGATACTGATAAGCAATACGCATATTGACCATATATTTCGCTCCGATTTTTATTATTTATAGGCAGTTTTTTAAATAATTCGATTCGCGTAGCCAGGGCACTCACAGGTTTTATGCGGTAAATATTCAAGATCACACGGGTAAATAATGCCCATTATATTCCTCTCGGTTACTAGACGGTGTTTACATCCCCAGCATTGAGTGTGATCTAGGAATTTACGGTTAAAGTCATATTTTGGTTTTGGTTCTTGTTGATCACTTTGTTTCATTTAAATAATTACCATCGTTAATTATTTTATTATAGGAACTTACAATGAATCCAAAAATCAGCAACCTGATCTTTTTCCCATCAATTAAATTATCGATATACTTGCGCCGTCACCATATTGATAACCCATGACTCATTGTGGTCTGGATTTAGTTGTCTGGACCTTTCTAGCGCAAAATCTCTTTCCATTTTCCAACCAGTGGGGGAATATCTTGTCTCCCCTTTAATGATCATAACGGATGTCCATTGACCTCTAGTTATACTGGCTAACCTAACCCTGCCACTCTCATCCAGTGCAAGAAGCCCATTTAAGCACTCAATTATATATGGCTCGTCTGGGTTGATTTTGCCTTTTAACTGGAGTAAAGATTTATCGGTAAACTGATCGTTATCGGTCTGGAACAGTTGTGATGGGGGATTTGGTGAATTCCGATCCCCATATTACTTTAGTCAGTATAGGTAATTTTTAAACGTAGAAAAAAGTGGTGGAACAAGACGGTTTTCCAAAGCAGGGTGATACCGACTCATACATGGAAAACCCGGCGCCGTATCTCTACGCTACAACCCAGCTCATGCCCGACAAGGAGAACAGATAAATTCATTCCCCAAAAGGACTACATCATCCAGATCAAATATATTTTTACAGGCATCACAACAGGCCTCTTCGGATCCAGGCAAAGCTTCAAGTTCAACGCGATATACTCGGTTAAGAGGCTTATCTGACTTGATAAACACAACCTGAAAATAGGTCAAATAGGTTTCTTCAGGTTCCCAGATATACTCATTGGTTAAACTGCTCTTAAGAGCGAGCGTAAGCAGTTCACAGCCATCATCATCAAATAGAACAGCCTCTATATAACTATGAGGGCGGCCATCTCTTATAATTCTGATGACATTAAGATTGGCCTCAATGCCGCTTTGGAAATCGACAACAAAGGTCATACTCACTTTCAGTTGAGGCGCACTTCCTGACAGAGTGGACTCTATGTTGTCATAGGCGACCGGATCAACGATAATTCTTGCGATAGGCATCTAATCTGTTCTCCTTATGTTATTCGGTAAGAGACCAGTATAGTGACCCGTTATTTTATCCAAAAACCGAGCCCCGATAGCAATAAAGGGTTTTGAAACTCACTAAAGAACCGACTGGATTACTAGGTATTCTTTGCCTCAGTGATCATTCGTTGCTCACCCTTCTTAAGTTTTGTAACTCTGACATAAGAGTATCAGTCGATTTATTAATATCTTCCGGTTCTAGCATTTCACATCCATCTGATATCATTTGTTCAACATTCACTGGATAATTACGACAGACTCCTGGCCTTACTTCATTAATCCGACAATAATATTGCCCCCTATTAGGGTATTTTTTCAACCAAGGGCAGCGGTGCAGTTCATCACCAGTTATTGGGGAAAGCCACATATCAGGCATATCTTCTGAATATATGTAGTTAAGAACCTCTGGCTTTTCCAAAGTCCATACATCAAGGTCTTTTTCTGACGCCATTCCATAACCTGATCCGCCATATTTCAAGCAGCATTTCCCGCACTGGTTACACGCCTTCATTAGATCGATGCCGAATTGTAGCTTTCTTTATTAGCGATTTCATTTCCTCTATACCCCAGTTGACTTACCCAGTATAGGTAATTAATTTCCCGAATTAACCCTTCGATTTCTTGCATAGTGTTATCAAGATTTCTAAATTTCCTCAACACTTGTTCTGTAACTTTGGTTAATTCCGATGTTTATATTGTTCTAGAAGTGACCAGTTTAATTACCGTTATTTTATCCAAAACCCGAGCTTTGATTATACCCGAGGTGATACCCTGCACTTATTGTTAACTTGTTGAGCGTAAGACCATGGCATTAATCCCTATAGCTCCGGCTTTTACCGACCCATCTCCATTAGAGCTGCCTTTATTCGTGAGCAGGATCAGGGCTGGATTCCCCTCCCCGGCTGATGACTTCATGGACGACCCCCTGGACCTTAATAAGTTTCTAGTAAAAAGACCCGCAGCTACCTATTTCGTTAGAGTTGAAGGAGATTCATTGCAAGATATTAATATCCATGATGGCGACCTTCTTATTGTGGATCGATCGGCTAAACAATCTCATGGATCTGTTGTTGTTGCAGCCATTGATGGCGAGATGACCTGTAAGATACTAGATAAAAAAGGGAAAAAATTGCTTCCTGCAAATAAAGATTTCAAACCTATTGATATCGCGGATAGAGATGATGTAGTCATTGAGGGCGTTGTTATGCACAGCATCAAGTGCCATCTTAAATAGACATCCACGGGAGATGCCATCTCTTTATTCTAATCTTTAGGCACACCGATCACTCATGCAGTAGTCATGGATCTATATTTATGAATTCCTCGGCACTTGTAAATATGTGCCAAGGGTTTAATTAAACGCTTTAACCGGGTGAGTTCATCCTTAAGCAAGCCAATAATTTCTCACCGCTCACTCACCGAGATCAAGTGCAGCATCACACTCCAGCAGAGTCTCATCAAGGTCTTTCACTGGTTGGTTCCGTATTAGCTGCTCAGGGATAGGACGTAACCGCCCCAGCGCATCCTTGAGCTTATAAAAGGCAGAAGCCCATTCTTCTGCAGCTAAACCTGAATCCTCGGTCACAGCGCCATTTGGCAAGGTAAATGCCTCATTCATTTTTTACTCCATTTATGTTTTTGTATTTGAGATTATCAGCTGTTTAATTTCGGGTAAACCATAGTAATTAACGATACCAGTCTCCCTGAATCCGACAGTCCCGAGATGGTATAATCGAATTATCTGTAAACCTTTTCAGAAACTGTAACTGCTGACCAATACCTTTACCCTCAAGCGGTACGTCAACGTGAGAACCTGTGTGTCGGTTAATCTTATCAATCAAGGACTCTCTGTAGTATTGCCCGGCTAAAAAAACAAAGTTTTCAACATAATCTTGGGTGTGAGCAACCAGTTGGCTATAAACCATTTGTGACCATCGCGCCCTCCCCTCCGTTTTAAGGTCCGCTAGAGTTTCATCGTAAGGATCAATAACCTGATCAAGTTCTGTAAGACCATATTTGGCAGACAGCACAAATATTTTGTCAGCGCCCAATGTCTCGAGTCTTACAAAACTTATCGGCTGATATCTCCTCCGAGTTAATCGAAGAGGAAAATGCTGAAGTTAAAGCTTGCTGGAATAAAACGTTTAACCTAAATTAATAATTTATTTATCTGGAGAATAGAAAAATGTCGATGTCTGATCGTGATGGTTTCATTTGGTTTGATGGTAAAATGGTACCGTGGCGTGAAGCCAATATACACGTTCTAACCCACACCCTGCATTATGGAATGGGAGCATTCGAAGGTGTTAGAGCCTATCATGCCGATCAGGGAACTGCTATTTTTGCGCTGGAAGCCCATACCAATCGACTGCTAGATTCCTGCAAAATTCTGGGTATGGATATGCCGTACGATAAACAGCAGCTTATGGAAGCCCAAATTGCTGCAGTAAAAGATAATAAGCTGGACAGTGCCTATATTCGACCGATGGTTTTTTATGGTTCGGAAGCCATGGGCCTACGCGCAGACGGTCTAAAAGTCCATGTAATCGTTGCTGCATGGGAATGGGGAGCCTATCTTGGTGCCGAAGGCATGGAAAAAGGTATCCGTATTAAGACTTCATCTTTTACCCGTCATCATGTCAACATTGCTGTCACCAAAGCAAAGGCTAACGGTCAATACATCAATTCTATGATGGCTCTACAGGAAGCCCTGAAAGATGGATATGATGAAGCGTTGTTACTCGACCCCGAAGGTTATGTTGCCGAAGGCAGTGGCGAAAATATCTTCGTGATAAAAGATGGCGTCATCTATACCCCTGAAGTGACATCAGCACTAAATGGTATTACACGTAAAACCATTTTTACACTGGCCAATGACATGGGCATGGATATCATTGAAAAGCGGCTGACCCGTGATGAAGTGTATATTGCCGACGAAGCATTTTTCACCGGGACTGCAGCCGAAGTGACTCCTATACGCGAGCTGGATAATCGTTCTATAGGTGGGGGACGTGGACCCATTACTGAAAAATTACAAACAGCATATTTTGACCTGGTACATGGACGAAATGACAAACACCTGGACTTACTTACTTTTATAAAATAATACTTATTTGATAAAACCTTTTTGACAAAAATATCTAAATATCGGATTAAAAATTATGGTTAACCCCAATACTGCAGCAAATCAACAGGATTTCAGCACACCCAATAGCAAAAAAGCTGTAGAAGTAAAAGCTGCTGACCTGCCCATTCACTGCCCTGTTGAAGGTTCCAGTCTGTGGAATTCACATCCGCAAGTTTATATTCCGGTCAAAGAGAATGGTGGAGAATCTCGCTGCCCCTATTGCGGTACATTATTCAAATTACTCGGTTAAGCAGCGCAACTTATTGAAACTAAAGAATAGTCTTATGATTTATCAACTGAAAAATTTGTTATTTTTCAGTTTTGGCACATTATATTGGATCAGAAAGTCTTCAAAAATAAAAAATTAACATGGGTTTTTTCCATAGTTAATACCCAATATTTATAATCTAAATAGAGAGAGTCATTATTTGCTTTAGTATGCTTACATCATCCAAACTATTAAGTGAAAACACATGTCAGATCAGCAATCTTTTCAAGATGCCTTAGGTTTTACTTCTATTGCCGAAGGTATTAACTCTAACTTTAAAAAAGCTGAAGAATTAATGCAGGAATTCAGCAATAAATCAGAACCGATAGACTGGGATCCACTTAAAGCAGGAGATGTATATAAAGAACTGTTTGCTAAAATGTCCCAGAATCCGCAAAATATTGTACAGGCAAATATCGATTTCTGGAAACAGGGTCTGGAACTTTATCAAAATGCCCTGCAAGGTTTGCTCACTGGTGAGACTCCGGAGTCAACAGTAACTGAAACTAAATCGGATCGACGTTTTCGTCACGAAGGCTGGGTTGAACAACCTGCTTTTAATATGATAAAACAGAGTTACCTGCTGATGTCCCAACATGTCCGTCGCCTGGTGCAGGAAACAGAAGGTCTGGACGATAAAACGGCTGCACGAGCTGAGTTCTTTACTCAACTCTATCTGGATGCCATGTCACCCACTAATTTCATGAGCACAAACCCTCAAGTTATTGAAAAAGTCATTGAAACCAAAGGGATGAGTCTGGTTTCTGGTCTGAAAAACATGATGAATGACCTGGAACGGGGTGAAGGTAAACTGCAAATCAGCATGACAGATTATAGTGCCTTTGAACTGGGCAAAAATGTGGCAACTACGGAAGGAAAAGTAGTTTATGAAAACAGAATGTTTCAGTTAATTCAATACAACCCTCTCACTGAAAACGTAAATCAAACTCCTTTATTGATCATTCCACCCTGGATCAATAAATATTACATCCTTGATCTACAGGAAAAAAATTCACTGATTAGATGGCTGTCTGCACAGGGTCATTCAGTATTTGTAATTTCATGGGTAAATCCTGATGCCAGTTATGCAGAAGTAGGATTTGAAGAATATATCAAAGAAGGTATTCTCGAAGCTATTGATGCAATAGAACAGGCAACTGGCGAAACTCAGGTAAATGCAGTTGGTTACTGCATTGGCGGTACACTACTCGGTACCACCATGGCATATCTTGCAGCTAAGGGTGAAGAACGAATTAAAAGTGCTACCTTTTTAACCTCCATGCTCGATTTTGAAGCTCCTGGTGAACTGGGTCTTTTCATCGATGAAGAACAGATATCTTCACTTGAAGATAAAATGGATCGTGAAGGTTTTCTGGATGGTAATCAAATGGCTGGAACTTTTAACCTGTTACGTGCGAATGACCTGATCTGGTCTTTTTATGTGAATAACTATCTACTGGGTAATGATTTACGTCCTTTTGATCTGCTGTACTGGAATTCTGATTCGACCCGTATGCCGGCTAAAATGCACAAATGGTACTTACGCAACCTGTATCTTGAAAACAACCTGATCAAACCGGGCAAATTGTCTATCGATGGCGAAGCTATCGATTTGGCTAATATTAAAACACCTGCTATGTTTGTCTCTACACTGGATGATCATATCGCTCCATGGAAATCAACCTGGTCTGGTGCTCAAAGATTAGGTGGACCGGTAAAATTCATTCTGGGTGGTTCCGGTCATATTGCAGGAGTGGTCAACCCACCTGAAGCGAATAAATATGGTTACCGTATGACTGCCGCTAAAATTCCTAAAGATGCGCAGAACTGGGCTGATAAAGCCGCTAAACACGAAGGTTCATGGTGGCCTGAATGGGATAAATGGGTAGGTAAGTATAAAGGTTCAGAAGTAGCTGCAAGACAACCTGGTGACCATAAACTTGAAGTTATCGAAGATGCACCGGGCCGATACGTGAAAGCAAAAATTGTTAAAATATAAGGTGATTAGCAAGATCACTCAGCTAAGAGGTTTTTTTGCTTTTTTTAAAGATGTCACCGTTGGCACGTAAAATAAAAAATGTCGTCATTACATCCCTTGGTTCCGTGAACGGTGCTTCCATGCACCACTCCTCCGGTGGGTTTTTAGCCGGAGAAGTGCTACATGGAAGTAACGTCAACGGACCTGAGGATGGAATCCATTGTACAGCAAGCATCGCCATTCAAAATGGATACCGGCTAAGAGCATGCCGGTATGACGGTTTATTTTAAATTGTTGTTTGATGGTGATTGGTATCTACATGATAATGCAAGTTTGCTGAGACATCTTGCTAATCACTAAATATAATATTATAACTATACAAATAACCCGGAGGAGATTATGAATAGAGTAGCAATGGTAACAGGTGGTACACGAGGTATAGGTGAATCAATTAGTATGGCCTTGAAAAAAGCAGGGTATCAGGTTGCAGCGAACTATGCTGGAAATGATGCTTCTGCAAAGGCATTTACTGAAACTACGAAAATACCGACTTTCAAGTTTGATGTTTCAGATTATGATGCCTGCCAAAATGGTATTCAGAAAATTGAAAATGAATTAGGTCCTGTTGAAATATTGATCAACAATGCAGGTATTACCAGAGATTCCACCATGCATAAACTAACCTATGAACAGTGGAGTGCCGTTATTCAGACCAATTTAACTTCCTGTTTTAATACCAGTAAAGCAGTAATTGATGGTATGCGTGAAAGAGGATTTGGCCGTATCGTCAATATCGGCTCAATCAATGGACGTGCTGGTCAATATGGACAGGTGAACTATGCCGCTGCAAAATCAGGAATCCATGGTTTTACCAAAGCTCTTGCTCTGGAAGGAGCAGCTAAAGGTATCACAGTGAATGCGGTTGCACCCGGTTATGTATTAACTGATATGGTTAAGGCTGTACCTGAAAAAGTACTGGAAAAAATTGTAGCCAGAATACCAGTGGGTCGCCTCGGAGATCCTGAAGATATTGCCAGAGCGGTTATGTTCCTGGTAGCAGATGAAGCTGGTTTTATTACAGGTTCAACACTGGATATAAATGGTGGTCAACAGATGTATTAAAGTACAAAACAGGCGATGGAGTACAATGTTAAGGAATATTCAACTATATTTTACTCTATCGCTTGTTCCTGCTACAAAAGATGAACCTCTATTTAGGTTCAATAGGCCATTTATTAAATTAATTCAGAATTCTTGTAACCGGCCATTCTATTTTAAAGTTAACATCAGTCGACCCACTGCTGCCCTGACCTTCGGGGCGTAGGTGCGTCAGGTTTGTGGCGACATTTTCTGCCATTCATAATTACCAATGATATCAAAATCCAGACCAGGCCCATCTATAGTTTAAAGTACATTGTTTTTGTTAAATTGATAAGGAAATACTAACTAAAAAAACTTACAGAAAAGCCAGGAAATTACTTTTAAAAACCAACTTTCCAACTTGATAAATTAATGTTTATCAAAAGTTGGAAGGCCAGTAATTTATCTATTTTTTTAATATTGATGTCACAGATATAGAGGATATCAACCATTAATCACATTCAGGCTCTTTGATTACTTCATACTCATTCTCGGAAATTTTGCCGTTATTATCTTTATCCGTCTCGGCAAAAGTTTTTGTTACAGCAGCATTTTTACCTTTGGCGAATTCTGCAGTGTCTACTGCACCATCCCCATTAGCATCCATATCCGAAAAATTAGGGGCTTCCTTTACTGCGGCCATAACCGATGCACTCATTAATCCTAATAGTCCGGTTAAGACAACAACTTTTGATAACTTCATGGTTTTCTCCAAATAAATTAAGTTACTGGAATATATTTTCCAGTTATCCAGTTAAAAAATGAAAACAGGAGTGTTACTCGTATTTTTCATGCGATTTGTTTATTGGTCTGATAATTGCAGCAAGAGCTATGCCAGTTTTACATGTTTATGTAATCAACAACTTAACCACTGAAAATGATATATCATTGTTGCATCGTTGCAGATTCATGCAACATGAAACAATCTGCGCAACATTTCAGTCAACTTTTAAAACTAAAATTACAGGAGAAATAAATGTTTAAAAAAATTGTTTTACTATTTGGGGTTTTACTATATGCCAACACAGCAATTGCTGGTGGTGATTCTTCCCAGTTGTCCGGTGCAGAAGTCAAAGCTCTGTTTACGGATAAAACACAGTATTGTGAGCAGCAAGGTAAAGATAGTACCTGTAAAACCTTCAATGCTGCTGATGGCAGGGTCACTCGGGTAATGGATGCTGATGGTGTTCGTCGAGTCGGTAACTGGAGGGTAAGTGCTACCGGTGAATATTGCTTGCGTTGGGATGGAAAGAAGAAAGACCTGTGTTTCACCGTGTTTAGTCAGCAAGATGGAAGCTATCATTTATTAAGAAAAGGCAAACATAAAGCAACCATTACAAAATTCCTGGATGGGAATTCAGAAAATATGTAAAGGTTCATCTAAAATATTTGTTCAGGATCAAGACGTGAAAAGGAGGCATACTCAATGCCGTTAAGTTAAGCGACCAGCGTCATTCTGGCGCAGGCCAGAGTAGTGGTACATGGAATGTACCGTTTACGGATCTAAGGATGAAATCCATCCCAACGAGCCTGCAGTCCTTTAAAATGGATACCCGCCTGCGCGAATATGACGATAAAAGACCTTAGCTTAATGGCATTGGGGGCATACTCCTTCTATCTAACCCTTTTCACATGTTAAAACCCACACAAAAAAGCCAGCAAGATGGTGCAAAACTTTATTTTCGAGACGCTAAAGTCTGTATAGCCTGTTATCGAAAGAAAGGCATTAATTTTTCAGGTTTGGTAAATTTATTAATGTCATAACGCATGGCTCCCATAGATTGATTCATTGTGGCCATGTCATTACTCATACGACCCATAGACTGGTTCATTTCTGCCATGTTCACATTCATTGTGCCTATGTGCTGACCCAGGCCATGCATATCCCCGCTCATACTCTTCATACTGCCGACCATGACACGCATATCACCAGCCACCTGAGCAAAATCATCCCCCATTTTTTGTTGCCCGAGCACCATACTGTTGGCCATAGCCATCATGTTTTCTGACATGCCATTCATATTGCCAGCCATGCTGTGAACATCGTTGGTCATCTGGACAACGGAACGTGTCATATTGGTCATGTCTTTGCCCATGTTGTACATGAACATACCCATTCCATAAAAGCCGAAGCCAGCTACGGTGAGTGCAATAGCTATCAGTATATTTTTTCCGGTGCTGCTGGTTTTTTTTGTTTCGCTCATATATTTCCCGCCCATTGATAAGTGATTTTCATTTATTCGATATTTAGACGCTGCATACGTCTCCAAAGAGTACTTCGATCGATTTTCAATAATTGTGCTGCCAGTGTTCTATTGCCATTGGCCTGTAACAGGGCATTCTGTATTTGTTCAAGTTCGTTAATCTCTGGTATTTTGTCCGGTAACGTATTTTGTTGCCGCGCCTGGCAGTAAAGATTCAATGAATCGGGCAAACTATCGGCTACCACGACACCATCGATAGCACAGATTATGCTGTGCTCAACCACATTGGCTAATTCTCTAACATTACCCGGCCAGGGATAATTCATTATCGGGCGCATGGCTTCATTGGAAAAATGAATGGAATCCGGGTAGCCTCTGGTTATTAATTTTTGCTTTAATACATCGATCAATTTAGGAATATCTCCGGGGCGATCCCTGAGCGGTGGAACCAGAAAGGGGAAAACTGATATGCGATAATAAAGATCAGTGCGGAAAGATTTTTTATCCACCAGCTCCACTAAATCCTGGTTCGACGCCGTGATTACCCTGACATCTACTTGTTGAGTTTCATCGGAACCGACTGCTTCAAATTGGCCATCCTGTAATACGCGCAACAATTTCGATTGCAATTCTCTGGGTAACTCACTAATTTCATCGAGAAACAGAGTGCCTCCTTCAGCCGCTTTAAAACGGCCAACGCGATCCTTGATAGCACCGGTAAACGCTCCTTTAACATGTCCGAATAGTTCAGTTTCAATCAGGCTTTCGGGAATGGCAGCACAATTCACTTCTATAAAAGGTTTGTTCGCGCGCAGGCTGTTTTTATGCAACCGTCTTGCCAGTTCGGTTTTCCCGGTACCTGATTCACCCTGGAATAAAACGGAGGCATCTGTCATGGCTACCTTATCCAGTCGTTCCAAAAGGCGAAGCATATCGGGGTCTTCGGTGATAAAGCAGCTATCTTCCTTGCTGGCTATGACCGCGTTTAAACGTTTTTCAGCGGTGATATCCTGCAGAATTATCATGCGCAACCTGTCATTGCCACCTGGAAGATCCAGTAACCGGGATTCAATTGTTAACCACAAAATTTCATCATTTATCTCCAGCCCCTGTTCATATTTGACTGGAATTTCGCAAAACATACCCTCTGAATTCTGCTGATCGAGTCCTGCATTGATCAGGGAATTGCGTAGATTGAAACCATTCAAATTGACCAGGGAAATTTTGCTATTAGTAGAGCCTAAACAAAATATGTCATTCACTGCTAAATTCGCCGTCAGCACAGACCCACTGCTGTCACAGATAATAATACCTTCGGAAATCGGCATAATCAGCGGTTTAAAAAGATCAATTATCTCGCTATGCGTCACCATATTTAGCTCTCCTGTTTGAATCAATTAGTGATGCAAATACTGATGCAAGCCACGATGCAATGCAACACGCAACATTGTCTGCAACAACAAATATCCTGAAAACCATTGAAAACTCTAGCTTGAAAATTAGGCATGACATTTGCTTACAATAATCAAGCCAGTTTTTCTATCTACTTGAACTTAATAATTACTAAAACGATAGAAAAAAACTGTTAAGTCTTTTTACACATACCAGCACTTGTGCAAACAGCAAGAGAGTAAAACTGTTTGAGGGACTGTGATAATTACCCGAATTCAACTCATAAGTGCAACTTAACCTAGCTGCACTGTTAAGGAA
>ERZ890953.1305-NODE-1305-length-12734-cov-5.268633_pt1 | contig 12734 bp, 8 predicted proteins | sample MGYA00521264_ERZ890953 | MGnify/ENA primary metagenome ERZ890953 (study PRJEB32303, sample SAMEA104408629) | aquatic metagenome | biome: Brackish water; feature: Chemocline; material: water | place: Baltic Sea | collected 2014-10-26T21:54:00 | depth 200 m ... | reverse complement strand
ATGTTGAGAGAACAGCTTAAAACCAAAGGGTTGAAGATCGAGGTGGATCAGGACACGGTACCTGACTGGCTGCGAGGTGATCCTACCCGCTTGCGCCAGGCATTGCTGAACTTCGCGGGTAATGCGATAAAATTTACCGAGCACGGCACCATCTCGCTACGATCAAAAAAACTGCAGGAACAGGATGATGACATGCTGGTTAGATTTGAGGTACAGGATAGCGGTATAGGTATCGAAGCCGATAAACTGTCGACTCTGTTCGACGGTTTTGAACAGGCCGATACCTCAATCACTCGAAAATACGGAGGCACTGGCCTGGGGCTGACCATTACAAGGCGTCTGGCCCAGTTGATGGGTGGAGAAGCCGGAGTGGAAAGCACTCCCGGAGTCGGCAGTACCTTCTGGTTCACTGCCAGGCTGACGCGCGGCCGCAGCATCCAGCCTGCCGCATTTCACAGTGAAACGATAGACAGCGATCAAACCCTGAGAACACATTATGCGGGTTTACATATCCTGCTGGTGGAAGACAATGAAATCAACCGTGAGGTCGCTGTAGAGTTGTTACACGGGGTTTCGTTGTCTGTGGATACCGCGGAAAATGGCCGTGTAGCGTTAGAAAAAGTCAGATCAAATCAATATGACCTGGTTCTGATGGATGTACAGATGCCGGAGATGGACGGCCTTGAGGCAACGCGCTTGATTCGATCCATGGATGGAAAAGCAGCACTGCCTATTCTTGCGATGACGGCTAATGCCTTCGATGAAGATCGACAAGCCTGTATGACGGCCGGTATGAATGATTTCGTGGCTAAGCCGGTCGACCCGGACAACCTCTATTCAACATTAAGTAAATGGCTGCCGGAAAGGAAAAGTGGTGGCACTTCATCAAAAACAATTGAAGGACCTGTTGACCCTGCGGCACTAACTAAATTGTATGGTGACAATACCAGTAAGAAACAGGCAGTACTGGATAAATTTAAATCACAGGCGAAGGATATAAATACAGAGATTGATGAAGCTTATAAAGCCAGGGATACGCAGAAAATTTCCTTTCATGCGCACAAACTTAAATCGTCAAGCCGCCTGATGGGAGCCATTGCTCTGGCCGAGATCTGCGCGAGACTGGAAACTGCGGGTCGGGCAAACGACTGGGTGATGATTGAAAAACATTACGCAGAACTGGCACCTGAAATTGATGCATTAATTCGCTACAGTGAGGATCTGTAAAGTATTTCCCATATAAAATCGTTTATTTGGTGACCCGTTAATTCCCCCTGCTTTACCATTCGAACAAGACCAACTACTCGCTATCGTACAAACAGCTGTCAACGATTATCAGAAATAATGTTCCTTACAATAAGAGTTCCCTTACGCTGCTATGATGTTACTAATGCTTCTAAATGATTTATTTATGTTAATTTTTCCTGATTACCCCTCAGGCTCAGATAACTAAAAAAAATTACTCACCACAGAGGACACGAAGGTCACAGAGGAAGAGAATGGACTTAGTTATTACTAAATTTTCAATATTTTGAGCATGAAAAAATTTATTAAGCTTAAAGACATACTTTTTACCTCCGTGCTCTCTGTGGTGAAATTGTTTTACATACTAAAATGGCTGAAGCTAAGGGGTAATCAGGTAAATTTTTGATCTGTAAGCTGGCTACAGGATGGTTAAAGAGTTCGATATGAATATCATAACTGTTCAGGAAATCGGTCCATGTATATATCAGCTGTTAATCAGGGATTTCAGCTTCGACGAGCTGTGAAAGTAGTGTGAGCGATTCCTGCCATCCAAGATAGCATGCCTCTGGCGGAATCGATTCGGGAATTTTTTCCTGCACTATTTTTAATTCAGTTCCGCATGACACCTGTTTAAACGTTATTGTCGTCTGCATTTCGCCTGGCAGGTTCGGATCGTCGAAATTGTCGGTGTGTCGAATAAGTTCATCGGGCACCAGTTCAAGATATTCTCCACCAAAAGAGTGAATGTGACCTGTGGTGAAGTTAGTGAAAGACATCTGGTATGTGCCGCCAACTATGGCATCCAGATGCTGCACTTTACCGGTAAAACCGTTTGGTGGAAGCCATTTAGTCATGGCATCACCATCAAGAAATGCGCGGTAGATTCTTTCCGGTGGAGCACGAAGTACACGGTGAAGTTGAACGGTGTTCGTAGACATGACTTCTACTCCTGTCGACAAATGGTTTTAAAATGAATCAGGTTCAGACAATAATTTTAATCTGACAGCTGTTGATTAGGCTCAGCAATATCAAAAGTCCTGAGCTGGTTTGCACAGGTTACATTGTACAGCCAAAATTCATCAGTTAGAAAGTTGAAGGTTGTTATTTCTGCTTACTGCCAGGTTGAATTCATTCACAGGTACTGGTTTACCAAACAGGTAACCCTGAAGCTGAGTACAACCCTTCTGTTTAAGTTGATTTAGTTGCTCTTCTGTTTCTACTCCTTCTGCAATAACATCGAGGTTGAGGCTTTTTGCCATGGCTATGATGGTGCGAACAATGGCTTTATCGTTGTCATCATCAGCCAGGTCACGTACAAAAGACCTGTCGATTTTGAGTTGATCAAGCGGTAAGCGTTTAAGGTATTGTAATGAAGAATAGCCGGTCCCAAAATCATCAATTGAAAAATTGAAGCCGCTGTTTTTCAGTTTCGTCATTTTTACGATAATATCTTCTAAATTATCCAGCAAGATACTTTCTGTGATCTCCAGCTTGAGTTTTGCAGGATTAACACCAGCATGATTAATTAAACTTAACACCTCATCGACAAAGGTGGGTATTAGAATCTGTTTTGCACTGATATTAATGGACAGGGTTAGATGGGCGGTAGCCGGTTGTTGTGCCCATGCTGCCAGTTGTTGACAGGCTGTACGGATTATCCAGTACCCGAGAGGTAAAATCAGTCCTGATTCTTCGGCGATTGGAATGAAATCGGCTGGAGGTATAAGACCACGTTTCGGGGAAATCCAGCGAATTAACGCTTCGGCACCGATCACTCGTTTAAACAGATCTACCTGGGGCTGATAATACAGCAGGAATTCTTTTTGCTGAGTAATAGCATGCAGTAACTCTGCTTCCGGGTGGGCTCGATCCATAATTGTTTTGTGCATATCAGGATCATAAAAATACAGCTCTCTTCCACCCGCTTTCTTTGCCTGGTACATCGCCATATCAGCCTGTTTTAATACTTCATCAGCAACCTGTTGTGTGGCATCGAACAGTACCGCACCAATGCTAGGGTAGATGCGATAGCTATGTGAGGAAAGTTGATACGGCTCGCTTAAAGAAGCCAGTATTTTCTTACCTATATGTTCCGTCTGGGTAGCAGTTACAATCGCTTCATGACCTAAATTTTGCAGTATAATGACAAACTCGTCACCGCTTAGGCGGGATACTGTATCACTTTCACGTACACAGCTCGTCAACCGTTGTGCAGCCTGTTGCAATAGCAGGTCACCCATATCATGTCCCAGTGTGTCATTCACGGCTTTGAACTTATCCAGATCGATAAACAGTAATGCAGCTCCCTTGCCGGTATGCGCCATCGATGCTACTGCCTGCTTAAACCGGTCTAGCAACAGGCGTCGATTGGGCAGCTGTGTCAGCGGGTCGAAAAAAGCGAGTTTATTGATCTCTGCTTCTATCTGTTTGTGCTCGATGGCGATGCTGGCAAGGTAAGCAGATTGTTCAATGAGGTTAATATCAGAATTGTCAGGGGAATTGATTACCCGATGATAAATGGCAAAGGTACCAAGAACACTTCCAGAAGAAGAGAATATGGGCTGTGACCAGCATGCAGCCAAACCAGCTTTTGAGGCGAGTGTTTTGTATTCGACCCAGTATGGATGTGTCTGTATATTCTCGACAATAACGCGCTTCCCGGTGAATGCAGCGGTCCCACAGGAGCCTACACCCATGCCTATCTCAGTGCCCTCGATGCTTGCATTATAAAATTCTGGCAGGCCTGGAGCTACACCCTGGTTTAAAAATTTACCCTCTTTATCCAGCAGTAATATGCTACACAGCATTCCCGGCCTGAGTTGTTCTACGCCTTTAACAACTGCTTCAAGAATAATTTTTAGCGGCTCTTTTTTAGCCAGTAACTCCAGTGTGTAACTGCGAAATTTTTCATAACGCTCAATTTGCTCCCGTTCAAAAATTTCCTGATTTAATTTTTTATTCTGTTCATTGAGATTATTCAACTGAGTCAGAATATGCACCTGCATTTTGCCAATGCTACGTGCTAACAGGCCAAGTTCATCGTTGCTTTTTACGACTACCGGAGTTAGCTGTTGGTTTGCTGAAAACTGTTGTACTGAGCTTACTAACTGCTTAAGGGGGCGAACGAAAATTTGGGCTAATATTGCAGATAGAAGAATAGCTAAAAGGCTAAAAGCCACGACTATAAGATTCCAGTTTTTATACAGTACATCGGTTTCAGCCAGCACGAAATTGAGTGGTGCAGTCAGGCCGAAAATAACGAAGCGATTATCTTTTGCTTCACCGAATTGAATTCGGGTAAAGCCACCGATGACAGTTTCGTTAATTTCACTATCCATCCCCTGGACGGCGACCGTATCGGTTTGATTTAATATTATTTTAGAGGTAGTACTAAAGTTACTCTGAACCTTAAATTTGCGTCCGAAGTCGAATCCAAAAGTCCTGGATTTATCTGGGTGGATCAGATAGTCACCATCCTGGTTGGTAAGATACAGTCGAAATTGTCTGGACAAATCCGCTTTAAGTATACTGAACATGCTATTCAGCTCGACATTAATAACAATAACACCGAGCACGCTGCCAGCTTTATTAACTACGGGAGTTGCTACCTGCAGCGTCGGCTGACCGTAACCAGCGTGAGCTCCTTTTTCCCGGTTAATGAAAATCTTCGAAAAATAGGTTTTCCCGTTAGCCAGTTTCAGGGTTTCGTAAACATAGGGATAATGTAGTTTTTCCTGAAAATTTTTACTTTCTATAATGGCAAGGTTATTACCCGCACGATCTACCCGCACCAGTTCAATACCATAATTTTTTGCACTGATAAGCCGCACCTGGAAATATTCCGGGTGTACCGAAAGCAGGCTTTTGAACTGATCAGCGAGAGTTGTTCTGAATAAAGCGGTATCCTGCCCGCTATCTGCAGCATCCTGAACCAGGCTTGACTGAGCAAAGAAAAGGGCGTCGTCGGCCACTTTTTGACCCATCATAGAGAATCTTTGCCCAAGAACCTGGGTTGATGCAATCATACTCTGTGTCGCTTTTCTGGACAGGATGTCGCGGGTAGTACTAAAAGTATAATAGCCGGTTACACCGCTTGCAAAAATAGCAAATATAGCAAGCAAAATACCGAGCTTGATAGCTATGCCAAAGCTGATGTGTTTATCCTGTTTTTGAGGTTCTGCAATCATGACTGGTTCAATTCAGCACTTCACCTGAAATGATTTTGTCCCATAACAATTTACGCCTGGAAATATCTTCAACCTGCTGCAACCAGATAATTTTGTCGGTTTTGTCCAGCGTAGATGGATCTTCCAGGGTATTTGCTAAACCCTGTCTGAGGGTTAAAGCGCGGCTTACCTGTGGTTCCAGGGTATAGTTAATCCATGCTTCAGCTAACGTTTTATTTTCTGCAAAGCGAGTGATAGACCAGCAATCCAGCCATGCCAGTGCGCCTTCTCTGGGGATCACGTAACCAATATTGGCACCTGCCTTTTTTAACAGGGTTACCTGTTGCGATCCATAATTTGCAAACAGCAATGCTATATTGTTTTGCATGAAGAGTGCCGTCGCATCTTCCGGTTTTTCATAGTAGGTAAGAACGTTTCTACGTAGAGCAACAAGATACTGGCTGATACGGTGAAAATCACTGTCAGCAATCTGGAATGGATTTTCCAGGCCCAGCGACAATGCAGCCAGTGAAAAATTATGTTCACTTGCATCGTACATTAAAACGCGCCCCTGGAAGCGTTTATCCCACATTAATGAAAAGCTATCTGGTGGCGAGGGGAATGTGTTGCGATCATAAATAAGCCCCATTTCCGAATAGGTATAGGGAATGGCGTACTCTTTACCGTTGCGGGTCAGGCCCGGTATGACGGAAAGGTCGCGAAATCGCGGTAGTTGTTTAGCGGTATTTGGAATATTTGAGGAAGTTAGCGGAACACTGATACCCGCGTCAATGTAGCGTTGTAACTGTGCTGCATTAACAGCGAAAACATCAAAATTAACATCTTTTTCCGCTGTCAGGCGATTCCACATAACATCGTCGGAGTCAATTAAGGTGACTTCAATATTAACGTTATAACGCTTCTCAAACGTTGTTACGAGGTCAGCATCAGCATAACCTGGCCAGGCCAGAATTTGCAGAGTTTCCTGCGCAAAAACAGAAATTGAATTGATGGTCAGCAGTATGAATACAGGCAAAAATTGTAACAATTTATACTTATTAAACATGTTCAATATCCTAAAAGGTCCAGGCCAGGATATTGTTACCCGGCTTGCTTAGTATAGACAGGGAATTCTCCTTTATCTGATTTTAACCGGCTAATATAAAGTACCTTGAATTGACTGCTATTTCCAATGGTCTCAGCGGTATTTAATCCTGTGCGGATGGTTGTATTCGTTACCCGGTAACTTAAATTCTACGGGAATAATCTTTAAAGTTAGTGAGCGATTTACTGACTTAATGAAACGATGAGTTTAAACTTCGATGTTATGCAAATCAAAATTCAACATTTCACCTTATTCCTTTTTTTGTTGATGAGTTTAATCACCACTCTGTTATGGAGTGTTTCGCTGTATACCGTAAACAACTCCTTAAATCTGGAAAAAACACGGTTGTATCGTGAAAACTGGCAGATTCAACTGGATCAGTTACAGCTTTCTCAACGGTTGTGGTTACAACAGCGTTTCATGGAAGTGGCTGAATGGATGGCAAATAATACCGACCCTCAACAGCGGTTGCTTTTTATTAACCAGTATTACCTGACTTACCCGGAAATTCAGTTAATTCATATAGATAAAATTACTGCAATTGTATCTAACGGAGTTGGTGAAATTCCCGACTGCCAGAACTTACCCAACAGGAATCCGGTTTCAGTGTTACAGCGTGATACGCCGTTAGCGAAGGCCTGTTTATCGATGTTAAAGCCGATGATTGGGATTTCGGCTGAAATCAACGCAGATAAATCTCAGAAACTGGTTTTATTAATGGACTACTTCAGTTTCATCGATGACTTTGAAGAGCTAACGGGTAAGCACTTTCATATCGATAATAAAGCTTCATCCAGATATAACTATGTTGACAGTAGTGAGACTGCAGAATCTCAGCAAATAATGTTTCAATTTAACAGGGAGGCGATTCATCTGGGTAGTCTGTCCGTTGCTCTTCCCGTTACCGGTTTTTTCAGTGTGTGGGTTGAACAGGCGATCTGGGTGTTGCTGGCTGTACTCCTGTTGAACCTTGTTGCCTATCTGATTTTATATCGAGCCTTGATACAACCCCTTATATTGATTGCTAAAAGGTTGAAAAAGGCGGTGTTAACCCGGCGACCTGGTAATGCCTATGACCTGCAGTTTTTAACGCCGGGTCTGAAGCTTTTGCATAAATACTTTATGCATTTGACCTATTTGACTAAACGCGATCACCTGACCGGTCTGCATAATAGGGCTATATTTGAGGAACGCCTGCAACAGGCTATTCTGGAAGGCAAAAGATCCGGTCGTAAATATGCGTTAGTGCTGGTTGATATTAATCATTTTTACAAGGTGAATAAACAGTATGGAAACTATCTGGGTGATGGTTTACTTAAAAAACTTGCCTCAAGACTGAAGAGTGCGATCAGGGAATCGGATAGCCTGGCCCGTCTGGAAAAAGATAACTTTGCCCTGTTACTGGAATTTGTCGACAAAGATCAACTGACATCCACTATTGAAAAGCTCTATCAATCTCTTTCCAGACCTTATTCGGTGTATGGAAGGCAATTGACAATCGGTATCAGTATCGGCGTTGCAATCTACCCCGATCATGCTCAGGAAATGGTAGAGCTGGAATTAAAAGCCAATGAAGCCTTACTAAAAGCGCATCAGGATGACTGGCCTGTAGTGTTTGTTCAGCAAGCCACCGATGAAGCAGACTATTCCGGACTAAGCCTGATTCAATCTTTACGACAGGCGCTGGGTAATAATGATTTCAAGCTCGTGTATCAGCCAGTGATGGATTTGAAAAATCATACCACCAGTTATTTTGAGGCACTGTTACGCTGGAAGCAGCCGGAACTGCATACGCAATCTATCGAACAGACCATCGCCCTGGCAGAAAAAAACCAGCTGATAAAACCGCTATCCCACTGGATTATAGAAACAGCCTGTATACAGTTGAAAAAACTGGATGATAGCCCGCTTAAGGTGGCGGTAAATTTATCAATGATAGATTTTCATGATGAGGATTTACCTGATCGAATAGGTGAAACGCTTAACAAATATGACGTTCCTCCGCAAAAATTAATGGTCGAAATCACCGAAGGCCAGTTCATGCAGGAACCCGAGCAGGTAATTCAAATATTGACCCGTTTATCGAATATGGGTATCTCTTTATCGATTGATGATTTTGGTACGGGTCAGGCATCGCTTACTTACCTGAAAAAACTACCGGTCGAAAAGCTTAAAATCGACCAGTCTTTCATAAAGGATATGGTCATCGATGAAGAAGATCGTGCGATTGTAGAGGCCACCATAAAACTGGCTCATACACTGGGTATAGAAGTTGTGGCAGAAGGCGTTGAGTCTGCTGAAATTCATACCATGTTGATGCAGATGGATTGCGATTACGTACAGGGATATTACATTAGCCGGCCAATCGATGAGCTGTTGATTCCTAACTGGATTCTGGATCAAAATCGAACGGCTTTAACCGGTAAATTAAGGACCAAAATTCACAGGGCAAAATAAGCTATTTGCTAGCGTGTAAGCTGGAAGAATCATTTTTAGAGGCTATAGTCTGTATTCCTCTAATAAAAAGGCAGTCGACATGAAAGTCACCCCTTACTTAAAAATTCTTGCTGAAAAAGGTGGTTCTGATCTGTATTTTTCTACCGGCGCGAGGCCAGTGCCAAGTTCAGTGGCGTGTTAACACCTCTGGGTAAAGAGTCGGCTCCTCCCGGCTGGGTAAACAGTCTGGCGCAGGAAATAATGAATGACAAACAGCGCCAGGAATTTAGTGAAAAGCCGGAAATGAACCTGGCTATGTCGATTACCAATCTGGGGCGCTTCAGGGTCAATATTTTCAGGCAAAGAAATGAAGTGTCAATGGTGATCAGAAACATCGTGACTGAAATACCTAATGCTGATGATCTGGGACTACCGCCAGTGCTGAAGAAAGTGATCATGAATAAACGGGGTTTGATACTGTTTGTTGGAGGCACAGGTTCGGGGAAATCGACTTCACTGGCAGCGCTGATCGATCATCGAAATATCAATTCCAAAGGACATATCATTACTATCGAAGACCCGGTTGAATACATACACCCGCACAAGGGCTGTATCGTCAACCAGCGGGAAGTCGGTGTGGATACGGATTCTTTTGCCGATGCATTAAAAAATACCTTACGCCAGGCTCCTGATGTGATCCTGATCGGAGAAATTCGAGATCGGGAAACCATGGAACATGCCATGGCTTTCGCGGAAACCGGACACCTGGCAATTTCTACCCTGCACGCTAATAATGCCAATCAGGCGCTTGATAGAATCATTAATTTTTTCCCGGAAGAGAGAAGACCTCAGTTACTCAATGATTTGTCTAATAACCTGCAGGCTTTTGTATCACAGCGACTAATTCCGACAGTTGATGGAAAACGCTGTGCTGCTATCGAAGTACTTCTCAATACGTCCCGCATTGGTGATTTGATTCTAAAAGGTGCTATTCAGGAAATTAAGGAAGTGATGGAAAAATCTGAAAACGTAGGCATGCGAACTTTTGATGCGGCGCTATTTTATCTGTATCGGGAAGGCAGAATAACCCTCGAAGAAGCTCTTAAAAATGCCGATGGTGAAAATAATCTGCGTTTACGAATAGAACTGGATGCGAAAGGGCAGGCGACAGAAAAACTGGCAAGTCAGACTTTTGCAGGGCTTAGTTTACTTGATGATGAAGAAGTTGAAGAGGAGGAGTTGACCGGCAGGGCTACCTATAAAGTTCCAGTGGATTAAAATGAAACCTGATTACCGCTTAGCTTCAGCATCTGAGGCTATAAAAGACAATGATATCTCGCGAAGACGCCAGGAACGCAAAGATAACGCACAATAAGTTTAAATGGCTCTGTATGAAAATCATGTTATGTCGTCATTCCGGCATGTTTTTAGCCGGAATCCATTACAGATATGGCACTTTTTAAAGTTTTAACTTCGTTATTAATGGATTTCATCCTTAGATCCGTTAACGGTGTGTCCATGTACAGCTACTCCCGTTAAAAGCATGCGGGAATGGCAGTAGTTTCGGTATTTAGAAGTTTTACATGATTTTCATACAGAGCAATTGTAAGTTTATTAAGGCCAATAAATCAGTCTTTTTTCCTTTACGTTCCTGGCGCCTTTGCGAGAGTACAGTTTTTTCTACTGATACCTGAGCTTGCAATAAAAAAGTGATAACAGGCTGAGACTGATGGGTAATCAGTAAAATAAATGATAACTAGAGTTTGATTATTCTCACTTGATAATCGAGCAAAAATCCCAATATATAGGCATTAATTTTCCAGGCAAAGTCAGGAAAAACATTCGAGTTTGTGCAATGATCATGAATTATTCAGCTTAAATCTGCGTTAAAAGTTATGAAATATCAGGACTACTATAAAATTTTAGATATCGAAAGGAATGCTGATAAGGCAACCATCAAAAAGGCATATCGAAAACTGGCCCGTAGATATCACCCGGATGTCAACAGTGAGGCGGATGCCGAAGACAAGTTCAAAGAACTAAATGAAGCTTACGATGTATTAAAAGATACAGAAAAACGTAAGGCTTATGATCAATTTGGCGAAAACTGGAAACATGGGCAGGATTTCAATACAGGTGGTTATGGAGGCGGAGCTGGTGGTTATTCCGGTGGTGATTTTACTGATTTCTTCGAATCAATTTTTTCGCGGGGCGGCGCAGGTGGGTTTTCAGGTGGAAGAACTGCTGGCGGGTTTGGACAGGACCGGGGGTTCAGGCAGCCTCATGCGAGAAAAGGAGAGGATCAGCAACTTAAGCTCGATATCTCTCTGGAAGAAGCTTTTAATGGTGGTGAGAAAACTATCCAGCTTTCTCGTACTGAACATGGAGCTGGTGGTATTGCCACGCCAACGCTTAAAAAATTAAAAATTAATATACCTAAAGGTGTGACCAGCGGTAAAAAAATTCGCTTATCCAAACAGGGACATGCTTCTAATTCTGGAGGTATAGCGGGAGATCTGATACTTGAGCTGAAAATTTTACCTCACAGGTTATTCAAGCTTGATGGAAAAGATATTACGCTAAAGTGCCCTGTATCACCGTGGGAAGCGGCTTTGGGCACCAGGGTAAAAGTACCTACATTAAATGGGCAGATAGAACTCAAAATTGCTCCCGGTGTACAGTCGGGTCGAAGAATGCGTCTGACCGGCAGAGGTTTGCCCGGAAATCCTGATGGTGATCTGTATGTTGAAATTCAAATTCATACGCCTGTCGCCGAAGATGATGAAACCCGGCAGTGGTATGAAGCCATGCAGCAAAAGTTTGATTTTAATCCGAGAAATTTTTAATGCTTTACAAATCACTATTATTTTTAACTTTTCTATTAATAACAGGGCAGAGTTCGGCTGCTTTACCTGTTTCAATAGATGGAGAGGCCTTGCCCAGCCTGGCACCGATGCTCGAGAAAGTAACCCCGGCGGTGGTGAATATTTCAACTCGAGGGAAAATTCTGGTTAAAAACAGGTTGTTAGAAGACCCGTTTTTTAAGCGATTTTTTAATGTTCCTGACTTGCATAATGTGAAGGAAACGATGAGTCTGGGTTCTGGCGTTATCGTCGATGCGGCAAACGGTTACATACTGACCAACAATCATGTGATCGAAAACGCCATAGAAATTACCGTTACCCTGAGAGATGGCAGGGAAGTTACTGCGGAAGTTCTGGGACGCGACCCGGATACCGATATAGCGGTCATCAAGATAAATGAAGAGCATCTTAAAAGTATTGCTTTTGCCGATTCCAGTCTTCTGCGTGTCGGTGATTTTGTAGTGGCTATAGGTAATCCCTTTGGTCTTGGGCAAACAGTGACTTCTGGCATAGTATCTGCACTGGGGCGTTCTGGCCTCGGCATAGAATCATTTGAAGACTTTATTCAAACAGATGCCTCCATTAATGTTGGCAACTCTGGAGGCGCACTGGTCAACCTGCGTGGTGAACTGATCGGAATTAATACTGCTATTCTGGGTAGCGGTGAAGGCAATCAGGGAAATATTGGAATCGGTTTTGCCATTCCGATCAATATGGCCCGTGATATTATGTTACAGCTCATTGAATACGGTGAAGTCAAGCGTGGTCGTTTGGGAGTGAATGCACAGGATTTAACCCCCGAACTGGCAAAAGCTTTTAATATTGATACTACCCAGGGAGCTATAGTTACCTCTATCGAATCCGGATCGCCTGCTCAGCAAGGCGGCTTAAAAGTGGGTGATGTAATCATCAGGGCAG
>ERZ890953.1304-NODE-1304-length-12736-cov-7.334358_pt1 | contig 12736 bp, 5 predicted proteins | sample MGYA00521264_ERZ890953 | MGnify/ENA primary metagenome ERZ890953 (study PRJEB32303, sample SAMEA104408629) | aquatic metagenome | biome: Brackish water; feature: Chemocline; material: water | place: Baltic Sea | collected 2014-10-26T21:54:00 | depth 200 m ... | reverse complement strand
CAGCGACGCCGACAGCGACGCCGACAGCGACGCCGACAGCGACGCCGACAGCGACACCGACGCGGATGTACCCCTGGACGGCTTCGGGGAGATCAGTGGTGACTGCGGTGTGCTCGACACGGGCGAGCTCACCCAGGCCGAGCCGTCGATCTTCCGCAACCAGATCGACTTTGGCCAGGTCGCCTTCGACTACGACCAGCTCTCCGAGGGGGGCCAGGAGGTCTACGACGACGGCAACCTGGGGGGCAGCTCCCTGATCTCCGAGGTCTTCTCCTACGAGCTGCTGTACCGCTGCGAGCTCGCCGCGCTGCTCAAGACCGAGGGTGAGATCGTCTACGACGACGAGGGCGGCAAGAAGACCGACCTGCTGGTGGACATGGACGATCTGATGATCGGCGTGAGCGTCACCCGGGCCTATGGCTGGCCGCCCGATGATCCCTACACCGTCGAGGACGCCCGGGACCTGCTCGAGGGCAAGCTGGCCGACATCCCGCTCTCGAGTGCGAACGTGGCCGACGAGGACGCCTGGGTCAAGCAGGTACTGCACGTCATGGCCTACGCCTCGGAGCATGCCGACAGCATCGAGGAGGCGTGGGCTGGGTTGAGTGACGATCTGCTCGGCGACACCATCGTCCTGGTGACCGTCACCGAGGGCGCAGACGAAGACCTGTACTGATCGTCTCTCCCCCTCTCTTGGACGTCCATGGCCCGTAGCTCGCCCCCCACTGCTCCCCGATCCCCACTCGGGGGCTGGAACGTCGACGAGGCGCCAGGGGCGGGTGCGCTCGGTCTGAGTCTCGGCTCCGAGCGGGACGAGGAGGTCACGGCGCCTATCCCCGCGGCCCTGGCTCAGCGCTGGGAGCTGCTGGACGCCGTCAGTGGAAAACCCGACCGGGCCGTGGAACGCCTGGACACACTGGTCCTCGAGTTCCGCCGCACGCTGCAGGAGATCCAGCGCAACGACGAGGAGCTGTTGGACCTGCGGGACCAGCTGGACCGCGCTGGCTCCGAGCTCAGCCGGGTGCGGCGCGAGCTGGCGCGGGCCCGCCGGGACGCCATCGGCGAACACGGCCGCGCCGAGGCGGCCCGTCGCGAGGTGGGCGTCGTTCGGGTCGAAGCCCACCTGGCGCGCAGCAAGCTCGCCGACGCTCGCCAGGAGTTCGTGGACGAGCGGGAGCGGATGCTGAAGCTCGAGGCCGATCTCCGCACCATGGACCAGGACCACCGCGCGGCCACGAAGCTCATCGGCCAGCTTCAGCTGGAGCAGGCCGGCTTGTGCGAGCGGCTGGCGGAGCTGCAGCTGAGAGCCGAGAGTAGCGAGACGGCCCGCGCTGCGATCGAAGCCAACCACAAGCGCGCCCAGGCCGGAATCCGCACCGCCCGCGCCATGAACGAGAGCGCCAGCCTCCGGGGCCAGGAGCAGGCGTCCGAGCTTCGTTCCTTGCAGAGCCGGGTGGAGCAGGCCGAAGCCGCCCGGAGCGTGAGCCAGGCCGCGCTCGAGCAGGCCCAGGCCGACCGCGAGCTGCTGCAGGTCGAGGTGGAGCAAGCCCGCACCACGCGCGATGCGCTGGCGGACGAGCAGGAGCTGGCCCGCATGGCCCGGGGGGCCCTGAAGGCCGATCTGGACCAGGCCCGCGCCAGCCAGGCCGCCCTGAAGGCTGAGCTGAAGCTGGCCCGCACCGGCAGGGCTGCCCTGCAGGTCGAGCTGGACCAAGCCCGCTCCGATCAGGCCGCCCTGAAGGCCGAGCTGAAGCAGGCCCACGCCGAACAGGCCAGCGCGAAGGCCGAGCGAGCCCAGGCAACCGCCGATCAGCTCGCCCAGGGTGCGGCCCTCGAGCAGGCAAGCACTGAGCGCGCGAGCCTGAAGGCCCAGCTCGAGCAGGCACGGGCGGCCGTCCAAGAGAGCCAGGATGGGCGGCGTGCGGACCAGGACGCCTTGGGCTCGAGCCAGGAGCGCGCCGCCGCTCTGGAGCGCGAGCTCACCGAGATCGGGGTGAGCCACCAGCGACAGGCGGACCGGGCCCGCGAGCTCGAGCTCCAGCTCGACCACCAATCGGATGAGGCCGAGCGCCAGGTCGCGCAGCTACAGCAGGAGCTGGACCACGCGCGGGTCCGGCTCGAGCAGGTCGAGCTGAGCCTGGGCGAGCACGGCCAGGAAGCGGCCGAGGCCGCCTTGGAGCAGCAGCGCAGCAGGGAAGCCGCCAGCAGCGCACGGGCCGAGGCGGACCGGACCCGGGCCGAGGTCGAGATGGCGCGCTCTCTGGTCGAAGCGCAGGCCCGTGAGCTGAAGCGCGTGCGCGCCATGGCGAGCGCGGCCCGTCGGGAGCGGGAGGCCCAGGTCGAGCAGGCTGGCGGGGCACAGGAGGTGGCGCGGCAGCTTGAGCTGGCCCGCAAGGCGGTGTACCGCTATCGGCGGCGCATGCAGCACGATCGGGCGCGCTGGAAGGCCCATGAGACCGAGCTGGGGCACGCCATCTCGGGGTTGTACGCGGTCGCCCACGCCTTCCCTCGCCAGCTGGACCAGATGGAGGCCGTGCTCCGGCAGCTGCGGGTGATCCTCGAGAGCACCGGCGGAATGATCGACCTGCACAGGCTCGAGTCCGAGAAGGCCTACCGCGCCCTGTTCGCCGACGAGCTCCAGTCCCCGCAGGTGGTTCGGGAAGACGACGCCAAGGAGGACGAGGCCTAGGTTCGTCGAACGGCTATGACCCAGGATTCGGCCAGGCGCCAAGTTTTCAGCATCGAACGTACGGTTGTTTCTTTCCGGGGCACGAATGTGCCCCGGCGCGCCAACAAAGGGAGGCCGTGGTCGTCGTGGAGGCCGAACGGCCGAAACGATGACCATGGCCCGTCGATCACCGCCTGTGCGCCCGCCCGAGGGTGTCACTGATTCCTGGTCTGGCGTTGTCCCCGAGGCCCGCACCCGCCGTGGCTGGGCTGCGGCCGACCTGGTGAGCCTCGGGGCGGACAGGAGCTGCGCGTTCTCGCGGGGCAGCGCCCCTTTGCGCCGCCGCGCTCTGCCTTGTAGGTTGGCCATCCAGCGGAGGAAGGAATGGAAGCTCTCGCCGCATATGTCGCCACCGCCTCGGGTTGGGTCTGGGGCGCCCCCATGCTCATCCTGCTGGTGGGCACCGGGGTGTACCTCACCATTCGGCTGCGCGGGGTCCAGTTCCACGGGCTGCTCTACGGCCTGTGGATGGCCTTCGTGGTGCGCCGCGAGAAGGACGCCGAGGGTGACATCTCGCACTTCCAGGCGCTGATGACCGCGCTGGCGGCCACGGTGGGCACAGGCAACATCGCCGGCGTGGCCACGGCCGTAGCGGCGGGTGGTCCTGGGGCCCTGTTCTGGATGTGGGTCACCGGCCTCTTCGGCATGGCCACCAAGTACGGCGAGGCCGTGCTGGCGGTGAAGTACCGGACCACCGACGAGCGGGGGGAGATGGCCGGTGGGCCCATGTACTACCTGCGAGATGGCCTGAAGGCGCCCTGGCTGGGAGCCCTGTTCGCCTTCTTCGCCGCCATCGCCGCGTTCGGCATCGGCAACATGGTCCAGGTGAACTCCGTCGCGGACGCCGTGGTCACTACCTTCCACGTGCCCACCTGGATCACCGGCGTGGTGCTCGCGGTGCTCACCGCGGCGGTGATCCTCTTCGGGATTCGCGGCATCGGACGGGTCACCGGCGTGCTCGTTCCCGTCATGATCGTGGCCTACATGTGCGGCGCCATGGCGCTGCTGGTGATCCACATCGACCAGCTGCCTTCGGCCATCGCGCTGGTCTTCCAGCATGCCTTCACTCCCACGGCCGCCACGGGCGGCTTCGCGGGCGCGCTGGTCAAGCAGGCCGTCCGCTTCGGTGTGGCGCGGGGCGTGTTCTCCAACGAGTCTGGGCTCGGCTCTGCGCCTATCGCCGCCGCCGCCGCTCAGACCCGCAGCCCGGTCTCCCAGGCGCTGGTCAGCATGACCCAGACCTTCATCGACACCATCCTGGTCTGCACCATGACAGGGTTGGCGCTGATCGTCACAGGCGCCTGGACCAGCGGCTCCACCGGCGCCGCGCTGACCCTCGAGGCCTTCTCCATCGGCCTGCCTTGGCAGGTGGGCTCTGCGGGGCCTGTGGGCGGCCTGGTCGTCACCGTGGGGCTGATCCTGTTCGCCTACTCCACGATCCTGGGCTGGTGCTACTACGGCGAGCGCTCCATCGCCTACCTCTTCGGCGCCCGTGCTGTCGCCCCTTATCGCGTGGTCTTTGTGGCCCTCGTCGCGGTGGGCGCCGTGCTCAAGGTGGAGCTGGTCTGGAACCTCAGCGATCTGATGAACGGCATGATGGCCTTCCCCAACCTGGTGGGACTGCTGCTGTTGTCCGGGGTGATCGCCCGCGAGACCGACCGCTTCTTCCAGGAGCGCCGGGCGAGTGGTCCGTGAACCGCGCGGCGTGCCGGGTCGTGTCCGGATTCTTGGGGTTGGCCTTTGTGGATTGTTCCTGGTAGGGTTTCGTTCTCACCAGTATAGACAGGGCTGTGCGCACCTCTCCTCAAGCGCTGGTGAGTCGGGGGTAGGCGTGAAGCAGAGTGGCGTGGCGGCATTGGCGGGCGAGCGGGGTCGGGTCTTGCTGGTCGAGGACGATCCTCTCCTGCGGCGGGGCATGGCGCGGATGCTCACCCGAAAGCAGTTCCAGGTGGTCGAGGCCTGTGACGGAGAGCAGGCCCTCGAGGCGCTGGATGCCTGCGAGGTGGACTGCGTGCTCAGCGACATCTCCATGCCTGGCATGGGCGGGATGCAGCTGCTCAAGGCGGTGTCGGGCCGGGATCTGGACCTGCCCTTCGTACTGGTCACGGGGGTCCCCAGCCTCGAGACGGCCATCGAGGCGGTGCAGTACGGGGCCTTCCACTACCTCTGCAAGCCCTTCCAGCCGTCCGAGCTCATCCAGCTGGTCACCCGCGCCGTGCAGGTGCGCCGGCTGGCCTACCTCAAGCGCCAGGCGCTGGCCCTGGCGGGCCTGCCAGGCGGGCTCACCCGTGACCTCCAGGGGCTCCAGGCGTCCTTCGAGCGCGTGCTCGAGGGCTTCCAGCTGGCCTTCCAGCCCATCGTCCACGCCGCCACTGGCGAGCGCTTCGGGTACGAGGCCCTGCTGCGTTCCTCCGAGTCCAGCCTGCCCCATCCCGAGGCGGTCCTGCACGCTGCCGAGAGGCTCGAGCGCGTCCATGAGCTCGGCCGGTTCATCCGCCAACGAGTGGCGCGGGCGTGCGAGAGTCTGAGTGCCGCGGACACGCTGTTCGTCAACCTGCATCCCCGGGATCTGGCGGACGATCATCTGCTCGATGTGCGCTCGCCCCTCACCGCGTTGGCCTCCAGGGTGGTGCTCGAGGTCACCGAGCGCGCCAGCCTCGCTGGGGTCGCGGATCTGCGCGCCAGGGTGGAGCGGCTGCGGGAGCTGGGCTTCCGCATCGCCGTGGACGATCTGGGGGCGGGCTACGCCGGGCTCACCAGCTTCGTGGTGCTGCAGCCCGACATCGTCAAGATCGACATGTCCCTCATCCGCGGGGTCGACACCGACTCCACTCGCCAGAAGCTCGTCCGCTCCATGACCGGGGTCTGCCGCGAGATGGGTATCCTCGTGGTGGCCGAGGGCATCGAGACCCAGGCCGAGCGAGACGTCCTGGTCGAGCTGGGCTGCGATCTGTTCCAGGGGTACCTGTTCGGGCGCCCCAGCCCCTTGCCTGGCCTGGAGCGTGCGCTGTGAGCGGTCGCGCCACCGACCCGGCGCGTGAGGTCGAGCGCCTGGAGATCGAGAACGCTCGCCTGCGCGCTCGCCTGGAGCAGCAGGTGCAGTCCCAGCTCGATCTGGCGCAGGGTTTGGGGGCGACCCGCCAGCTGGGGGCGATCCTGGGCACCTCGCTCGCCCACGCGATCGGGCTGTCGGGGGCCGACAGCGGCGCGGTCTACATGATCGATCAGGGTCGCTCGTGCCTCGAGATCGCGTGTCATCGGGGCTTCACCCCGGCCTACCTGCGAGCCAGGCAGGCGATACCCCTCGACCATCCGATGCTCCAGCCAGGATTGGCGGGAGACACCACCTTCCTCAATCTCCCCGACGATGGCACCTCCCAGGACGAGCACGACCGGGCCGAGGGCGTGACTGCGGCCATCATCCTCCCAATCCTGCATGGCGAGGCCGTCTTTGGGGGGCTGTACCTCTGCTCCCACACCCGTGAGAGCTTCGATCCAGGCGGCTTGGGCGCGCTGACCCTGCTCGCCCGCCAGCTCGGCGCCGCCATCGCCCGCAGCCGGGCCAAGGCCGACCAGGAGCTGCTGGCCCAGGTAGTGGAGAGCAGCATCGTGGGCATCGGCATCACCGGACTCGATGGACTGGCCAGCTACGTCAACCCTGCGCTGGCGGCGATGTGGGGGTATCCATCCCCCGCAGGGGTCGTCGGCGGCTCGGTCTTCGACTGGTGGGCCGACCGCGATGCCGCCGTGGCCATCTTCGCGCGCGTCATCGCCGAGGGCTCGGTCACCGACGAGCTCGTCGCTCGCCGCGCCGACGGCAGCAGCTTCACAGCCGTGGGCACGGCCAGCCTGGTGAAGGACGCCGAGGGTGCGCCCAGTCACGTGGTGGGCTCGTTCATCGACATCTCCGAGATCCAGCGGGGAAGGGATGCGCAGCGGCAGATGCGCCTGGCCGACGCCATCAACGGGCTGCTGCTGCGTACCCTCGAGGGCGAGGATGATCGCGGCCTGGGCTGCGCCTGTGTCCGGGTCGCCATGGACCTCACCGGCGCCGCCATGGGGTTGCTGGGCACCATCGGCCCCGACGGCAGGCTGGCCCAGAGCTTCGCCGTGGGTGCGTCGGTGGTGGCCGCGGCGAGCGACGGGAAGTTCGCCGAGTACTTCCCTGGGGCGGAGCCCTTGCGGGGCCTGTGGGCCTATGCCCTGAGCCAGCCGGAGCCTCTGGTCTGCAACCAGCCGGCTGAGCACCCGGCCAGCACCGGTCTCCCCACGGGGCACCCTGCGGTGGAAAACATCCTGTTCGTCCCCCTGTGTCGCGACGGTGCGCCCGTGGCCATCCTGGCCGTGGCCAATCGCCCGGGCGGCTTCTGCGACCGCCAGGTCGACGCCGCCAGCATCCTGGGTCCGGTCATCCTGCAGGTGCTGGACTACCGACGCTCGGAGCGTGCGCGGCTCCGCAGCGAGCGGCGGGTGCGGGAGCAGGAGGCGCTCCTTCGTCAGGCCCAGAAGCTCGAGGCCATCGGTCGCCTGGCTGGCGGTGTGGCCCACGACTTCAACAACCTGCTCGCGGTGGTCAGCCTGTTCAGCGAGTCGCTGCTGGCGGGCCTCGAGCCTGGCAGCGAGCTGGCCGAGGATGCCCGCACCATCGTCGAGACCGCCCAGCGCGGCGCGGATCTCACGCGCCAGCTGCTGGCCTTCGGGCGTCGTGCGGTGCTCAAGCCCGTTCACCTGCAGGCTGGGGCGCTGGTGGTCGAGATCACCAGCATGATCCGGCGCCTGGTGGGGGACGGCATCGAGCTGGAGGTCGACGCGAAGCCGGACGCCGGGTGGATCCATGCCGACCCTGGCGAGATGGGCCAGGTGCTCATGAACCTGGCGGTCAACGCCCGGGACGCCATGCCCGAAGGCGGTGCCTTGCGCATCAGCGTGCTCGACCACGAGGTCGTGGACGGGCAGCATCACCCGGATCTCACCCCCGGGGAGTACGTGGAGCTGCGGGTGGAGGACACGGGCGTCGGCATTGGGCCCGAGCAGCTCGAGCTCATCTTCGAGCCCTTCTTCACCACCAAGGAGCTGGGCAAGGGCACCGGGCTGGGCTTGGCTACGGTCTACGGCATCGTCAAGCAGACCGGCGGTACCATCCGGGTCGACAGCGAGCTGGGCAAGGGGACGACCTTTCACATCTACCTCCCCCGAGTGCACGGCTCTGAGAGGCCTCTGACCGCCGCCGTGCCTCCGCCAGCCACGGCGCGAGGCGGCGAGACGATCCTGCTGGCCGAGGACGAGCCTCAGGTCAGGCGGGGAGCAGCGCGGGGTCTGCGACAAGCCGGCTTCCAGGTGCTCGAGGCGGCCAACGCGGGGGAGGCCCTGCTCATCGCCGAGCAACACGTGGGGCCCATCCACGTCCTGGTCTCGGACATCGACATGCCGCGCATCAGTGGGCCGCAGCTGGCCCGGCGTCTCCAGCTGGGTCGGCCGGGCATCAAGGTGCTCCTGGTCACAGGCCACGGGGGCGACCACCTGGCCGAGATCGACAGCACGGTCGAGGGTGCGCGGCTGCTGGTCAAGCCCTTCGCTGCCCAGCAGCTGGCCGGCGCGGTCCGCACGTTGCTGGACGGTGGGTCGGGCTAGCCCGTCCAGCGGCTGCGCGGGGTGGTCAGGCGCACGGCCTCGCGGCGGCCCAACGTCCAGAACAGGGCGGGGCGCAGCAGGAACTCGAACAGGGTGGAGCTGGCCAGCCCGCCGATGACCACGGTGGCCACGGGGTAGAGCAGCTCACGTCCGGTCTCGCCGCCCGCCCAGAGCAGAGGCAGCAGGCCCGCGCCGGTGGTCAGGGCGGTCATGACCACCGGGGCCGCCCGCTCGCGCCCAGCGCGCACCAGCAGCTCGGGGTCCAGGGCCAGGCCCTCCTCGCGCATCAGGTGCAGGTAGTGCGCGACCAGCAGGATGCCGTTGCGGGTGGCGATACCCGCCAAGGACACGAAGCCCACCAGCGCCGCCACGTTGAAGTCCTGGCCGGTGACCAGCAACAGGAGCACCCCGCCCACGAAGGCGGCGGGGACGCAGACCAGCACCTGCAGGCTGAGGTTCACAGACCTGAACTGGCCGTACAGGATGGTGAGCATGGCCACGAGGGAGGCCAGCGAGAGCAGGAGCACCAGGCGTGTGGCCCGCTGCTGGGACTGGAACTGGCCCTCGAAGCGCAGGAAGCTGCCCTCGGGCATGGCGGCCTCGATGGGCGCCACGGCGGCCTGCAGGTCACCCACCACCTCGCCCAGGGAGCGCCCCTCGACGTTGCAGCTGACGGCCACACGTCGGAGCAGGTCGTCACGGCTGATGCTGTTGGGTCCCGCCGCCAGCTGGACCGTGGCCAGCTCGCCCAGCCGCGCCCAGCCGCCCCCGGGCAGGCCGATGGGCAGGCGCTGGATTGCGGCCAGAGAGTCGCGGGCCGGCGCGTCCAGCCGCACGAAGAGGTCGAAGGCCCGCTCGCCCTCGAGGATCTGGCCAACCTCGTGGCCACCCAAGGCGATATCGAGCTCCCGGGCCAGCGTGCCCGGCGCCAGGCCCAGCTCGGAGAGGCGCTCCTTGTCGAGCGCCACGTGGATCTGGGGTACCAGCACCTGGGGCTCGAGGAACAGGTCGATGACCCCGGGGACTTCGGCTGCCGCGTCGTGGACCTTCTTGGCCGTGGCGCGCAGCTGGTCGAGATCGCTGCCCATGACCTTGATGGCGATCTGGGCCTGTACGCCCGACAGGATGTGATCGATGCGGTGCGCCAGGGGCTGGCCCACGTTCAGGCTGACGCCCTGCACATCACCGAAGCGCTCCCGGACCTGGGCCAGTGCCTCGGCGCGGCTGAGGTCCGTGTCGGGGTCCATGGTGAGCAGAAGGTGGGAGATGGTGGGGGGAGGGGCGTGCTCGTCGTGCTCGCCGCGGCCGGTGTAGCGGCTGATGGACTGGACGTGGGGGAGGTCTTCGAGGCGCGCCTCGAGCTCGCTGGCCACCCGGGTGGACTCCTGCAGGGATGTCCCCGGGGGCAGGAAGGTCATCACCAGCACGGTGCCCTCGTCGAAGGGCGGCAGGAAGGACGAGCCCAGGAAGGTGGAGCCCACCAGGGCGAGCAGCACGGCGAGCAGCGAGCCCGCCAGCACCGTGCGGCGCCAGCTGACGGCCCAGCGGATCAGGCCTTCCGACCTGGCCTGGAGCCAGCGCAGCGCGCGGGGACGACCCTCGGGGACCCGGTGACCCTCGCCCTTGCGGAACAGCAGCAGCGACAGGGCGGGGGTGACGGTGAGAGAGACCACCATGGAGGCCAGCAGCGCCACGATGTAGGCCACGGCCAGAGGGGTGAACAGCCGGCCTTCGATGCCCGACAGCGCGAACAGCGGCAGGAACACCAGCACCACGATCAGGGTGCCGCTGAAGATGGGCCCGCGTACCTCGGAGGAGGCGTCCGCCACCACGCGCTCCAAGCTGGCGTCCTGGGGCGCCTCCCGCAGGCGTCGGACGACGTTCTCGACCCCGACGATGGCGTCGTCCACCAGCTCGCCCACGGCGATGGCCAGGCCGCCGAGGGTCATGGTGTTGATGCCCATGTCGAAGAAGTGGAAGACCAGGCCTGCGGTGGCGAAGGACAGGGGCAGGGCCACCAGGGTGATGCTGGCTGCCCGGCCGTTGGCCAGGAAGATCAGCAGGATGATGACCACCAGGATGGCGCCGTCCCGCAGGGCGTCCAGCACGTTGTCGACGCCGCGGTCCAGGAAGGTGGCCTGGCGGAACAGGTCGCTGCGCAGCTGGGCGCCGTCGGGCAGCGCCTGCCGGATGCGGTCGAGCTCCTCGTCCAGGCGCTCGGTCAGGGCGATGGTGTTGGTGCCCGGCTGCTTGAAGACCGCCATCATCACTGCGGGCTCGCCCGCCACCGACGCGGTGCCCCGGGGCCATGCGGCACCCTCGACCACCCGCGCCACGTCGCTGACCCGCACCGGACGGGAGCGGTGGGGTGAGACCACGATGTCCGCGATCTCCTCGACGGTCTGGATGCGCCCCAGGTTGCGCACCAGCAGCTCCTGGTTGCCCTGGAGCAGGTAGCCGCCGGAGGTGTTGGCCGTGGACTCGCCCAATGCTTCGGCCAGCTGGCTGATGCTGACCTCGTGCCTCAGCAGCAGGTCGGGGTCCGGGATCACCTGGTACTGCTTGAGATCGCCGCCGATGACCACCACCTGCGCCACGCCGGGCACCGACAGCAGCCGCCGCCGCACAACCCAGTCGCTCAGGGTGCGCAGCTCCATGGGGTCGACGCTCTGGTCCGGGCTCACCAAGGCGAGGTTCATGATCTCGCCGGTGATGGACGCGATGGGCGCCATCTCGGGCACGACGCTGGGAGGCAGATCTCCCGTGACCAGCTGCAGGCGCTCCTGCACCAGCTGCCGGTCCCGGTAGATGTCGCTGGCCCAGTCGAACTCCACGCGGATGGTGGCCAGGCCGTCGGCTGAGGAAGAGCGCATGCGCTCCACGCCGGGGACGCCGCCCAGGGCTGCCTCGAGGGGCAGGGTGACCAGGGTCTCCACCTCCTCGGGGGCCATGCCGTGGGCCTCGGCCATCACCGTGACAACGGGCTGGTTGAGATCGGGGAAGATGTCGACCGGGCGTCGAAGCATGGCGATGGTGCCCGCCACGAGCAGGGCCGCGGCCAGGCCCAGGACCATCATGCGGTGGCTCAGAGAGCCGCGGATCAGAGAGTCGAGCATCGGGGGCTCAGTGGTTGTGGCCGGCGTGGGGGTCGGCCGCCGCGCCCGCGCTGCCAGTGGCTTGCTTGTAGGCGAGGTGGACCTGCAGGGCGCCTGAGGACACGATCCGATCACCCGGTTCCAGGCCCGCGCCCATGGGGATCACGGCCCGGCGGCTCTCGACCGAGAGGACCGTGAGCTCCAACGGCTCGTAGTGCTCACCGTGCTTGCGGTAGGCCAGGGTGGCGCCGCCCTCGGAGATCAGTGCGCTGGACGGTATCACCAGGCGCTCGCCGACCTCCTCGGTGCCCACCAGGACCTGCACGCGGGCTCCGGCCCGGTTCTGCCAGTCCACGTAGCGGGCGCCGTCGACGGTCTTCTCGCTGACCTTGGGGTTGGGCAGCGGGACGAAGAAGTGCGTGGTGCGATCCACACCGTCCAGAGCGCCCTCGAGGGAGCGGATGGTCAGGCCGTCCACCCGGCGACCCTCGGCGGGGAAGAGCAGGGAGACGGGCAGGCCCTCGGCCGCGGCCCGACGCACCGCTCCCAGGTCGGCCTCGAAGGCCTCGCCCCAGACCATCAGCTGGTCCAGGGCGGCCAGCTCGAACAGGGGGCTGCCCGCGTCGAGGGTCTGGCCGGCGTGTACATCGCGGGCCATGACCTCCATGTCGGGCTTGCCGGGCAGGCTGGGCGCGTAGAGGCTGATGTGGGTCGAGGGCTCGCCGCGCTGTTCAAGGGCATCGAGCTGAGTGCGGCTCAGGCCCGCGGTCTCCAGCGCCGCCAGGATGGTGTTCAGGGTGCTGGCGTTGGAGGTGACCTTGGCCTCGAGGACCTCGAAGTCCGCCTCGACCCTGCTGCGCTCCTCGCGCACCTGCTGGCCGCCGGCGGTGAGGGCGTCGAGGTAGCTGCGGGTGCGGTCGCGCAGGATGCGTGCTTCGATGAGCTCGGCGCGGACCTCCACCGCCCGGATCTGGAGGTGGCGCAGCTCGCTGTCCACCATCTCGAGCACGGCCAGCCGCTGGCCGGCGCGGACCGTGGCGTGTGGGGGAACATCGAGGCTCACCACGCGGACGGTGGTGGGGGAAGAGACGGTGGCCTGGCGGTCCCAGTCCACGTGGATGAGGCCGGGGATCTTGAGCTGGTCGTACCAGACCTCGGCTTGGACCTCGTGCAGGGCCAGGCCGATGTTGGAGGCGGCGGCGGCGGAGAGGTCCACGTAGCTGTGCTCGCTGTGGTCGTGGCCAGCGTGGGCGTCCTCGGCCTCCGCGCCGTGGTCGTGGCC
>ERZ890953.1302-NODE-1302-length-12747-cov-5.125039_pt1 | contig 12747 bp, 16 predicted proteins | sample MGYA00521264_ERZ890953 | MGnify/ENA primary metagenome ERZ890953 (study PRJEB32303, sample SAMEA104408629) | aquatic metagenome | biome: Brackish water; feature: Chemocline; material: water | place: Baltic Sea | collected 2014-10-26T21:54:00 | depth 200 m ... | reverse complement strand
AGGCACCAATCCCAATTCCCGACAAAGTCAAGGTAGAGATCAAGGGCGATCTTGTCTCGGTGGCCACCGCCGACGGCAAGAAACAGATGAGCCAGGCAGTGTCCATGGTGAATGTCAAAGTAGCGGACAATCACGTGATTCTTGAAGCTGGTGATGAGTCCCGAGATGCGCGCGCTCGGCACGGTCTATACCGCACGCTGATTGCGAACATGATTGATGGCGTCACCAAGGGATGGGAGAAGCGGCTTGAGATCCATGGGGCTGGCTACAAGGCCGAGTTGCAGGGTCAGAAGCTGATGCTCACGGTGGGCTATACCTACCCGCGTGAGTTCACCATTCCCGAGGGAATTGAACTTGAATTGACCAACCCGACAACCATCGTGTTGAAGGGTATTGATAAGGCGCTGGTGGGTCAGACGGCCGCCAGCCTGCGCCATGTGCGGCCTCCCGACCCCTACCGGGGAAAGGGTATCCGTTATACCGGCGAACAGGCCGTGCGCAAGACTGCCAAGGGCAAGTAGTAGGAGGCCATCGTGGGTAAGAAAACACTGAAGAAGACGCTTGCCAGAATGAAACGGCAAGCACGCGTCCGGGCCCACATTGTTGGTACCGACGAGCGACCGCGGCTGTGCGTATTTCGCTCCAACAAGCACGTCTACGCACAGGTCATCAATGATCGTGAAGGCAGAACGCTGGCTGCGGCCAGCACCCTCTCGCCCGAATTCACCGCGCTGGAAGAAGCGAAATCCGGCAAGGACGCAGCCCTTTTTGTAGGCGAGTTGGTGGCCAAGAAGGCCATTGACGGTGGCGTTTCAGCGGTGGTCTTTGACCGCAATGGATTCATCTACCTGAAAAACGGAATCATTGCCAAGCTGGCCGAAGGTGCCAGGAAGGGCGGACTTAAGTTCTAAGAGGAGAAGGTAAATGGCTCAGAAGACCTATCAGGCATCATTTGACCCTAGTCGCGCCCCGCGGGAAGAAGAGCGTTACGTCGAGAAGGTGATCCACATCAACCGCGTCGCGAAAGTGGTCAAGGGCGGTCGACGATTCTCTTTCTCCGCAATCGTTGTCAAGGGTGACGGCGAAGGCATGGTTGGCACCGGCGTCGGCAAAGCCAACGAAGTTCCCGAAGCCATTCGCAAAGCCTCCGAGAAGGCCGAGCGAGCAATGGTAAGAGTGGCCCTCGTAAATGGCACGATTCCTCATCCCATGACCGTCAAGTATGGCGCGGCCCGGATCGTCTTTCGTCCGGCCGGGCCGGGTACCGGCGTCATTGCTGGGGGGCCGGTGCGTGCGGTGCTCGAAGCAGCAGGCGTTGAGAATATCTTGACCAAGATCATCGGGACCACGAACCCGCATAACGTTGTGCGGGCAACCATGAAAGCACTTACCACCCTCATCTCTGCCGAGTCCATGGCGCGCAAGCGTGGGAAGACGGTAGAGGAGATCTCGACGAGGTAGAGCAATGGCGAAGAAACTGAAAGTAACTTACTCGAAGAGCATTATCGGTGGCAACCAGCGACAGCGGGATACCATCCGTTCCTTCGGATTCAGCAAGCTGCACCAGTCCCGGGTGGTCGAAGACAATGCCATGTTCCGTGGCATGATCAATGTGGTCACCCACCTGGTCAAGGTGGAAGAGGTTTAATCATGAAAGAACTTAGCAACCTGACTCCCCCAGCGGGTGCCACGAAGAAGAAGAAGCGCGTTGGCCGCGGCCCCGGAAGTGGCCTCGGCAAGACCTCTGGCCGCGGCATGAACGGGCAGGGCAAGCGCAGTGGTGGCAACATTCCGCCCTACTTTGAAGGCGGCCAGATGCCACTCTACCGGCGGCTGCCGAAGCGTGGCTTCAAGAACATCTTTGCCAAGACGGTGGTGGCGGTGAACGTCAGTGTGCTTAACCGCTTCGAGGCGGGCACTATTGTCGATACCGAACTACTCAAGGCTTCGGGCCTGGTGAAGGGACGTTTCGACTCAGTCAAGTGTCTGGGCAATGGCGAGCTTGAAAAACAACTTACCGTGAAACTTGACGCTTTCTCCAAGAGTGCCATCGAGAAGATCGAAGGCAAGGGCGGCAAGGCGGAGGTCACCAGTGGCTAGCAGCATCAAAAACATCAGCAGTGTGCCTGAACTGTCCAAAAGGCTCCTTTTCACGCTGGCGATGCTTGCCGTATATCGGCTGGGCATCTTTGTCAGTGTGCCAGGGGTGGACCGCTCCATCATGGAGCAGTACATGCGTTCAGCTCGAACCGGTTTTGCGGGTCTCTTCGACCTCTTCTCCGGGGGGGCCATGTCGCAGCTTTCTATTTTCGCTTTGGGGATCATGCCCTACATCTCTGCATCTATTATCTTGCAGTTGATGGCGGTGGTGATTCCCTCCCTGGAGCGCCTGCAGAAGGAAGGCGAGCAGGGCCGGCGGAAGATCAACCAGTACACACGCTACGGCACGGTGCTGCTCTCGTTGTTTCAGGGCTTCGCCATTGCCTCCTGGCTTGAGAGCCTCTCCGGTTCGGTGGCCAAGGGCATGGTGCTGGAGGGTGGCATCGGCTTCAAGCTGCTGGCTGTGCTGGCGCTGACCACCGGAACCGCGTTCCTCATGTGGCTCGGCGAGCAGATCACCGAGCGAGGGATCGGCAACGGTATTTCACTGATCATTTTTGCTGGTATCGTTGCCAGCCTGCCCGATGCTGTGGTGCAGACCTTCAAGCTCACCACCTTCGAGGGTGGCAAGCTTGAGCCCATCACCCTGGTTATCATCGCGGTGGTGGTCATGATCGTCATTGGCGTCATCGTCTTCTTCGAGCGAGGCCAGCGCCGCATCCCGGTGCAGTATGCCAAGCGGGTGGTCGGCCGTAAGGTTTATGGTGGCCAATCGACAACGCTGCCCCTCAAGGTGAATACGGCCGGTGTTATTCCTCCCATCTTTGCTTCATCTGTGCTGATGTTCCCATCGACCTTGGGCAATCTCTTCCCCGGGGCTAGCTGGGTTGCCATCATGAACAGCAGGCTGATTCCTGGACAGCTTACCTACAACGTGATCTATGTCGCCTTGATCATCTTCTTCTGCTACTTCTACACAGCGGTTACGTTCAACCCGGTGGATGTCGCGGATAACCTTAAGAAGCAGGGTGGCTTCATTCCGGGTATCAGACCGGGCAAGCGCACCGCGGACTATATTGAACGGGTGCTCTCGCGCATTACCTTTGGTGGGGCGGTCTACATCGCGGCCGTCTGTGTTTTGCCGACCTACTTGCAAGCGGGCTTTGGGGTTCCCTTCTACTTTGGCGGCACTTCGCTGCTCATCGTAGTGGGTGTGGCCCTTGACACCGCTCAGCAGATCGAGTATCACCTGATCTCCCGAAATTACGAGGGCTTTGCGGGCGGCCGCGGACCTCGTTTGCGCGGCAGGAGAGGCTAGCTAGAATGAGAATCATCATGCTCGGTGCGCCGGGTGCTGGAAAAGGCACCCAGGCCAAGAAGATGGAGGAGTTGTATGGCCTCCCGCAAGTCTCCACCGGGGACATGCTGCGCGGTGCGCGTGCTCAGGGGACTGCCCTGGGCATCGAAGCGGCTCGCCATATGGAAGCGGGCAATCTGGTGCCTGACGAAGTTGTGTTGGGGATCGTTGCTGAGCGTCTGAAGTCGGCTGATCTGGCGAATGGGTTCATTCTTGATGGGTTCCCCCGCACGGTGCCCCAGGCCAGCGCACTTGATGAGATGCAGGTGGTCATCGATCATGTAGTCAACATCCACGTTGATGCGGATGAGCTGGTGGTTCGTCTGACCGGTCGCCTGACCTGCACCGGTTGTGGTTTCATGCACCACCGGCACTTCCTGCCACCGCAGGAGGAAGGCGTTTGTGACAAGTGTGGTGGGACGCTGACCCAGCGTTCCGATGACAACGAAGAAACAGTTCGTAACCGCTTGGCGGTTTACCAGCAGTTGACGGCCCCGCTGGTGGAGTATTATGGCGAAAGGGGGCTCCTTAGAGAAGTGGACGGCACCGGCGAATCGCCCTCGTCGGTGTTGGAAAAGGTAAAAGCGATCCTTGGAACAAGGGTCACGGAGGAGTAATGGCGAAGGAAGAAGGCATTGAGGTGGAAGGTTCTGTGGTTGAGCCGCTACCGAACGCAATGTTTCGCGTCGAGTTGGACAACGGACACCGGGTTCTGGCCCACGTTGCCGGTAAGATGCGGATGCACTTCGTCAGGATTCTCCCGGGTGATCGGGTGAAGTTGGAACTTTCTCCCTATGATCTTACTCGTGGTCGCATTGTTTATCGTTCCCCGGGCAACAAGAGGTAAGGTGCAGTTATGAAAGTACGGTCTTCAGTTAAAAAGATGTGCGACAAGTGCCGGATTATCAAGCGGAAAGGAATCGTCAGAGTGATTTGTGACAACCCCCGGCACAAACAGCGCCAAGGATAAGGTGGTATCATGGCTCGTATTGGTGGAATTGACTTACCCCGGAACAAGCGGACCGACATCGCGCTAACCGCGATTTATGGAATCGGCCGCTTCAACGCGCAGGAAATCTGCAAGAAAGCCAAGATTGACGGCTCGGTGAGGACTGATGTGCTCACGGACGGCGAAGTGGCTGCGCTGCGTGAAGTTATTGACAACGAGTACAAGACCGAGGGCGACCTTCGTCGGGAAGTTACCGCTAATATCAAGCGGCTTATGGACCTGGGCTGTTACCGCGGCTTGCGCCATCGACGTGGCCTGCCGGTGCGTGGTCAGCGGACCCATACCAACGCGCGTACCAGAAAGGGCCCGCGTCGGACGGCAGTGAAGAAGAAGAAGATCGCCGGCAAGAAGTAGGAGAAGAAAATGGCACGACCACGTAGTGGCAAGAAGAAGATCAAGAAGAACATTCCCGTTGGGGTGGCTCATATCCAGTCAACCTTCAACAACACGGTGGTTACTCTCACCGATTTGCGGGGCAACACTATCAGTTGGGCCAGCGCCGGGTGCAAGGGTTTCAAGGGCTCTAAGAAGTCCACTCCCTTTGCTGCGACAATGGCTGCGGAAGACGCTGCGCGCAAGGCCATGGAGCACGGCCTGCAGAGCGTTACTGTATTGGTGAAGGGCCCAGGTGGTGGCCGGGAAGCTGCGGTGCGGGCGCTGTCCGCGACGGGACTCAAGGTTACCCTCATTCGGGATGATACCGCTATTCCCCACAATGGTTGCCGACCCAAGAAGAGAAGAAGAGTGTAACGACGCGGTGGCGTTGCTGTTCCACGACGCTACGCCGGGCGACTATTGGTGGCCCGTAATGGAGGATTGCAGTGGCAAGATACACTGATGCGAAATGTAGATTGTGCCGGCGGGAAGGGCTGAAGCTTTTTCTTAAAGGCGAGCGTTGCAACACTGAAAAATGCGCCCTCGAGCGTCGCGCTTATCCGCCCGGCCAGCACGGCCAAGGACGTTTCAAGCGCTCCGACTATGGGGTCCAGCTGCGCGAGAAACAGAAGGTTCGACGCGCTTACGGCCTGCTAGAGAAGCAGTTCCGCCTTTACTTCAAGAAGGCAGAACGCATGAAGGGCGTAACCGGCGAGAACCTGCTCTCCTTGCTTGAGAGTCGCCTGGATAACGTCGTCTATCGGACCGGTTTTGCAGCCAGTCGCTCCGAGGCACGACAGGTGGTGCGTCATCGCCATATCATGGTCGATGGTCGCATCGTCAACATCCCGTCCTTCCAGGTCAAGCCCGGGTCTGTCATCTCCTTGCGGGACAAGAGCAAGAATCACGGTCGGGTAACGGTCTGTGCCGAAGCGCCCCTGCGGGAACCGCCGCAGTGGCTCGAGGTCGATCGCAAGGAATTCAAGGCGACCATGGTATCGGGGCCAGCACGCGAAGATATCGATCTGCAGGTTCAGGAATCACTGATTGTCGAACTATACTCCAAGTAAGGACCGCTAGCCACTCAGCGGGAGGTGAGGAATCATGTACAGACATTGGGTGAAACTACGTCGCCCCAAGGAAGTCGAGACCGAGAAACTCTCTAAGGACGGCCGCCAAGGATCCTTTTCCTGCTCGCCGCTTGAGCGGGGTTTCGGGGTCACCATTGGCAACGCTTTGCGGAGGATTCTGATCTCGTCGATCCGTGGCACGGCTGTGACATCAGTGAAGATTGACGGGGCCCTTCACGAGTTTTCCGCACTTGAAGGTGTCACCGAAGATGTGGCAGATGTGCTTTTGAACCTCAAGGGTCTGCGTTTGACTGCACCCGAAGGGAAGGCACGTACCCTGCGCATCGACAAGAAGGGCGAGGGCGAGGTGACCGCAGCAGACATTGAGGTCGACCACACCGTAGCCATTCTTAATCCCGATCATCACATCGCCTACCTCAGTGAACTCGGACACCTCAAGCTCGAGATGCTGGTGGAAATGGGCAAGGGGTACGTGACGGCCGAGAAGCTGAAGGCTCGGTACGAGGAAGAACTGCCCATAGGGACCATCGTCCTGGATTCGCTCTTCTCCCCAGTCACGCGCGCAAATTTCAAGGTCAACAATGCTCGTATGGGTGAGGACATCGACCTCGATAAGCTGGTTATGGATATCGAGACAGACGGTTCCATCTCCCCGCGAGATGCCCTTGGATTGGCCGCGAAGATTCTCAAGGAACAGCTGCAAATCTTCATCGGCGTCGATGAGAACGTTCCCGTCGACTTCGAAGAAGAGCGAGACGCCTCCGAAAGTCTCAGCCCCAACCTCTACCGTCCGGTGGAAGAGTTGGAGTTGTCGGTGCGAAGCGCCAATTGCCTCAAGAATGCCAGCATCCGCTTCATCGGTGAGCTAGTGCAGCGCACCGAGCAGGAGATGCTCAAGACCAAGAACTTCGGGCGCAAGAGCCTGAAGGAAATCAAGGAAGTGCTGGCCAGCATGGGACTCTCTCTCGGGATGAAACTCGATGGGTTCGACCCGGACCGGGCCCCCAACGCCGGCAACGAATAGGAGCATGCCATGAAACACCGCAACCATATGAAGAAACTGGGGCGTAGCGTATCTCACCGCAAGGCCATGATCCGCAATCTCCTCACCTCGCTGCTCACCGAGGAGAAGATCCAGACGACGAAGACGCGCTGCAAGGTGCTTAAGCGAGAAGTTGAGAAGCTCATTACGTTGGGCAAGCGGAACACCTTGAATGCCCGCCGCATCGCAGCCTCTCGGCTCTACACGAAGGCAGCCGTGGCCAAACTCTTTGGTGAGATTGCTCCCCGGTTCCAGGGGCGGGATGGTGGTTACAGCCGCATCATGCTCATCGGCCCTCGTCGTGGCGACGCTGCGGATATGGGCATCATCGAGTTGCTTCCCTCCGATAGCGCACCCGCAGAAGCCGTAGCAGACGACTCGTCGAAAGAGTAGTTCCCGAATTACCACCCCTCATTTATCAGCGCGTTTCCATTGGGCTGTGCCGGATGCATTGATGTGTTTGCCCGGTTCAGCGGGACCAGCCCGTATCTTTCAATTTGGTGCGGCAGGAGCTATACTCGGCTGACTGGAGGCAGACCATGTCATACCGTTTTCTTTGGAAGCAGATCGCGTCGAAGGCCATCGGCTCTGCCATGGCCAGCGCAATGCTCTCCATTAACACCGATGATCTCTGGGAGCGAATGGCCGGCGACGAAACCTTCTCGAAGGAGCGGCTCGCGATTCTGCGTCAGGAGGTCGAGGCACGCCTCCTGGAAGTGAGTCAACAGGGAGCAAAGGAACGTGAATTGGTGAGCCATGTGGCGAGCGAGTTGGTGCGAGAGTTCTTGAGGCGGGGGAGCGGCCGATGAGCTCACCTATCTATCGAGTTATCAAGCTCCCCGGGGCCGTGAAGAAGTTCCGGCGGTTCAAGGACATCGCCACCATCCTCGCTCGCCACGGATTTGCCGATGTTGCCACTCGGACCGGGGTTGGTAGCGCCTTCCGGGTGGCGCGCAAGATCGTCTCTCTGGGCTATTGGAAGGGTAAAGAGTCCATCACCACCGGTGCCCGCCTGCGATCCATTTGCGAGGAACTTGGTGCGACTTTCATCAAGTTCGGTCAGGTTCTTGCCAATCGGCCTGACATGTTTCCTCCGGAGGTTATCAAGGAACTGGCGAAGCTTCAGGACGATGTGCCGCCATTTCCTTTTGCCGTTCTCGTAGAGATAGTGGCCTGCGAGTTGGGTCGACCAGTTACGGAGGTCTTTGCCTCCATTGATGAAGTACCGCTGGCGGCAGCTTCCATCGCCCAGGTCCATCGCGCCCGGCTCCTGTCGGGGGAAGAGGTGGTTATCAAGGTCAGACGGCCGGGTCTCGAGAAGTCCGTGCGCGAGGATCTGGCCGTGCTGCGGGACATTGCGACCTACATCGAAGAGAACTTCGAGGAGCTCGAGCACATTCGTCCGTGTGCGTTGGTGGAGGAGTTTGCCCGAACCTTTGCCATGGAGATGGATTTGCGCGCCGAGGCGCGCAATATCGACCGCTTCGCCCGCAATTTTGCCGACGAGCCAAACGTCAGGCTGCCTAAGGTCTACCACGAGTTCTGCAACAGCAGCCTCTTGACCATGGAGTACCTGTCCGGGCGCAAAGTGACTCAGGTGGAGGATTGGAGCAGTTTTCCCCGGGAGCCTGAGGAAATCGCCAACCTGGGTACCAAATTACTCCTGAAATCAGTCTTCGAGCACCGCTTCTACCACGCTGACCCGCACCCTGGAAACTTCCTGGTTGCCGACGATGGGACGGTCTGTCTCTTGGATTTTGGCATGGTGGGGTTCGTCTCGGAATCACGCATGGAGGAGATGCTCTCCTTCATGGTGGGGCTGGTCTCCTATGATGCCCAGATCCTCGTGGCGGCCATTCTAGAGGCGGGCCTAGCTCCGGCCACTCTCAATCGGCGGGAGTTTCAGCGAGACGTTGAGCAGATGCTCAATCAGTTTGCCAATCTCTCCCTCGAAGACATGGATCTGGAGGTGCTCTTCAGGTCATCCATCGAGACGATATATAAACACCGCATCTCACTGCCGGCAGACCTCCTGGGCGTAGCGCGGGCCATCAGTACCATGGAGGGCATCGCTCGGCAGATCTATCCGCAATACAACCCCCTCAAGTCGGTGCAGCCGTATCTGGTTTCGCTCTTTGTCAAGCGGGCCCTCGATCCGGCCCACCAGGCAGAGCAGATGGTGGATGGACTGATGGATTTCGTCGGTCTCTTGCACCACCTGCCCCGTGACGTCTCTGACGTCGTGAAAAGGCTCAAGGAAGGTGAGCTGCTGCTGCGCATCCATGATCAGTCGGCAGTAGAGGTGGCACGCATTGAAGCCCGGAGTCGAAATCGACTGGTGGGGGCCCTACTATCTCTTACCGGCCTGGCAGCAACCTTCTACCTCCACGCAGCTCCCGGGGTAAGTGATTGGGTTCCGTGGACCAGTTTCTCGGTCTCTTTTCTCATTGCCATCTGGGTCTTTCGAGGCTTGCGCAAGTCAGGGGGAATGTAGGTTTCAGAAGAGAATACGCGTCAGATGTTTGCAGCGTGCGCCGCACCTTGCTAAAATGCCTCGCTGGAGAAGTCCACTCCGGCCTTGAAGGAGATGCAATTGATGAGAACAATCCCATGGTTAGCGATGTTGGTGGTGGCCCTCTTTGTCGTGAGTTGCGGCGGCGGCGGGAATGGAATTGACAAGGAAATCAGTCAGGCCGGCGAACTCTCCACTCCGCCGGATGGGGTGGCCGCCGATGGAATCGTCGCAGACATTCAGGTGCCGTCGGAGACGGTGACGAAGCCAGACGATGCGGTGGTGCCGCCACAGGATGTAGTTGAGCCGCCGCCAGATATGGTAGAACCGCCAACGGATACTATTGAGCCCCCCAAGGATACCGTGGAGCCACTCCCCGACGCGGTTGAGGTGGAAGTGCTGGATATCGTAGATGTGGAACCCGATCTGGGGCCGCAGCTTCCCGAGTATCTGCCCGAAGAACTGGAAGTGGTCTGGACCAATGTCGAGAACAAGGACATGGTCTCAGTGCGCAAGAACCTCATCATTGAGTTCCCCGAAGATACCTATATGCCGGCCAACCCGGTGGAAACTGACGAGTTCAATAAGTACTTCGAGACGCACCTCTACGAGTACGACTATGAGAATGACGTCATTGGCAACGAAGTCAGCATCATCGTCAAGTGGCGTGCCATCAAGCAGGGGCTCAGGCGCCATCCGTCACTGCAGATCATCCCGGTCAAGGATGAGCTGGGTCCGGACTATGCCGGTCTCTCCCCAACCCAGCCTTATCTCTTCACGCTTCACCGCGGCAAGGATATGTACTTTGAGCGCATGTTCCATACGCTGCCCATGTGGAGCCCGGGGTACAAGGACATCGAGTTTGAGATCCCCGCGGAAGATTGCGATCGCTGCTTCCCGTACCCGGTGAAGGTTCACGTTTTCGTGCCGCCGGAGTACAACTCGGATGACCCCCTGCTGAATAATACTTCCATTCCCTGGGGCAATAAGAACCAGCGCTATCCCGTGCTGGTAGGCCTCCATGGCTACAACGGACAGGGCATGTCCATGGCCGACGCGTTTGGCTACAAGACGCTGCCGCGGTTCTCGTCGCAGGGTGTCCTCGAACCCATGATTCTAGTCCTCATGGATGGCACCGTGCCACAGCCATACTGTGGCGGCGGTTGGCCCTGGCCGGGGGCCGGCAAAACCTGCTACACCCAGTTCATGGGCATCGGCGCGGCGATTCCGGACTACAAGCAGTTCACCTGCTACTCCTACTTCATGGCCCATACCATGAACAACTTCCTCGGCAAGATCTTGCGCTTCCGGGGAATGAACGATCTGGGCCAGCGACTCGATGACAATGGGATGCCCATTACCTACGAAGAAGAAGGCGATCTCGACAAGCTGGAGGAAGATGGGCGTACCTGGAATCACTTCCGGCGTGCCCATGGGATCACCGGCCTGTCGGGTGGTGGCTTCGGGGCATTGATCAACGCTTTCATCTTCGAGGATACCTGGGGCTCGGTCTACGGCATCGTCCCGACCACAGTCTCTTTCTTCAATCCGTGGTCCTACTGGTATGCCGACGGCTCCATCACGCACAACCAGATCTGCAACAAGGCCAATAATGCCGCCTACCCCTACGAAGTTGTAGGGGATGGCTTCCGCGACAAGTCCATGATCGTCCCCGAGACGGGGCTCACGCGAGAGGTCACTTTGGACCAGCGGGAGATCAAGGGCGGGGGGCAGACCTGCTTCTGGTTCAATCCGCCCGCGGTGGGCAATGCCATTGTGGTGGCGATGCTCTGCGGGCTGGATATCACCTGCCAGCTTGACCCGGGCCTCCCGGGCTTCACCAACCCCTGGCTCACCGACTTCGACCGTTTCCCCTTTGACGGTAACATCATGTTTACCACCGGCATTCGCGACTTCGAGGGGCCGCCTTCGGCCTTCTTCGACCTCGACCATCAACTCGATAAGCGAGGCGTAGTGCACACCTTCCGCTACGAGGATTCCGGCGGAGTATATCACGACTGGCAGGCCATCTATGACCAGGTGGTGGGACGCTACGAGATTGAGTGGCAGGATGGGACGCTGTCGCCAGGCAACTGGCCGGGAACGGGTAAGCTCTACCCCTTCATGAACGCGGGCTTCGAGGGAATCGGTTCGCACCCCTTCAACCATCCCTTCGCCTCCGAGTTCACTTCTGGTGCCCTTGACCCCGATCGTGACATGGTCATCGACCTCATCTACGAACCGATGCCGGAGTTGAACTACGTGGAAGACAACTGCCCGGGAGTTGCCAATCCCAAGCAGGAAGATTCTGACAACGACGGGATCGGCGATGCTTGCGATACTGAATGACGTAATTGTTCCCCGGGCCGTAGCACCGGCTCTGGCGGCACTCCTCCTGGCCTGTAGCGCCCCGGCGCCGGAGGCCACAGACTTTGGTTCTTTCTTCCCGCCGGACTCAGCGACTGAAGTGGCGGCTGGTGCCGAAGTAGCGATTGGCGAGAATCTCTGCCTTTTCGAACCGGAGAAGACCGAGAAGGATCTCTCAGTGGCCGGACAGGTGCTGGAGATGTCCTGGGATAACCTCTGGCCAGGCAACTACATAGGTGACATTGATATGCGGGTCATCGATTGGTGCGGAATCGAGGTGGACCGTGTGACAGTGCAGAGCACCGGCAGCTTCGCTTTCCATACCCCGGCAGGGGAGCATGGCTTTGTCGGCTATTTCGAGTATCCTCATCGTCCTGAGACGGTATCTGAAGATGATTGGACCTATGGCGACTACCCGGTCTTCCGCGAGTTTGACAAGGAGTTCCGGGGCGACTACATCCATTGCAACTTGCGGCTATTCTCGCCTGGGATTATCTCGCTACCCTTGAACATGACCAAGCAAAAGGATGACAAGGGCTACATCCAGGGCACGCTCTATGAGATCATTTCGTATGAGACCCTGGCTGACGCTGCCATCGAGGCGAGTTCAGGGACGGTTACCTACCTTTCCGATTCGCATCTGCCCGATGCTACGCTCACCACCACCAAATCGCGTGGTCTTTTCCTGGTCTCCAATACCGAGCCGGGACCCGTGGAGCTGACGGTTACCCTGGCCAGCGGCAATCAGGTCTCGAAAACCGTCTACACCTGGCGCCTGGACTCGGAGCCGACCAAGGTTATTACGAATGTTGGGTTCCCGGTGATGCCTCAACTGCTGTAGGGCCCTTTGGGCCCGTTCGCAGGTCGCTTTGCTCCCGTTCGCAGGTCGCTTTG